>Ga0209811_10000087_pt1 | contig 41503 bp, 38 predicted proteins | sample Coa_R1_6_FD_187161 | JGI IMG/M metagenome (GOLD analysis project Ga0209811, IMG submission 187161) | Surface soil microbial communities from Centralia Pennsylvania, which are recovering from an underground coalmine fire. - Coalmine... | ecosystem: Environmental > Terrestrial > Soil >... | reverse complement strand
ACACAGCACAGAAGAGGAGGGCCCCACAAAATCGCCATAGGAGCATGGATTGAAGATTACAACAAAGGTATGGCGGAGAGGGTGGGATTTGAACCCACGATACCCGTTAAGGTATGTCCGCTTTCGAGGCGGATCGTTTCAACCACTCACGCACCTCTCCGCGTGAAAAACTGGGGTCAGTGGCTAGTGGTCAGGCGCCAGCGACCGTTCAACTTGTCCTACATCTCTTAGTGAGTCGACTCGACTAGCGACTGCCTTTCCGTCGTTCCCGAAAAAAGGCTTGCACCAATTCCGCGCTGCGCCCCGCCAGTACGCCTCCCTGAACTTCCATGCGGTGGTTGAGCATGGGATGGTTCAGAACTTGCATCACCGAATAGACCGCTCCGGCCTTCGGATCGTCGGCGCCGTACACCATGCGCTTAATGCGCGCGTGCACCAACGCTCCCGCGCACATCGCGCAAGGTTCAATTGTAACAAACAGCTCGCACTCCCCTAGTCGATGGTTACCGACGATTGCACCCGCCTCGCGCAAGGCGACGATCTCTGCGTGTGCGGTAGGATCATTGTCGGCCAAGTTGCGGTTCGACCCCCGGGCAATGACACGGCCGTCGCAGACGACTACTGCACCCACGGGCACTTCTCCGATTTCCAGCGCGCGTTGCGCCGCGCGCAAAGCCTCCTCCATGAAGAGTTCATCGGACTGGTCGCCGGTTTGCGGTCGGTCGTTGCTCAAGGCGGAGTGGAAACGTCGCGACAAGCTTCCATGTCCATTCTATCGAGGTCGCCGCTGCGCATGCGGTAGTCGTAATATGCTTAAAGTGATTGCGCATTAGAAGCCCTAGGGGTGTCGTCGAGGGCGTGGGTGACCTCAAGCCTCGGGCGCGATGCCAAATGACTCGTTGTGGTCTCCAGAACGCAAGGAAATGGCATACTGGCGTGTGTCTGGACGGGGTTCGGGAGCCCAAGTCATTCCTCGACGTGTTTTCAATGACTTAGCTTTTAGAGAATAGAAGGGGCTAGTGAGCGATGTTTTCAAAAGAGTAGGCATCTGTTTTCGACACTGCGCGGATTTCACGTGAACGGTCAGAACAGGTGGAGGACCGCTCGCAGGCTGTAGGGAAGAAGAAGCATCAGCCGTGGTCCCTCCGCAACCAACAGCCAGTGTGCCGCAAATACCGTTGGGACGGCGATCGCCAGCCAGCGCAGTTCTGTCCGGGATGTCAGCAACGCCTTCATGACCGCTCTTAAGCTAGTACGCAGAGTTCCCTGCAGAAGTTCCATGGAGAAAGTGTTCGGAGGCGCGTCTCGCAGCTGCGAACATGTCGAGAAGTCATTGTCTTTGTGCGTTTTGTTGTTTCGGAGCGTGACGCGCGGACCGCGTTTGCGCTATGCTAACGGCGTCATGGGAATGCCGAACATTCTCCGCAAGGTGCTGCTGCTGGATCTGCTGCAGGGACTGAAAGTTACGTTCATGTACCAGGATCCGAAAGAGAATTACACCGAGCAGTATCCACTGGAACGACCGCAGGTGGCCGAGCGCTACCGCGGCGCACCCCGGTTAAATGTTAATCCGGATACTGACGAAACCATGTGCATTGCCTGTGACCTGTGCGCGCTCGCGTGTCCTGAGAATCTGATCGTGGTGTCGAGCGAGCGCAATGAGAAAACTCGCCGCAAGGAACTCACCAACTTCACCTACGATTTAAGCCGCTGCATGTTCTGCGGGCTATGCGAGGATGCGTGCCCTACCGACGCGCTTGAACTGACGCAGGACTTCGAGTTGGCGAATTACTCGCGCGAAGACATGATCTGGGACCGCGAGACTTTGGAGAAAGGTCCCCGCCCCACGGTCTACAAGAAGTAGATCTTTCTGCCAAAAACCGAATTGCTCCGTCGACGGCGCCTAAAGGCGCCTTCTTTTTTGCTCTTTTGCGGCATGCCTGAAGGCACGCCCTGATACGAACCTTTTCCCGTGCTACGTCACGGGTTTGCTCCATGCGCCCCGCCTACCGTTGCTCGTCTGCCAGCTTTCTCTCAGGCAGAAAGTACATCGCCGGGATCAGTACGTAGACGAAGTACGGAATGTAAATCGAGACGTGCGCAAGGCCCCCTGCCGTCAGGTAGAGAAATCCTGAGAACAGGTTTTTGGTCTGCACGCGTGAGTGATATTCGCTCATCTCCGGATCATGCTGATGTTGCCGAACGAGTTCGATGCGCAACAGCCAAAAGGCAAAGCCGCACATGGCGAGGTTGAAGCCGTAGAGCGACACGGGGAAGGGCGTGCGCGGATTGCGCCCCATGAAGTCAGTGACGAATGGCGTGAGCGACATCCAGAACAGCAGGTTGATATTGGACCAGAGCAGGCGCGGAGTGACTTCGTGCACGGCGTGGATCAGATGATGGTGATTGACCCACATGATGGCGACCACGAGGAAGCTGAGCGCGTAGCTCAGGAAGATGGGCGCCTGCTTGAGCAGCGAGGCGAACGTGGGTTCGGCCGGATGGGTAAGTTGCAGCACCATGATGGTCACGATGATGGCAATCACGCCGTCGCTGAATGCCTCCAGTCGACTGGTACTCATGGGGTTGTTGGGCATTGAGGATGATAATGGCCGACGGGCGTTCGCCCGAGAGGCGTTAGTCGAGATTGTAAACGGCGGGCCCGCCTTCTGAGACATCCTGCCGGTTATAGCCTCAAAGCGTCCATCTTGGGATTCTCGTACACATCGTCTTCGCCGGGATAGCGAAGGTCCCTCTCGAATCGGCCACTTTCCTTGGCCAGCGCCCAGATGAGACTTTCCCCCGCGGGCAAGATGCGTGGCTGTGAGTTGTAGATTTCGTCGGAGTATGCGTATTCCGAATCCACGAGGTTCCATCCCTCGGTCGTAAACATCGCCATGAGATCAGCAAGGAAGAGGGCATTCAGCGGATTGTGATGCAGCACGACGGTGTGACGCACTGAGCGGCCAAGCAGTCGTCGAGATAGAGAGTCGTAGAACTGAGAGCGTTCCCAGATGTGTTCAAGGAGAAAATCGCGGTAAGGCGTGAGATTGCCTCGCGGGTTCTGTTTTGCGTGCGCCTCCATTCGGGTACTGATCGCCCAATCGGAGGCGTCGATGCTGGCCCGCCCGATTCGATAGCCGTGTTTCCTGAGGAACAATCGCATGCCGTCCCGCTTCTCTAGGGTGTCTCCTTCTTTGAAGTAAGGGAATCGAAAGAGCCGGGTGAAGTGGCGATACTTGGAGATCAAGGGTTCGTTTCGAACAGCGTCGGCTTCGAATTCGGCCAGGGTTGTATTGCCACCCCCCTCTGTCCTGGTGGTGTTGAAATAAAGATGCGAGTAAGAGTGATTGGCTATCGCATGCCCCGCTTGGTCCCATTGCGAGATGAGTTGGGTCCCCTCCCTTTCGTCGATCCGTTTTCCAGTGACAAAGAGAATTGCCCGAAGTCTTCGTGCACTCAGCGCGTGCAGAATGCGGTCGTTAATCTCTTGCCAATGCAAACCTGCACCGCCCTCAAGTGTTGGATCGTCGAAAGTGAAGGCCACTTCAGGCGATGTTCCAGAAGTGGTCGCCCGTGAGAAATGGCCTAGCGCAACGCTCGTTGCGAAGCCGAGGAATTGTCGGCGGTTCATTTAGCAAGCAATCTAGCAAGGCGAGGGCGTCGCGTCCAGGTCAAGGTGGTGTAAGTCACGAACCAGCTAGCGCGGCAAGCGAGGAACCTCATCCACTTTGGGTTGCTGCTGGGTCATGCAGTGCATCGCGCCGAATCCCCAAATCAGATCGCCCGAGTAAATGGGAATAATTTCTCGGGCAGAGAAGACTGCAGAGAGCAGGTTGAGCACAACGCGGTCGTTGGGGTCGTTGAAGACCGGCACCAGCACGATGCCGTTGGCGATATAGAAATTCCCGTAGCTGGCCGGGAGACGCCGGCCTTCAAAGACGACAGGTGAAGGCATGGGAAGTTCGACGATCTCGAACGACTTGCCGTGTTGATCTGTTGCGGCCTTGAGGCGGCGCAAGTTCTGCTGCAAAGGCGCGTGGTTCTCATCTCGGCGGTTGGGCTCGACCATGGTCAGAATGGTTCGCTTTGCAACGAAGCGGGTGATGTCGTCGACGTGGCCATGGGTGTCGTCGCCCGCGATGCCGCGACCCATCCAGAGTACTTTCTCGATGCCAAGATAGTTGGCGAAGACCTCCTCATAGTCTTTCTGCTTGAAGCCAGGGTTGCGGTACTGCACCTTGCTCAGCAGACATTCTTCGGTGGTGAGCAGGACGCCGGCACCGTTGCTGTCGATGGAGCCTCCCTCCAGAACGACAGGCTTGCCGCGATGATCGGCGCGGAATTCGTTGGCGTGGGCCGCCTTTGCCATGAGCGAGCCGATTCTTTCGTCGTGGCGATAGTTTGGATATTTCGCCCAGGCATTGAAGCGCCATTTGATGGCATCGAGAGTAGGGGAACCGAAGCGAGTGGATCCAGATACGGCCTTTGCACTTCCCGCGGTTCCGCGGGCAGGGGCGCCCGCGCTACATACGAAGGTGCAACCGCTGTCGCGGGTCCAGACTCGGTCGGTGGGCCAGCGATGGAAGCAGACGTTTTTGTTCAGGGCATTCGCGAGTCGCAGTACCTTGCGCGCGCCTTTTTCTGATGCCGCGTCGTTGACGATCAGGTCGACGCGCTCGTGGCGCGTCAGGTTCCGAATGATTTCAGCGTACACCCACGGAATGGGCTCGAATTTCCCGGGCCAGTCTCCGCGGAAATGCGGCCAAGCAAGCCAGGTGGATGCGTGCGGCTCCCATTCCGCAGGCATGCGGGCGCGAACTGATAACCTTAAAGTATCACTTGAGATATTGAATTTTCTCTGCGCCCTCTGCGGCATTTCTCTGCGTTCTCTGCGTTTCAGGATTTTGGTTTTTTCGACGTTGATTTAGATTCGATTGCGACCCTTCAATCGATCATCCGGCTTGTGATGGGCGCGTAGCTGTCGATGCGGCGGTCGCGCAGGAAGGGCCAGTTGCGGCGAATATCTTCGAGTTTGCGCAGGTCGACTTCGGCCGTGAGGATTTCTTCCTTATCGTGCGAGCCTTGAGCGAGAACGCGGCCAAAAGGATCGGAGATAAACGATCCACCCCAGAATTCAAGTCCGTCGCCCGCCTTCGCTTCGTTGCCACGCACGTTTCCGGTTTCAAATCCTACGCGGTTGACGACTCCGACGTATACGCCGTTCGCTATGGCGTGGGCGCGCTGAATTGTGCGCCAAGCATCGTATTGCGCCTCGCCGAACTCGGCCTTCTCGGAAGGATGCCAGCCGATCGCAGTCGGGTAAAAGATCAAGGTTGCGCCCTGCAGGGCGGTCAGGCGAGCACCTTCCGGATACCACTGGTCCCAGCAGACGAGCGTCCCGATTTTTCCCGCGTCAGTATCGAATGCTCGAAAACCCAAGTCCCCGGGCGTGAAGTAGAACTTCTCGTAATAGAGCGGATCATCGGGAATGTGCATTTTGCGATAGATGCCACGCAGCGTGCCATCGCGATCGAAGATGGCTGCCGTGTTGTGATAGACGCCGGGGGCACGCTTCTCGAAAAGGGACGCGACTAGGACGAGGCTGTGCTTCTTGGCGGCGGCGGAGAGTTTTTCGGTCGTTGGGCCGGGAATCGGTTCGGCCAGATCAAACAGTGCGTGGTCTTCGCGCTGGCAAAAGTACTGCGTCTGAAAAAGTTCGGGCAGGCACACGACGTTCGCACCTTTGCCGGCAGCATCTCCCACGCGGGTCAGTGCCTTCTGCAAATTTTCTTCTGGGCTGGGGCCGCACGACATCTGCACCAACGCCACTGTGAACTTTTCTGGCGCCAAGTCTTCGAACCTCCGAGGGGATCGGCAGATAGCATAGCAAAGTTACATCCGACGGGTTGGCGGCACCTTGCTGCCTTCTAGTAGAGTAGTCGGTATACATAAAAGAGTTTTTGCCTGGAGGTGCGGGTTGAAGCACAGCAATCATGATAAGCACGGTCACGCGGAAAAACCTTCGAACGGAAGTCGCGACGGCTCGGGCATCGACCGCAAACTGCACAATCCGATCGTAGACAAGCTGATACCGCTGGAGCCGCTCGATCTCAATAAGGTGCGCTCGATCGACGACCTGGTGCGCGCCATGTCGCGGACGGCGTTTACCGGTCGCCAACTGGGTGAGGCTGCCGACGTGCTCGAGGCGATGGCACGCGACGAAGAGTGTTTCGTCGTGATGACGCTGGCGGGTGCGATGACGGTAGCCAAGCAGGGGTTGATCATCGCCGACCTGATTGACCGCGGCATCGTGAATGCGGTGGTCTCGACCGGCGCTCTGATGGCGCATGGGCTGGTCGAAGCGACGGGTCGCGCGCACTTCCGCGTAAATCCGGAGGTGTCGGACGAAGAACTTTACGAGCAGGGCTACAACCGCGTGTACGACACGCTGGAGCCCGAGCAGAACCTCGACGACGTGGAAGAAGTCATGTCGGAAGTCCTGGAAGGCTGGGACCACAACGAGGTGATGTGCTCATTCAAGCTGAATCACACCATCGGCGCGCACCTGGCGAAGACGGCGAAAGATCAGCGCGGCATTCTGAAGTCCGCGTACGAGCAAGGCGTGCCGGTGTTCGTGCCGGCGTTTACGGACTCCGAGCTGGGACTGGACGTCGCTTTAAACAACCGGCTGCGGGAATCGACCGGGCGGCACAAAATTCGCTTCGATCCGTTCGTCGACTTGGAGCACTTCGCGGCCACTCTGTTGCGACAGAAGAAACTGGGGATTCTTACGATTGGTGGCGGTGTGCCGCGAAACTGGTCGCAGCAGTTCGGGCCGTTCATTGAACTTCGGCACCGGCGGCTGGGAGAGAACATTCCGCTGAAGCGCTATCACTATGGCGTGCGCATCTGTCCGGAGCCGGTGTATTGGGGCGGATTGTCGGGGAGTCCGTACAGCGAGGCGATTTCGTGGGGCAAGTTCGTGCCGCCCAGTGAAGGCGGGAAGTTCGGCGAAGTGTTTGTGGATGCTACGGTGGGGCTGCCCATCATTGCGGCAGCAGTGTTTGAGCGGCTGGACAAAGACAAGGCAGGGAAGGGGAAGACGAAGAAGAGAGTGGCGGCGAAGTAGTCTTCAGTCGCCAGTCTTCAATCGCTAGTCGCCCGCAAAATCCAAGCCCACTGCGCAGGCACGCTCAGACCTGTCGACAACTGGCGAACAGGTTTTAACCGCAAAGTTCGCGCAGAAGGGGCGCTAGGAATGCAAAGACGAGCAAAAGAAGCGGGGACGCAGACGCGTCCCCCTGTTTACTGCTCGATAGTTGGCCGCTAGTCGAAAATCAACACCGCTGAGGCGATCACCGTGGTCCACAATCCCCGCTTATCGCCGACCGCCGATTGCGTCACGTTGGCCGTGCGGACAATTTTGTTTGACAGGCGGTAGATCTGCTTTTTCTCGTCCCAGGAGCGGTCGGGGTCGAAGTCGACGTTCAAAGTGGTAGCCAGCATTTCTGCGGCTAGCTCTTCGGCGTAATCTCCGGCGGCGTCTTCCGACTCGCCGAACGAGTGGTGCTCGCTCAGGTAGCCGTAGGTGTTGCGGTCGGAGGGTATGGCCACGCCGATGCTGGAGGCGAGGAGGCGATGTGGTTCGCGGGTGCTGTTTTCCGCCACCACCGCGAATACGACTTCGCCCGGATGCAGGAACTTCAGGCCGGTGGCGCGGGGCACGAGCTTGCAGTTGGGCGGGAAAATCGAGGAGACCCGAACCAGGTTTTGAGCGGCGATGCCTGCGTCGCGCAGGGCCAGCTCGAAGGAAGTAAGACGCTCACGATGCTTTCCGACTCCCTTGGTGAAGAAGATCCGCTTCGGGACCATGTCCTTACTCAATTCATTTGCCTCCAGGGGCACGAAAGAATTCAGGAAAACGCAAATCTAACATAGCGATTTGTGAACGTTGGATGAAAAGTGCGGGAGAGAGCAAGAAAAATTACGGGAGCCTCGCCGAGGCTCCCGACGCGCCCTGGATTTGCAGGACTATTTTCCTGCGCCGACCGAGGCGACCTCGATGGTGTCACCGTTGAGCGTGCCTTTCACGGTGGTGGAGGTACCGGCAGCCTTGTCGAGGCTGGCCAGGGTGGCCTTGTCGCTCGAGTCAAGCGTGTAGACCTTGTCACCGACAACCAGCGCGTACTTGGAGCCCTTGCTGACGCAGGCGCGGGTGCAGTCGGCTTCCGAGCCCGACATCATGTGATGGGCGCCGCACATGGCGTCACTCACGGTGCCGGTGAAGCTCTGAGCTTTGTCGGCGGCGAAGGCAGTGGCAGCCACGACCAGGGCCGCCAGAATCAGTGCGAATTGCTGCATACGACTCTTCATTCCATATTCTCCTGCAAAAATAGGACCCGTTCTTCACCCCAAAATGTCGGGCCCTGGGATGAAGCTAATCTAACAGAGGCGGTCGTCGGTGTCAGTCGCTGGCCTCCAGCAAAGACATTCAATCGCTCACCGCCAGCGGGGCACATAGCGTCTTTGCTGACGACTAGTCAGGCGGCTTGATTCCGTAGCGCAGCGACACGTCCACCGTCTTGTCTTCCTCGTTCACGCCCTCGTGAATGGTGATGGTCCAGGTGACGTCGCGGGAGAGCAATTTGATCGTGTCCTGAAAGAAACGCTGGGGGTAGGTGGAGTCGTAGGGATCGGATTCGCGGAGCGTCCAGGCTTCTTGCAGCCGATCGACCGTTTTAGGGTCGAGGCCCTGAATGTCGAGGTCGCCGAGATGGAAGACTCCGCCTTCGGAAACGACCAGTGTGTAGGCGACAGTTTTTGCTGCGTCGTCGAGCTTGGCCTCGGGCTTTACCTTGGCGATCATGTATCCCTTCGTGCCGTAGAGCGTGTGGACGGCCTCGAGGTCGGTTTTGAGCTGAGGAGCGTTAGCGAGGTCACCCGGCTTGGCGTGGACTAGAGCCTGCAGCTTGTCGGCCGTGAAGATCTTGTTGCCTTCCCACTTGATGTCGGAGATTTTGTACTGTGCGCCCGGGGCGACGGTGAGTTGCACTGCGATCTGGGTTTCGTCGGCCGTTTCGCTGGCGACCTTCGGCTGAGGATCGGAGATGGTCGCGTTGAGGAATCCGCGTGCTTGATAAATCGGCAGCAGGTCGATTCGAGCGTATGTCAGGACCGCAGACCGCGAGTAGTCTTTCCCGATTAGTTTCTGGGTAGCCGCTTGCAGATCGGGTAGCTCTTCTGAGCCTGCACCCTGGAAGGTGATGTCGGCGACGCTCATGGTCACGCCGGTGACGCGAAAATTGATGGCGTCGATGGGGCCGCCGGGTTCCTCGGACTCGCGAACGTACTCGGCTCGAGCAGTGACATTGAACGGAACCAGAAGGTTCTGCAGGATGTCGGAGATCTGGTCGGAGAGCGTCCCGCCCATCGGGACTTGTCCCTTAAAAAGCGGTAGCTTCTCATGAATGCGGGCGAGTAGTTCGCCGTCGTTAAACCACACAAAGTTTTCGAAATGCGCCGGGACCAGCTTGGTGCTGTCGGTGAGTTCGAGATCGAGCCGGGTGCCGTTGGGAACGGCCGAGTAGCTGTAAGAGATGTCGCTAAACAGTCCCGACTCGTTCAGCTGGTGGGCGGCCTTATTGAAGTCGGCTTCGGTGACGTTAGCGCCAATTTCGAGACCTGAAGCAGCGATGATTTCGGCCTGCGTGTAGCGCTTGGTGCCGCCAACATGGATTGCCGCCAGTTTTCCTTTGATAGGCGCAGGCTTCGCGGCGGGCTTTCGGGTCGTTTGGCCGCACGCTGCGATGCTGATCAGGATGACCGCAAGAATTCGGGAGATCACCGGCTTCGTCACTGAAAAGAATTTTAGCGGATATCGGAGAGGAGCGCGACGAACGGGTCTGCGGCGGAAGGTCAGCGGCCCCGCTTGGTGGTCTCGAGCGCAGGGTCGAGTGCTTTGATTTTGACGGCTGTGTCGATGAAGACCAACGCAGCGCGGCTCAGGGCTTTGTCCTTGCGAAACACCAGGGCCAGGTCGCGGCGAATGTGCGCATCGGCGATAGGAATAATCGCGAGCGTATTGGCGCTGACATCTTCAGCGACGTTCGAGCGGGCGATGAATCCTACGCCAACGTCGGCGGCGACGAAGCGTTTGAGCAGTTCACTCGAGTCGAGTTCCATGGAAATCTGCGGCTTCATGCGGCGCTCATGGAAAAGATTCTCCAGCGCGTCGCGGGTGTGGCCGCTTTTCGGCATCAGAAGCGGGAAGGCGCCGACCTCCTCGATGGTGACGGACTTCAGGCGGGCCACCGGGTGTTGCGGCGGAGCGATAACGACCAGCTCGTCGCGATGAATGGGCACGATGGTGAGGCGCGGATCGGTAACGGGCAGCGAGACGACGCCGAAGTCGACGGAGTTGTCGATGACCGAGTCGAGAGTCTTGGCGTAGTCAGCGCGCTTGATGCCGACTGAAACGTCGGGATAATTTTTCTTGAACTCGGCGAAGACTTCCGGAAGAACGTGCAGGCAGGTGCCTTCGTTGGCGCCGACCACGATTTCGCCCCGGGGAATGCGCTCGGTTTCAGCGATGGCGATACAGATCGCGCGACGCGCCTCGATGGTATCCTCAGCGTATTTCATGAAAAGCTTGCCCGAGGCCGTCAGGGAAACTTTCCCGCCGGAACGGTCAAGCAGGCGGGCACCGACTTCTTCCTCGAGAGCACGGATCTGCGACGAGACCGCAGGCTGCGTGCGGAAACGCTTCTCCGCGGCCCGCGAGAACGAGCACAGGCGGGCAACTTCCAGAAAAGTTTCCAGTTGATCGAAGTCCATTGTGTCGGTCGGCTGCTCCAGCAAGATGGAGGAGGACGGCTACTCCTCTTGCGGTCTGGCAATTTCGAGACGGCGTTTTCTTCGGCCACTATCATAAACGCTTCGAATCGGAAGCATTGAAACAATCAATTGGCCATTTGCGGCGGAGCGCTTGTAGGATGCCGTCAACCGAGAATTGGCGTGAGCAGCAGGGCTTGCGTCGCGGCCCTGCCTTCTTCGTTCGCCAGCCGCGAAATACCCTCCAGGCTTGCAGTTGCGGGCATGCTTGCGGATAAACTCCGCTTATTCCCTCCATAAAAACAATCAATTTCGGCGGACTGGGTGCGGCTTCTACACTCTAGCGGCCACTTACGAGGGTGCGGCCCTGTCTCGCACGCCCGTTTCTTCGATCTGTGCTTGATCGACAGAGAAAACTGGCTCTCGCTGACTTGCAGCAGTGCTCGAGGCCTTGAAGAAGGGCGCGGCGCCCTCGTGTTTTTCGAAAGGCAAATATGTCGGACCCCAAGCTGGTGCTGGATTTTGCAAAACGAAATGACGTCAAGATTCTCGACCTAAGATTCACCGATCTTCCGGGACTGTGGCACCACATTTCGTATCCGATTGAGCAACTCACCGAAGCGTCGTTTGAAGAGGGGTTTGGCATGGACGGGTCGTCGATTCGCGGATGGGCGGCCATCCACGAGAGCGACATGTTGCTGATTCCGGATCCCCATTCATACTTGCTCGATCCGTTCACGGAAGTATCCACGCTGGTGATGATTGCGGACGTCATCGACCCCGTAACCAAGCAGCGCTATGACCGCGATCCGCGCTACATCGCACGCAAGGCTGAGCTCTATTTGAGCTCGTCGGGCATGGCCGATACGGCGTACTTCGGAGCTGAAGCTGAATTCTTCATCTTCGACAGCGTGCGCTTCGACCAGCGCGCGCAGCATGGGTTCTACTTCGTCGACGCGGAGGAAGGGCGCTGGAATTCCGGGCGGGTAGAGAACAACCTCGGCTATCGTCCGCGCTACAAGGAAGGATATTTTCCGGTGCCGCCCACTGATCACTATCAGGATCTGCGGAGCGAGATGGTGGTCACGATGCAGAATGCCGGATTGACAGTGGAATGCCACCATCACGAAGTGGCGACGGCGGGCCAGACGGAGATCGACCTGCGCTTCAATTCGCTGGTGAAGTCGGCTGACAACATGCTGCTGTTCAAGTACATCGTGAAGAACGTCGCCAACCAGTATGGCAAGACCGTGACCTTCATGCCGAAGCCGATTTTCGGCGACAACGGCAGCGGGATGCACACACACCAGTCGCTCTGGAAGGATGGCAGGCCGCTGTTCGCGGGCGATGGCTACGCAGGGCTTTCGCAGATTGCGCTGTGGTATATCGGTGGGCTAATCAAGCACGGACCAGCGCTGGCCGCTCTGATCGCGCCGACAACGAATTCCTACAAGCGGCTGGTGCCGGGGTTCGAAGCGCCCGTCAACCTGGCCTATTCGAGGCGGAACCGGTCGGCGGCCTGCCGGATTCCGATGTACTCGTCGTCGCCAAGGGCAAGACGCGTTGAGTTCCGGCCACCCGATCCGAGTTGCAATCCGTACCTGGCCTTTGCCGCGATGATGATGGCTGGACTGGATGGAATCGAGAACAAAATGGATCCGGGGCCGCCGCTCGATAAAGATGTTTACGATCTCGGCCCGGAAGAACTTGCGAAGGTGCCCTCGATGCCAGGGGCACTGGAAGATGCACTGGACGCGCTGGAGAGGGATTCGGGGTTCTTGCTGAAAGGCGACGTCTTTACCGAAGAGCTGTTGAGGACGTATCTCGAGTACAAGCGCGAAAAGGAAGTTGAGGCGGTGAGGTTGCGCCCGCATCCGTACGAATTTTTGCTGTACTACGACATCTAGTTTCGTTTTTGGATTCGGCGAGGGCGAGACGCCCTCGCGACTGCCGGCGGACGCCGGCGCTACGGTTTCACGCTACAATGGCGCGCTTGCTGGAGCGTCCCCGATGCGTGAGGCTCTCTCCGGAAGCATGCTTATCCAATGGGAGCCTTCCATGAAACGCGCGCTGAGTCTGCTTGGTTTGGTTGTCCTCTTTCTTGGATCCTCGATTGCTCAACAGAATCCGTCGTCACCCGTGAATGGAGGGCGACTTTTCTTGCCCCACAACTTTATCTGGGGATACAGCCAGTTCGACGTCGCTCCTCCGCACAACGAGCCGGATCCGAATCTGTGCGCGGCCAACGCCGGTGATTTCGGCGGCCAAGATGCGCCCTGCAATGCGTTCGCTCGCTACATGCTGTCGGGATATGTGGAAGTGCGCCCTTTTGCACGGACTGAGTTGAAGCGTCTGTTCTTTTTCGGCGCCCCCAATTTTCTGTTCGGTAAGAACATTCCGCACACCTTGTACACGTGGTCGCCTGACGCGATCGGCTGGGAACGCTCGTGGGGAGCGGGAATCACAATCGGACGCGGCTTCGAATTACGCGTGACACAGCATTTTCTGTTTCAGCGTTTCGGAGCACGGGATCGCTATCTGGGAACGGCAGACCTTGGATTGAACGGGCCCTGGGGACGCTACAACGTGATCGGAGTGCGGAAGTATTTTGGGCATCGCGACGCGGATTGAGGTCAAGAAAAGGCGGCAGACGGAGACGGCACCCCGAGGGGTGCCGTCTAAGTTTGAAGACTACCGAGATGTTCGCGAACAGCGTTCAGGCCGCACGAGCGTAGACCGGCGCTGGGCGTCGTCGACGGCGAACCAGCCACACGATCAGGGCGATGACTCCGGCAAGGAAAAGAAACGGGCTCAAAACCATAATGTAGAACCAGGCGGCACCTTCCATCACGGTGACGTCGCCTGCGACACTCGCCGTCGCCGGACGGCGAAGTTTGCCGCCCAGTACCGTCAGTTCACCGGCTACCTTCGTATCGTTGCCCAGGCGCACATCGCCAAGCATCGCTGTCAATTCGCCGCCCACCATCGCGCCATCCTGCAGGATGATGTTGCCGTGAAAGGTCGTGATTTCGCCGGCGACCTGCCCTTCCACGTAGACCGAGCAATTGAAGCACGTCACATCGGCGGCTTTCTGGTCCGCGCCGATGCGGATGTCGCGGCCGAACTGGGTGATCTCGGAGCCATCATTCTTGGCAAAGGCGGAAGGAACTGCGACGGCCAAAGCTAAGGTCAAAATGGCGAGGCGCTGAAGGCTTGCGAAACTCATGATTTACCCCTGAATTCGGCTGGAAGACGGCTCAATGGCAACACAGCGATTCTAGCTGGCGCCGGAGCGATGTCAAGGCGGGGGAGACTCATCGGCACCCCTCAATGCAGGTCGCCGGCGAGAAACTTGCTGATGTTATCGTTCAAGAATTTTTCGTCTGCTGGACTACCGCCAGCCCCGGCCGTATGCCCCCAGAGCGACGGAATCGGCAGGAGCGTGACGGTATGCATGAAGCCAGCCTCGTAGCGGGCATCACCCACAGGGAAGTAGAGATCGGTTTCCGAGGGCATGTAGAGGAACGGAACCTTGATTGATCCCAGCGCCTTGGTGGCGTCACCGGCGAAGCCCTGCGTCGCCCCCACGTCATGCTTTTCCCAGGTGCGACACTGCAGGATCAGATCGTTGGCATCCGCGCCGGGGATGAAGTTTGTGCGGAACTCGTTGAGCGTGGACTCGAACGTTGTCCCCGGTTTTGCACCCTCGCGCCACAGTTCCTTGCGCCACCATTCCTGGGAAAACAGCCAGGCCGTCCAGACGACGCCGAAGGCTTCCAGGCCTTTCTTCGGTGGGGAAGTGTAGTCGCCATTCTGAAAGGCGGCGTCGGCGGTGAGGGCGGCGATTTGACCCTCGAGCCTGACATAACCGTGGGGATATGTTTTGGCAGTACCCGCGGTGGCCACGATACGATCTGCGAAGTCTGGATAGCTCACCGCCCATTGGAAGGCTTGCTGTGCGCCCATGGAGAATCCGATGATGGCGCGCAAATGGGTGATGTGCAGCTCTTCGGTCAGGAGTTTATGGACGGCCTCCACGTTGTCGCGAATCGTTGTCACCGGAAAGCGCGGCCCATGGTAGGGCTCGGGTGTGTTGCTCGGGGATGACGAGTGTCCGTTGCCGAATAGCTCGGTAGCTACCAGGAATAGCTTTGACGTATCGAGCGCATGGCCCGGGCCGATGAGCCACTCGTATCCGTGGTAGTCGGCCATGTAGTGCGAGGGCACCAGGATGACGTTGTCGCGCGCGGCATTCAGGTGTCCGTAGATGCCGTAGACCACGCGGGCCTTAGGGAGCGTGACTCCGCTCTCGGTTTTGAAGTTGGGGATGATGAACTCATGCGGCTCCCCGGTTTCGGGCTTCGGCGTGGCGGAATCCTGTGCCCACAAACCACCGACCAGCAGAACGGCAAAAAGAACAGAGGTCAAGTTGCGCTCGATTTCACGTCGCATAGCGAAGTAATCCTCCCCAACTCGCGCGAGATTCTAGCACCGGCGTCGTTGCCATTAGCCACTCGGACTTGGCCCGGTAGGCGCTGATGGTTTCCGGAGGGCCGAGCGCTTAGGGGAAATCGCGGCTTTTCTCTATAATGTAGGGTTTTCCAACCAGGCAAGGAGCAAGCAATGGGGGATTCGTTTAACGGAGTCGCTGTGCCCGCTGATGGCGCGCGCATTACTTACAAGAACGGGCAGTACCAGGTTCCGGACAACCCGATCATTCCGTTCATCGAGGGTGACGGTACGGGGCGCGATATCTGGAAGGCCTCGGCGCGCGTCTTCAACGCGGCGGTAGAGAAAGCGTACAAGGGCAAGCGGAAGGTCGCGTGGTACGAAGTTTTTGCGGGGGAGAAGGCCAAGGCGAAATTCGACAACTGGCTTCCCGACGACACGATCAGTGCCGTGCGCGAGTTTCGCGTGGCGATCAAGGGACCACTGACGACCCCGGTGGGCGGCGGCATTCGATCACTGAATGTCGCACTACGACAGATTCTTGATCTGTACTCATGCGTGCGACCGGTGAAGTACTACAAGGGCGTGCCTTCGCCGGTGAAGCATCCCGAGCGCATGAATCTCGTGATCTTCCGCGAGAACACCGAAGACGTATATGCCGGCATCGAGTGGGAGCAGGGAACTGCCGAAGCGGCCAAGCTGATCGAGTTCCTGAACAAGGACATGCTAAAGGGCGGCAAGAAGCAGGTTCGCCTGGACTCGGGCGTCGGTATCAAGCCGATCTCAGTGAGTGGCACAAAGCGGCTCGTGCGGATGGCGATCAAGCACGCGCTTGAAACCGGCCGAAAGAGCGTCACGCTCGTGCACAAGGGAAACATTCAGAAATTTACCGAAGGCGCGTTCCGCAAATGGGGATACGAGCTCGCGACCCAGGAATTTCGCGATCAGGTTGTCACCGAGCGCGAAAGCTGGATTCTCGACAACAAGGACAAGAATCCCAATCTGTCGGTGGAAGAGAACGGGAATCTGATCGAGCCGGGACTGGAATTCGCGCCGCCCGAGTTTGGCAAATCAGTCTTTAAGGAAGTCAAGGACGTGCTGGACGCGATCTACAAGACGCACGGCAACGCTGCCTGGAAGAAGAAATTGATGATCAATGACCGCATTGCCGATTCCATTTTCCAGCAGGTTGTGACGCGTGCGGATGAGTACACCGTCCTAGCGACTCCGAACCTCAACGGCGACTACATCTCTGACGCGTGTGCTGCGCAGGTGGGCGGACTCGGAATTGCGCCCGGCGCCAATATCGGCGACGGCTACGCGATTTTCGAAGCGACCCACGGGACGGCTCCGAAATATGCCGACAGAGATGTGATCAATCCGGGATCGGTCATCTTGTCGGGAGTGATGATGTTCCGCTTCCTTGGCTGGAACGAAGCCGCGGACCTGATCGAGCGCGGCATGGAAAGCACGATCGAGCAGAAGCTGGTGACTTACGATTTCGAGCGTTTGATGGAAGGTGCTAAGAAAGTCAAAACGAGCGAATTTGCCGGACACATCATCGACAATATGGGCGCAGGAGTGCTGGTATAGAGGAAATATTCAGCACTTGGCACTTGGCATTTGGCCGTTAAAGTTTCTGTTCAAATTCCATGGTCGGCTGGCTGAATGGCAAGTGCCAAATGCTAATTGCTTTCTAGAGAGGACTCATTCATGCGAAAAAAAGTCACGATCGTCGGTTCCGGCAATGTGGGCGCTACAGCGGCCCACTGGATTGCTTCCAAGGAACTTGCGGACGTTGTATTGATTGACATCGTAGAAGGCGTGCCCCAAGGCAAAGGGCTCGACTTGCTCGAAGCCATGCCGATCGAAAAGCGGGATGCCCATATCATGGGTACGCAAGATTACCGGGACACTGCCAACTCCGACATCGTCGTCATTACGGCGGGCATCCCTCGCAAGCCCGGTATGAGCCGCGATGACCTGCTCAACACAAATCACGGCATTATGAAGGCGGTGGTCGGCGAGGCGGTGAAGCACTCGCCCAACTGCATCCTGATCATCGTGTCGAATCCTCTGGATGCCATGGCCCAGGCGGCGTACAAACTGAGCGGCTTTCCGCGCGAACGCGTGATCGGCATGGCGGGCGTGCTGGATTCGGCGCGCTTCCGAACGTTCATCGCGGAGGCGTTGAAAGTCAGCGTCGAGAACGTGACTGCGTTCGTATTAGGCGGGCATGGCGACACCATGGTGCCCCTGGCTCGATATTCAACCGTGGCTGGTATTCCAATCACCGAACTGCTCGACGCGGCGACGGTCGAGAAACTGATTCAGAGGACGCGCGACGGCGGCGCGGAAATCGTGAAGTACCTGAAGACCGGGTCGGCCTATTACGCGCCATCGGCGGCGGTGACCGAGATGGTCGAGGCGATTTTGAAGGACAAGAAGAAAATAATGCCCTGCGCTGCTTATCTTGAAGGCGAGTACGGGATCAAGGGCTTGTACGTTGGGGTTCCGGTGAAGCTGGGTGCCAAGGGTATTGAGCAAATTATCGAGATCAAGCTGACGCCGCAGGAGAAGGCGGAACTTGATAGAAGCGCCTCTGCGGTGAAGGAACTGGTGGGAGTGATCGGAGTTTAGGCCAGTGTCCAGGCAACTTCTATGGTTGCGCCGTAGAGGGAAAAACCCGGCTGATTTCACGTATGTGTGGATTCTGCGTCCGCATCACGGGGCTGTCTGAATCCAGGCTGAAATCAGAAGGGCCCGTCGGCTTGGTTTCTTTGCTCGGAGAGCGCTCGAGCGACAGAATGACGTGGCCATCTACTTGCAGTTCATTTTCGAGCACGCCCTCTCGCCATGAAATGAGTTGCTCGACCAAATCTGTCCCATTGTTTGTCAATGTCCACCGAAAGGGGCGGCCGTTGATGCGCTGTAGCTGGGACGAAGTCGTGCCCAGCGAAATTCCGTGGACAGCGTGCCAAGCGGCTTACTTTGCCTCGAATCGCGACGGAGCTTGGGTCCGCCCTTCGCTCCAGATCCCTCCACAAAATTTCGATCCTACGTTCCGGGTCGTTCGGGAATAGAACGGTTTCGGGTTCCATCTCCCCGTCGCCGACGTCGGCATCGTGATCCACAACGTTCGAGTCTCCGTAGAACCGCACCAAATCCTCTCGTGTGGTGTGAAGGTTGATGGATCCTCCTTTCCCACTCGCGAGAATCAGCCAAGGATCGGACGCCGCTTGGCCGAGTGCGGGTGCCCGTAACGAAACGAGAATTGCGGCGAGCCGGAGAAGATTCAAGCCGAGAACATGCAAGCGCTTCTTTAGATTTGTGCTTGCAGCCACAGCGATCACCCCTTGCACCTGATATTGGGAGGAAGTCTATATTTTGGGCTAATTACTTTCGCGTCGGGGATGGCGGTTCTGGAAGTTTGACCATGGTCATTGACCATAGTAAGATGTGGCAATGAAGGAAATTGCCATTTCCGAGTTCAAAGCCAAGTGTCTCGGACTTCTTGAAGAAGTGCGAAAAACACGCAAGCCGATCCGGATCACGCGCTTCGGAAAACCGGTGGCGGAGGTGGTTCCCCCCTCGCCGCCGAAGCCTACGGGAAGGCGACTCGGAAGCATGGCCGGCAGTGGCCGCATCCTAGGCGACATCGTGGGTTCCATCAGCCCTGACAGCGAATGGGAGGTCACGAAGTAGTGCGCCTCCTGCTGGACACTCACATTTGGCTCTGGATGGCGCTGGAGCCCACTCGGCTGTCATCGCGTGTAAGGCGCGCGCTGGATAACCCTGAAAATGAGCTGTGGCTTTCGCCCATTGCCGTATGGGAATTACTAATGCTTACGCGCAAAAAAAGAGTGGAGTTGGATGAAGATCCCGTGGTTTGGTCACAGCAAACCATCCAACAGCTCCAACTGCGCGAGGCGCCCTTGACTTTTGAAGTTGCACTAGAAACCTCGACCGTGGAACTCCCTCACAGCGATCCTTCCGACCGTTTTATGGTCGCTTCCGCGAAGGTCTTCGACCTGACTCTGGTGACGGCCGATCAAAAGTTGCTCACGGTGCCGGGCGTTAAAGTTTTAGCCAACACCTAACGCTGAACGCAAAATCACTCAGGTGCGTCTGCCTCCCAGCACCGTAATCAACAACTCGCAATTCAAAAGCGCGAGAGGCTGCTTTGATGCGACTCGGAAACGATGTTAAGCGCGCTCGATGGTGACCGACTGAATAACCACGTCTTTCGCAGGGCGATCCTGCCGGCCCTTCGCCACTTTGGAAATCTTGTCGACTACGTCCTGCCCTTCGACTACCTCTCCGAAAATGGTGTGCTTGCCTGTCAGCCAGGTCGTGGGCGCTACCGTGATGAAGAACTGCGAACCATTGGTGTTTGGCCCGGCGTTCGCCATCGCGAGCTTACCCTTCTGGTCGAATTTGTGTGGTGAGTTGCGGGTCTCGTCTTCAAATTGATAGCCGGGGCCACCCATACCGTTGCCGGCGGGGTCGCCACCCTGAATCATGAAGTCGGGAATCACGCGATGGAAGATTGTGCCGTCGTAGAGGCGGTCTTTGCTCTTTTTGCCGCTGACCGGATGCGTCCAGTCGCGTTTGCCTTCAGCCAAGTCAGTGAAGTTGGCAACCGTCTTGGGAGCTTCTTTCTCGAACAGGCGGCAGACAATGATTCCTTCCGTAGTCTGCAGCGTTGCATAAGTGCCAGGTTGGCGAGCCATAAAATCCTTTCGTGAACTGCTTGTATTTAAAACTCGTTGATCGGTTGTTGTCGGGTACAGCCTATTTGGGCGGCGTCGTTGGTGCGGTTGTCGACTTGACACCAGTTGCTGGCTTCTTCGCCGCCGGCTTGGCTGCCGCCGAGGTTGCGGCTCCGCCTGCTTTCACGATCGAGATGTGATTAATCTTCACCGGACGCAAGGGCCGGTTGTCTCCCGGATCGCTGGCCATGCGGGCAATCTGCTTGACGAGTTCGACAGAGGCGTCGTCGCACTGGCCGAATATCGTGTAGCCACCGTTCAGGCTAGGATATGGAACCTCAGTGATAAAGAACTGCGATCCGTTGGTATCGGGCCCAGCGTTGGCATAGGCAAGGCGTCCGGGGCGATCGAAATTGAGATCCGGGGACGTTTCGTTCTTGAATTTGTAACCCGGGTCGCCACGGCCCGTTCCCTCGGGATCGCCGCCCTGAATCATGAAGGAGGGAATCACGCGATGGAAAATCGTTCCGTCGTAGAGCGGCACGCCGTGTTTCTTGGCGTGGGTCGTCGGCATCGTCCAGTCCTTGGTGCCGGTGGAAAGGCCGATGAAGTTGGCCACGCCGATGGGAGCGGTCTTGGGAAACAGAGTGCAGGTCATTTTCCCGGCAGTGGTGTCGATGATGGCGATGGGATCTGGCGCGTCAGCGTCGGCAGCAGCGGGTTTTGCGGCTGCCCTGTGGGGCGGAGTGGTGGTTGCAGGTTTCGCTTGCGGCCATGCCGATAGGGAAAACGCGACGATGACGAGAGCAAGCCCGAGTGTTCGTTGCATGCGGACTCCTTGGAGAAGTGAATTGGCGTAATTCGGGATACAAGAATTGTACGACACCGGAGGGCCTTGCTAGGTGATCCGGCATGTTCGATGCTACTTTTGCGCAGAGTGCTGCGCGGCCTGCATCTCAGCGCTTACGCGCTCGACTTCGCGGAGCACGCGCAGTAGATTGCCGCCCAATATCTTGCGGATATCGTCGGCGGAGTAGCCTCGGTCCAGCAGGGCCTGCGTGATCTTGGGCAGGTCCGCGGCGGAGTCGATCCCGGCTGGAGTCGCTCCGCTCACGCCATCAAAGTCCGAGCCCAGGCCGACGTGATCGACTCCTGCAACTTTGGCAATGTGATCGATTTGGTCGATAAGCGTGCTGAAGGGCGGTCGGGGAATCTTTCCTAGCCATTCCCGCTCGATGGTGTCTTCATCAAGGTAGGTGAGAGGTTTTCCCTCAGCGCGGATTTTTGAGAGCTGCATTTCCACGGCGGCGTCGCGGTCTTTGGCCTGCGCGTTCGAAGCTTCCAGAAACTTCGGGTCATCGAAGCCGGAGAAGAAGTTCACCTGCACCACGCCCCCGTTCTTGGCCACTGCGCGCAGCATGTCGTCGGTCATGTTGCGGGGATGATTGACGAGAGCGCGCGCCGAGGAATGCGATGCGATCACCGGTGCCTTGGTGGTAGCGATCGCGTCCCAGAAAGTTTTGTCGGCGACGTGGGAAATATCGACCATCATTCCGAGCCGGTTCATCTCGAGAACGACATCCTTCCCGAAATCGGTCAGGCCGTTGTGATGCTGAATCTTGGTGTCGTTGATGTCGCCGGACGAATCGGCCCATTCGTTGGTATTAGACCAGCTCAGGGTCATGTAGCGGACTCCGAGCCGATGGAAATCGCGCAGAAGGTGAATATCGTTTTCGATCGAGTGGCCACCTTCGATGCCCATGAGTGCAGCCAGTTTGTGTTCTTTGTGGGCGTGCTCGATGTCGTCGACGGTGAAGGCCATCATCATGCGGTCAGGATGATGCGCGGCCTGCTGATACACCGAGTCGATCAGATCGAGCGTTTTCTGCGCGTAGTGGTTTGGGTTGATGCGCGGATCGACCCAGATCGAAAAGAACTCAGCTCCCAGATTGCCTGCGCGTGCCTTGTCGAGGCTGACGTGGCCGTTGTCCGCCGGATCGGTGCTCCCGATATCGAAGCCTCCGTCGAGAAAGCGCTGGGGCGTGTCCGCATGGGTATCAACCACAATGGCCGAATTGTGAATTTGTTGTGCTTTGGGAGTGACGGTCGGACCGGCGGCGGAGGTCTGAGCAAGAATGGTGGAAGGCCACGAGGCGAGGACCAGTAGGGAAGCGAGCAAGGTGATGTTCATAGGGTTCAGTGCAGGATTTCAATCGGCCAATGGGAAATTGTATAGGACCAGGCGCGCATTACGCAGATCGCTAGAGCAGAGCCGCCAGAGCGCGCTCCGCGCACTGTTCGAAGGGATCTTCGGTATTGATCACGATTTTCGGTTGCGTGATTAGCTCGAAGCGCTGCTTGATCTCCCGGTAAAGGGAAAAGCTGCGGTTCACGGCGGGGTGCTCGCCGGTGCTTGCCTGCGATTCCAGCCGCGCCCTAGCCGTCTCTTCAGAGCAGATGCACTCCACGATCTTCCATGGCTGGCCCCAGTCCTCGGCCGCAGCGATCACGCGCTCGACCTGATAGCGGCGGGAAAAGGTACGCCCATCGAGGAAAACGTAGCGTTCCGGATGTTCTTGAAGGATGCGTTCTGCTGCCTGGAGCATGATCCCCATTACGAAGTCATCCTGCTCAGTGGCGTATTCGACGTCGCGCGGGGCAAACAGCGCGTGCCGGATGGCGTCTTTACTCAGAACGCTTCCGGAAAGATGTTCGGAGAGGGCGGAGGCTAACGCGGATTTCCCGGTGCCCGGGAGTCCGGCCATCAAGACAATCATGTGAAGTCGGGAAGGAACTACTTCTGGCTGAGTTCTTCTTCGAAGGCGCTGCCGTCCCAGTGGGCGACACTCTGTGTCTGACGCCAGCTGGCGTAGCGCTCGGAGACCATCACGTGGAAGACCCACTGGCGGCGCTCTTCTTCGGGCTCGACCAGGCCAAGGGCACGCAGGTAGAACAGGTAGCGCTCCACGAAATGAACCTGCGTCTTCGACATGCCGCGGCGCTGAATATCGAGCGTCAGGCCAGCAAGGTGTGAGGAAGCCGTTTCGCCTTCCGCAGGGGCGGCATTGCGATTGTGGCGGCGAAGCTTGATCTGAACTTTCACGGTGCGAACCGCTGAGTTCACCTGAATCTGCTCGTGGAACTGGCGGTAGTATGCCTGGCTCAGGTCCTCGACAAAATCGCGCGTCCACGGACGACAGAAACGGCGATTGGGATCGAGCCGCGGATCGATGCGTAACGTTTGTCCGGTGCGGATTCCGACCAGGGCCTGGCTCGCCTTCAACGCTTCCAATTCATCGTCGTCTTGAATACGGGGCAGGTCGAGACGGTCAATTTCTTCGTTCTGCCGCAGCAAAGATTCGTGAGAGGGACGGAACATCGGGTTCCATCGCAACCGTCGCACATGATGTTTGCTGAGTTTGCGGGAGTTGGAACGCTTCGTAGTGTAGCTATGGAGCGCGAACGCCTGACTGGAAACAATCAGGGTCGCTACCGCTAGCCAGAGTCGAAACCGTCCAGTTCCCATATAGATCGAAATGGCCTTGAACTCGGGGAGAGGCTCCAGTGGCTTGGAGCAGGAAGCTAGTCTACCCTAGCTGTCAAGAAAGCCAATCCAAAAGTGCGTTTTTCACCGTTACCAAGGGGGGAATATCAGTAACCGTGTCGAGGGTTACTGACGGTAAGTTATTGTTCTCCCGTGGAACGATCGTAACCGCCCCGTCGGCGAACACTCCTGTCCCTCCAAATTTCAAGAATCAAAACAAGGGCGGCGGACAGGAGTGTCCGCCCCACACTTACTTGCGGACCAGGTCTCCCAATGCCTGCTTCATGACGTCGCCGCCGACTTCGGCAATCGAAGTGGTCAGCGGAATGTCCTTCGGGCAAACTTCCACGCAGTTTTGTGCGTAACCGCACTCCTGGATCCCGCCGTCGCCCATCAGTGCCGTCAAGCGCTCGCGTTTCAGAACCCCTCCTGTGGGATGCGAGTTGAACAGACGCACCTGCGAGATCGTCGCCGCTCCCACGAAACCGGTGTCCTCGTTGAACTGTGGGCAGGCCTCCATGCAACAGCAGCAGGAAATGCAGCGCGACAGCGGGTACATTTGTTCCTGCTCTTCAGGCGAAACCCGCGGGCCGGAGCCCAGATCGTAGCTGCCATCGACCGGCACCCACGCCTTCACCGCCTTCAAGTTTTCAAAGAGCACGCTGCGGTCGGTGGCGAGATCGCGCACGATCGGGAACTTGGAGAATGGTTCGAGGCGGATCGGTTGTTCCAATTTATCGAGCAGGGCAGAGCAGGCCATTCGGGAGCGCCCGTTGATCAGCATCGCGCAGGAACCGCAGACTTCCTCGAGGCAATTGGAGTCGTAGGTGATGGGAGTGGTCTTCTTGCCGTCGCGAGTGACCGGGTTGGCGGCGATCTCCATGAGCGCGGAGATAACGTTGCGGCCCGGCTTGTACGGAAGCTCGAACTCGTCCCAGTAGGGCTTTGAGTTTGGGGAGTCTTGGCGCTTGATTTTGATGATTACGGAATTAGCCATTAGCTCTTAGCCTTTAGCTGCTAGCTCAATTTCAAAACCTGGCATTTGGCCTTTGGCACTTGGCATTTAGCCTCCTGACTTTTGTCTCGACGTTACAACGTGAAACGAGGGGCCAAATGCTAAGTGCCAAGTGCTGAATGCTTCACTTCGCCGCGTCGTACTTTCTTGGCCGCGGTGGTATCAACGAAACATCCACTGGCTCGAACTCGAATTTCGGCTCGTCGGCGTCGGGCGCAAACGTTGCCTTTGTCGTCTTGAGCCAGTTCTTGTCGTCGCGCTCGGGGAAGTCCGGCTTGTAGTGGGCCCCCCGTGACTCGTCACGCATCGCGGCTCCCTGCGCGATTACTCGCGACAGCTGCAACATGTTGTACAGTTGCCGCGTGAACGCAATCGTGGTATTTGCCCACTGGCTCCGATCGCTCAAATTGATTTTCTGCATGCGCTCGAGCAATTCGACCAACTTGGCGTCGCACTCTTTTAGATTCTTGTTGTAACGGATGACCGTGCAGTTCTTGGTCATCTCCTCGCCCAGTTCCTGCCAGATCTTGAACGGATTCTCGGAGCCGTCCGCCTTCATCAGGCTGTCGTTGATTTCCTGCTGGCGCTTGCGTTCGGACTCGTGCGATCCGTTGCCGTCTGACTTCTGCAGTCCGCGCGCGTACTGCACGGAGGCCGGTCCGGCGATGAAGCCGCCCCATATGCACGACACCAGCGAATTCGCTCCCAGGCGGTTGGCACCGTGGTACTGATATTCGCTTTCCCCGGCTGAGTAGACGCCTGGGATATTTGTGGACTGTTTGTAATCGACCCACAAGCCGCCCATGGTGTAGTGCATGCCGGGGAATATCTTCATGGGCGTGTCGCGTGGATCATCGCCGACGAACTTCTCGTAGATTTCGAGAATGCCCTCGAGCTTCTTGTCGAGGATCTTGCGATCGACGTGGGTCAGGTCGAGATAGACCATCGGCTTGCCATCGATGCCGAGGTTGTGTTCGTACACAACCTTGAAGATGGCTCGCGTCGCAACATCACGCGGGACCAGGTTGCCGTACTTCGGGTACCACTCTTCCAGGAAGTACCAGCGCTCGCTTTCCGGAATGCTCTTGGGGTCGCGGTTGTCGCCCTGCTTCTTGGGGACCCACACCCGGCCACCTTCGCCGCGCGCTGACTCCGACATCAAGCGCAGCTTGTCTTCACCCGGGATCGAGGTCGGATGTACCTGGATGAATTCGCCGTTCGCGTAGTAGCAGCCCTGCTGATAGAGAGCCGACTGCGCCGAGCCCGTGCAGACAACAGAGTTCGTGGACTTGCCGAAGATAGCGCCGATGCCTCCCGTCGCGATGATGATGGCGTCCGCGGGGAAGGTGCGGATCTCCATGGTGCGCAGATCCATCGCGCAAATGCCGCGGCAGACGCGGTTGCCATCGAGCACAGCGGACAAGAATTCCCAATGCTCGTACTTCTTAACCTTGCCCTCAGATTCGTAGCGCCGCACCTGCTCGTCGAGGGCGTACAGAAGTTGCTGGCCGGTGGTGGCACCGGCGAAGGCCGTCCGGTTATACAGAGTGCCGCCGAAGCGGCGAAAGTCGAGGAGACCCTCTGGCGTGCGGTTGAAAGGCACGCCCATGCGGTCGAGCAGGTCGATGATGCCCGGGGCAGCGTCGCACATCGCCTTCACTGGAGGCTGATTGGCGAGGAAGTCGCCGCCGTAGATGGTATCGTCGAAATGCTGCCAAGTGGAGTCGCCCTCACCCTTCAGATTCTTGGCGGCATTGATTCCGCCCTGAGCGCACACCGAGTGCGAGCGCTTCACCGGCACTATCGAAAACAGGTCAACGTTGCCGCCCATCTCGGCAATCTTGATAACGGCGGCCAGGCCAGCCAATCCGCCGCCTACCACAATGATCTTGGGAGCTGCTGCCATCTCAATTCACCGGCCTTTCGGGAAGGGAAGCTGCGCCATGGCTCGAATTCACGATATTGCCTTCGGCGCCCGGTTGCTGGAAACGCATGCGAAACGTGTAGAGGCTTACCAACCCGACGACGCTCAACAAAAGAAAGAACGCCAGGCACACACGCAGAAGTCTTTGCTGCGCGTGCTCGCCGGTCACGATTCCCCATTTTGCCGAGAACAACCAGATGCCATAGGCGAAGTGCCAGGAAGCCGCGACCAACCCGACTACGTAGAAGAGGAAGAGTAGGGGATTGTGAACTTCGGCTTGCACCTTGGCAAAAGATTGCGATGCCGCATCGTGCAGATCGATGCCTGTGAAGCGCATCGTGTAGGTGTGCCACACGATGTAAATGAAAGCGATGCCGCCCGTCCAGCGCTGGAGGGTGTACATCCAGTTGCCGGTCCAGGGATACTGCATCGTGTTTCCGTCCCCGCGGAACCAGATGTAGAAGCCGAACAGTCCGTGAAACAGGATCGGAATCCAAATGCCGAACAGCTCGAGGAAAAATACCAGCGGAAGATTCGCCAGGAAGTGGACCTGCCGGGTGTAAGCGTCCGGACCGCTGATGGCAGAGGCATTTGAAATCAGAATGTGCTCGAAGAGGAACGCGCCGACTGGAATGATTCCGGTCAAGGAATGCAGCCGGCGTAGCAGGAATGAAGTACCCTGGCCGGCACGTAGCGGAGCGACTCCGCGCTTGAGAACCGGGGCCGCAGGACTGGCGGTTGTCGCCACGATGACCGCTCCTTAACACGCTAGAAATGACAAGCGAACCCTTTATTATCTTGGCGCAACGCGAATGAAGTCAAGAAAGGACGGTGAACCAAGGATACACACAGATACAGCCGTCACTTCCGCCAAAAAGGCCGCATGTTTTGCCCGTCCAAGACCGCAAAAGCAGCGCAACCGCATTAGTCGACCAACGTGTCGAGCCACTCGAGCGCTTTCCGAAACGCGGCTCCCCGGTGGCTGTACTTTGCCTTCTCTTCGGCAGTGAGCTCGGCGAAGGTCTTGTCGATGGCGGGGAAGTAAAACATCGGATCGTAGCCAAATCCATTCGTACCTTGAAGGTGATCAAGAATCACGCCCTCGGCAACGCCTCGAAACGTTGCCAGCCCACGCCCGTCGCGTGCGGCGACAATCACGCAGACGAAGCGCGCCGTGCGTTTTTCGGGAGGGATGCCCTGAAGTTCCCGCAGAACGCGGGCATTGTTAGCATGGTCATCAGTATTCGGTCCAACGTCCTGCGGATTCTTGGCGGCGTAGCGGGCTGAGTGAACACCGGGAGCTGCTTGTAAGGCGTCAATCTCAAGGCCTGAATCGTCCGCGAGAACAATTTCCCCCGGGGCGGCTAGGCTGTACTGCTCTGCCTTCTTGCGGGCGTTCTCTTCGAAGGTTTTACCGTCTTCCACAACCGGCGGCAGAGATCTGAAGTTGGGGAGGCCTGCGACGGAGACGTTATGTGTCGCGGCCGCGCCGGTGAAATCGCGCAGCTTGCCGGGGTTCGATGTGGCGATCAGGATACGTTTTGCGCTCATTTCACAACCACGTCCGAAGACGTTGACGTGGGCCCAGATTCTTTCTCGAATCGGAATTTCCAGACCAGCAACATCACGAGCCCTGCGATCGAGCATACGGCCCCCGCCAGCCTGTCGCGGGTACGAGAGAACTCTACCTGCACGCGATTCATCCCCGCACTCACAGGAATCAGGATCTCGCCCGTGTTCGGCTGCGTGTACGTAGACACATTTTTGCCATTCACTTCCACGCGCCACGCCGGATAGTTAAAAAGCCGCAAACGCAACTCTTCAGGTCGGGCGCTCTCGGCGGTGAAGGTCTTGGTCTCGGCGGCCCAGGTCTGCACGTTCACCTTTACGGCCCTTCCGCTGACCGTCCTGACTCGAGGAGCATTTTTGTCGAGGTCAGAGGCATCAACGCCCACCGGAACATACTCATCGGTACCTTCGTAGCCTTCCCCGTCCTCGATAAAGTCGTGCATTTCCTGGATGTCGGCAGCGGTATCCCACCACGGCTCTTGCACTCTGTGCCAGGCGATCCAGAGAACTGCAAGCATGGCGCAGCAGATCATCGCACGGGCAATCCATCGCCGGAACGCTACGGTCAGCTGTAAAGCGAAGGCGACGTTCAGGCAAAGCAACCAGCGCCACGGAAGCTGCACAAAACGGAGCTTTGGCAGGTATTGCCAGAATATCGTGGTTACGGGGAGCATCATTAAAGAGGCAGCCGCTCCCCAGCCAGCAAGCGTTCGCCACGGAGCATGCGAGTCTTCGTCCCATCGCCGCGAAACAAACGCGGCCACCGTGAACAGAACGGCTTCCGATGCTCCTACGAGTGATACCACCAGGTTGAAGCGGTTGTGCTCGATGTCATTGATAAGGGTAAAGAAGAAATTGTCTTGTGGCCGCAAGCCGGGGGCAAGCACTTGGGCGATATTCACCCACTTTTCTTCCAAGGCGGCAGGGATCAGGTAGAAGCCGGCGAGCGCCGCTCCCAGGCCGACGGCGAATGCGCCATACAAGATTAATTTCGGTTGGCGGAAGGTGATCGCCATAATCACAATCAGCAAGGCCAGCGAGTAGTTCACCATCACTGCGGAAGGAGCGTTCGTCAGCCACGCGGCCGCCACCACCAGGCTGAGCGGTACGACTATCCGGCGACCCTTGTCATGATCGCGCAAGATCACGAGCAAAAGAACCGGCAGCAGTGAACCCGCAAGCAACTCGGCAAGTGCACTACGCCAATAGATCACCACGATGTAGTAAGGGTTCGCCGCATACAGCGCGGCCGCAAAGATAGCGTCGTTCCGCGGCAGATATCGCCGCGCCAACAGGAACATCGTGCAACCCGAGGCGGCCAGGGTACAAAATACATAAGCGCCCGGGGCGATCTTCCAGGGCAGCAACGTGCCCAGCACTGCGCCCAACGACCACGAGGCCGGCGGATAAAAGAGAAAGCGTGCTTCTCCATAGGTGAAATGCGCGAACTCCGCCCAGCGCGGATACAGCACCCCCTGCTTCCATTGGTTGACGACTTCCATCCAGGATGGAACGTGAAATTCGAAGTCGTGGCCCGAAGGGTTTCCGAGGAAAAAGAACGGAACGACGACGGCGAACGCCGCGCCCATGATGAACAACGCCGGAATGGGGAATAGGGAGGAACCGCGACTTGTCGTTTTTTCAGAATCAGCCAAGAGCGACGTTTCGGCGGCAGGGTCGGGGTTCAGTTTTGAGATCTCCGGCAGTTGTCTGCTTTTCACTCTATCAGCGCGGGCCACATCTGAGGTAGAGGGCCCATTCCGCAAAAGAAAAGCGCAGCTTGCGAGAAGCTGCGCTCGGCGTGTCGAAGAAATTGCCTGATCAACCGCGAACCGTGAGTACCGGGCAGTGCGCATGGCACATCACCTCGTAAGCGATGGCCCAGGGCAGATGCGATGCGGCGCGCGACGCTCGTTTGTGAACGCCCATTACGATCAGGTCGGCGCACTGTTCTTCAGCAACGTGCAGGATGCCTTCCGAGGGGAATTCGAAGTTCACTACGGCGGAGGGATGGCACCAATCTTCGGCATCGGAAGGGATCAATACCTGCAGGCGTTTTCGAATAATCTCGGCTATCTCGGCCTGCCTTTGCGGAATCACCATGGGCATGACGTGCAGGAAACTCAGGGTCGCTTGATTTTCTTCCGCCAGAGAAAGGGCGTAGGGAAGCGCTTGCAGCGATCCGGCAGAGAAGTCGGTAGCGAACACGATGTGCTGGAATGCCGCGATGTCGCCGGTCGGAGCCTCGACGTTCGGGCCGATGGTCAGCACCGGACAGTCCGCGTGGCGAAAGATCTTCTCGGCTCCAGAACCGAACAGGAACTTCTTAAGGCCGTGCTTGCCGCGAGTGCCCAAAATGATCAGGTCGATCGCGTGCGTCCGGATAATGTCGTCGATGACATTCCAGGTTCCCCCCCGGCCCAGGATGGCTTCGTAGGGAGAGACTTTTAGGATGTTGTCGTCAACGAACCGATTGAGTTGGGCTTGCGCATCCTGCCACTCCCCATCCAAATCGATCGGAATGGGCTCCATGGGCATGAAGATGGGCGGCGTCGGATTCACAGCGTGACTCACGTAGATCTTCGCCCCGTAGTCTTCCGCAAAGGCTCGCGCATATGCCAGAGCTTTTTTTGAGGCGTCACTGAAATCGGTGGGAACCAGCACGTTCTTGAGGGCGAGGCGAGGACTGGCCTGAACAGTCGACATGGCAACCTCCCGGATCTTTCACTTTCACGCTACGGCTGCGCAAACCCTACGACAGTGATTTGCGTCACGAGGGCGGGTGATCTTCGGCAACAAGGTGTGCGACTTTTACAGAGATTTCACCCCGCTGAAACATGGCTGTAACAGTTCTCGACTAAGTTCACGTCATCGAGGTGGAACAGACCACAGGAGACTCATGGACCTGGACCAGAGACGGGGTTCAGACTTCGTGAGTCTTTTGGTATTTGAGGGACTGGTTTGCAGGAAGGCTTGCCGGCAGTTTCCTACGACGAGGCGACGGCTTCCGGGTTGCGTTGGCGATGGAGTTCCGCCAGAAACTGATCTTTCGTCAACGTCTGGGCGCTTCGCAGGAGATCGAGCAGAGGATCTTCAAGATGATCGTGCCCGGTCGCGGCGCCGGTAGCGAACTGATTTTCATCGGCCACCAGGGATTTCGGGGAGATCAGCAATTCCGGCAGAGTCCCGGGCCGACTGGTCAGAAACTCGATAAAGTGCGTGACCGTTTCGCGTTGCTGGTCGGTACGGCTGGGGAATTCCAGCCCCATTCCAAAGCTCGGATGCATGACTCGCACCACGCCATCGGCGTGGATTTCCATGCCTCCCGCTTTCAGGCAAAGATCCACCAGGGCCTGTTCCGGGAAGGGCGAGGCAGTTTCAACGTAACAGCCGCCCAGACTCAGGTCGGTTAGCCTGCAAATCGAAACCGGCTCCGCCTCTTCCAAAGGCACGTCAGGACAGTTCGCCAGGAGCCAGGTCTTCAGGGATTCGATTTGAGTCTCGGAGAGATCCATGAAACGCACGCCCGATTGGCCGTTCGGGTTGGCCCAAGCCACTTCCGCATGCGCGTCGATGTCTGCGCTGCCATCCGGCAATGCGAATTTCAGGTTGATCACCGCTGTGGGCAGCAGGGGCTGGGCCGCCAAAACGTCCATGCCGGTCTGGCTGAGGTCGAGCATGATGCCTTCGAGTGGATCGCCGGTCGACACGGTAATTTGCACGGGCGCCTGCACGGGAACGCGAAACGAACGGCGGCGCTCGCGCCGGAGCATGGCCGTTACCGCTTGTAGCGTGGCGGCGGCTTGTTCCGCGCTTACCGGTTTGTGCAGGATGAACTTCGCCCCGTTCTGCAAGGTCTCGCGAATGGCTGCCTCGTTACTTACCAGAGCCATCGTGATCATCGCGCCGGGCTTCGAAAGATAAGCGGCCTGCAAGAGTTGGCGGGCGGTTTCGGGTTCCGCGAAATCGACGATCAGTCCGTCAAAGCGCTGTTCGCCAAGGCGCTGCAAGGCGATTTCAACCTCGCTGAAGCGCTCCACGCTCACGGCGAAGCTGGCCAGCACGCGGCTGAGTATCTCGGCCGCGTCATCGTCTTTGGTAACAAGCAGTGTCTGAAGATTCATAAAGCAGCGATCAGTGTTAGGACGGTGTTTCTACGGCCAGCGCGGGGCCACCGGGCGTCCGGACTTTGCCGGGGCAGGGCTGCCTTGCGAAGCCGACGCCTTGGCTGCCATGGCTGCGGGCTGAGCGGTTTCGTCGTCCATCTCAGCCAGAACCACGTTGTCGTCCTCTTCGTTTTCTGCCAGCAAGGGCGCTACTTCACGAAGTTTTTCCGCGGCCTGCTGCAGGGCTTCAATTTGCTTGGCCAGTTGCGCGTATTTGGCCTGCTTACGGCGCAATACCTCATGGATGTCCTTCATACAACCCCCTGCAGGCGAATCTATGGTCGGGGGCAGTAAGGGTCAATACGAAACCCCCTTGCGCGGGTTACGGCAGTAATCGGTGACTGTTCAAGATGACCACTCTTGAGATGCAAAATTCCTTTAATTTCAGACGAATAGAGGGATGGATGCGCGAATTGTCAGCCTTGGACCAATAGGAGGGTGCAGGTTACCTAGCCGAGATGAGGGAACGCATGGATGCAAAGAAAAAAGCCCCGTGCGCAACGGGGCTTTTTGGTTCAGCCAGGGTTACTTTGTCCAGAATTTCCGACGCATTAAGCCGGCGATTCCCACGAGCCCTGTCCCGAGCAGGCCCAAGGTTCCGGGCTCCGGTACTGTGAGGTTGGTGTCGCCGCTTTCAAGGCTAAGGGTGCCGTTGAAGAAGCCCTTGCCAGAGTTGCCCGTCAGTTGCGACGTGGCGCCGACTTTGCCGGTGGCATCCGCGATCGCTCCTGACAGCGTGTAGTTATGCGTCCCGTTCGCCAACGTTGTAAGCGTCCACTTTACGTCGCCGGTAAAGGTGCCACTGAAGATCACGCCATTCGGAACTCCATTCGTTCCGTTCCCCGTAACCGTAAATGTGCCACCTGGCGCCAACGTTCCGCCCATCATGACATCGCCGCTGGTGAAGGCTCCCGTCGTGAAGGTGACAGTGCCGAGATTCGAGCCTACTGCGGATCCATAGATTTGGAGAATCGACCCACTTAAGGACAGTCCGGCTGCGTTCCCGGTGATGGTGCCGCCCTTGTTGGTTAAGCCAATGCTGCTATCGGCATAGGCCATCAACGGCAACGCCAACGCCAGCACCGCCAGAATAAATACTCGCCTCATGACTACCCTCCTGAACCCACACATCATTCTTCGACAGCAACTACTGTTTTGAATCTCGGGGGATCGAGACCCCTCCCTAGCACACAAAAGCGCCTGGGTTACGAAAGGTTGCAGTTAAGGTGCCAAAAGTAACCATTCCAGCTCTTGGTTTAATTTCAGATACTTAGCGAGAAAGACGCTGGCCCAGGAAGGGGGTCGGTATGCAACTATCTGCACACTCGACACAAACGTTTGCGGTAATACGGGAACATCTCAAATCCATCATTTCGCGAAACTGCACAATCTAGGAGGAGACTGACGACCTTAACGTCTGCCGGATCTTGTCCTCTAGGGCGGCGGCAGTGAAGGGTTTTTGAAGGAGGGAAGCGCCCTCCGCGTTGACTCCTTCTTCGTCGAGGTGTTCTCCCGCATAACCGGACATGTAGATAACTTTCAAATCAGGGCGGACCATGAGTAATTCCTCGGCCAATTCGGGCCCGCTCATTTCTGGCATAATCACGTCGGTCAGCAGCACGTCGATGACGCCGGAGAACGATCCGCAGATGTCTACCGCTTGAACCGGTGAATTTGCGACCAGAATCTTGTACCCATCCGCGGTGAGGATGGTTTCGACGAGACTTCGTACAGCATCTTCGTCTTCGACCAGCAGGATGGTTCCCGAGCCGACCGCGCGCAGTAGAGGAATGGCTTCGATCGCGGGTGCCTCCTCGACGCTGTCAACCCGCGGCAGGTAGATCTGAAAAATCGTTCCTTCGCCCAGCTTGCTATCCACGGTGATGTATCCGCCGCTCTGCTTGACGAAGCCATACACCATGGAAAGACCAAGCCCTGTACCCTTACCGGGCTCTTTGGTCGTGAAAAAAGGCTCGAACAGGTGCGTCAGTGTGTGCTCGTCCATGCCCGTACCGGTGTCGCTTACTGAAAGCACGACGTACTGACCGGGCGTGGCACCCGGATGCGTTCGGGCGAAGGCATCTCCAAGGTCGGCGTTGGCGGTTGCGACCGTAAGAGTGCCGCCCCTGGGCATCGCGTCACGGGCATTCACGGCGAGATTCATCAGGATATGGTCCAGCTGGCTTGGGTCGGCACGCACTCCTCCAAGATCGGACGACGATCGGATGACAATCTGTATCCGTTCCCCCAATAGCGGGCGAAGCATTTTCTCCAGATTGCGGACCAGGGCGTTGAGACTGACCAGCCGGGGCTGAAGCATCTGGCGGCGACTGAAGGCCAGAAGTTGCCGGGTCAGTGATGTTGCCCGGTCGGCGGCCTTGAAAATCTGTTCGATCGAGTGCGATGCCTGTGCGTTTTTCGCATGCTGGTCCATCAGAATCTGGCTATAGCCGGTGATCACGGTCAACAGGTTATTGAAGTCGTGTGCAACCCCTCCTGCCAATTTTCCGACCGCTTCCATCTTCTGGGCCTGCCGCAACTGATCCTCGAGCGCCTTGCGTTCGGTGACGTCCTCCGCGATGACTTCGAAGACTTCGGTGCCCTCACGTTCGTCCCGGACACCGCGGCCGCTCAGGCGCACGGTGATGACCGATCCGTCTTTGCGGCGCCAGAGAGTCTCAACGCTCTCAAATCTTCCGCGGCGCAGGAAATTTATCTGCACTTCAGATTTGGCCTTCGGATCCACGAAGAGCTCCTCGCGCCGGTGTTCCAGGAACTCAGCCGACGATGCGTATCCCAACATCGAAGCCACGGCGGGATTGACTTCGAGGAAGCGCCAATCACGGGTCGCCCGAAAGATGCCAACCACGGCGCTCTGCACCAGGGAGCGGTAACGCGATTCCGACCGCAGGATCGCCTCTTCGCTGCGCTTTCTCTGAATTGCGTTGGCAACCTGCTGGGACACGAAGGTCAGCACACCTCGCTCCCGTGCGCCGAAACGGGTGCGGGATGCATAGTGCTGAACCGCAAGGACTCCAAAGGTCTTGTCGCCCGTTTTGAGAGGCACGCCTAGCCAGTCGTCAGCAGGGGAGCCATTGCGCTCAACCTCACCCGCGGCTGCCAATTCATTGATTCGTTCGCCGGTGGCCAGCAGCGGTTCCCCGGTTCGAAGTACGTATTCCGTCAGCCCCTTGCGAAGTGGACGCGGCTCTGGAGCCAAGTCGAATTCGTCGACGAAATACGGAAACGTGAGCGTGTTAGTTTCCACTTCATGAAGAGCGATATAGAAGTTCTTAGCGTCGAGCAGGTGGGCGACGATGCCGTGAATCGCAGGGTACAACTCACTCAAATCTCCTGCCGTCGTCGATACTTCCGCGATCCGGTACAAGGCCGACTGCAAGCGCTCGGACCGGCGCTTCTCCGTGACGTCCTGCGTAACGACCAGTCTTGCGGTGCGTCCTTCGAATTCGATCGTTCTGGCGAACAGATTCACTTCGAGAAAGCTGCCGTCCCTGTGCCGCTGCCGCCAGACCTCTCCACGAATTTCAATCCCGTGCTTGGCCGCGGCGACTCGTTCAGGCGGAAGGTCAGGACAAATGTCAACGATGGTGAGATTGAGGAATTGCTCGCGTGAGTAGCCATACTTCTCGGTGGCCGCGCGGTTGACTTCCAGGAATTTTCCTGTGGTTGGATCGTAAAGACAGGTTGGCTGCGGGTTGTCTTCGAACAGCAGGCGGAATTTCTTTTCCGCCTCAACCATGGCTTGCGCGGTTTGCTGTTCGTGACGATGCGTGAGCAGGCTGCGAGATCCGGAGGTAGCCAGGGTGACCACCACTACGATGGTTGCGAGCAGCGGTCGCTCGTGAATGAGTCGGCTGGCAACTCCCAAAATGACGAGGGGAAGCAGCACCGACATCCAAAGCGATCCCCAGGATTCCATCCGTCCGCCCGGATGCTCGTCCTTGGGGGCCGATTGCGACGGCAATTTCCAGGTGCATGCAAGGGCGACGCCAGCTACCAATGGAAGGGTGTAGGTCAGATCCCAGAGCGTTCCCGTGTCCAATCCCGCGTACATCTGACGATGCAGGAACAGTGCGCTACCCAGGCAAAAGAGGAATAGGAAGGTCCCAACTCTCAGTAACAGGGACCACTCCAGTTTCGATCGCGCGAATGTCAGGCGGAACGCGAACGCGACGAGTACGAAGATATTGCTCGCCACCGTGACGGTCCACTGAAACTGCTCCATGTCCTGCTCCGACGCGCGCCAGTGCGAAGGAAGATAGAAGTAGTAAAGATAAGCAGCCGCCGTGAGAATTCCGAGCTGCAGGAAGTCAAAACACTGCGTCCAATCGAAGGGTTCGATCCCGCGCCGTTTGCGACGGAGAAAAAGTGCCAACACCATCGGGGCAGGAACGAGGAAATACAGAATGTCGCTTGGCCAGACGGAATGAATGTCGGCGTGGAGAAAGCTGTCGTAGTAAGTACCTAGAATCTCGGCCGCCGTGAGCAAGGCAAAACCACCCGCGAGCAGTCTCCAGAAAGACCTCGCATAGCGGTCGGGTACGCGCGCCGCTGCGAGCGCCGAACCGGTGGCAAGGAGGGCCAGACAGATGCCAAGGACGTTGGACGCAAGCCTGGCGTCAAGGCGGTGATCCGCCCCTGTGAGGATCACGACCTGCAACAACAAACCCAGCAGGGAAGTCCCCAGTAAGCCTTTGGCTAGCCTTGACATAACGGCACTTTCTTCAGGGGAGGTGTAACAGTTTTTCAGAGTCTACGAACACCGGAGGGGTGGGGGCAAGTTACCAGCGAGTGGGGTCTAAGGGGTTCGACAGAGGCGACTCGGCCATGGAGGCTCCAGCAAGGTCTGCCTCCAGCTTTTATTTTATACTCACAGGATGTCTACTTCGCCCGGAAAGCACGCGGCCACGGCTAGCCAAGTACCTGCAGTTCCCGAACCCACGTTCGCCGAGCGCACGCGCACGCAGCTTTATTTAGGACGGGTCGGAACCCTGTCCACGCTGTCTCGCAAGCAGCTAGGTTTCCCCTTCGGATCGGTCATGCCATACGCCCTCGATTCCCATGGGCGCCCGGTGTTCCTGATCAGCAGCATGGCCATGCATACCCAAAACCTGCAGGCCGACCCGCGCTCGAGCCTGATGGTTACCGACTTTCAGCCGAATGAGGATCCGCTGGGAGCGTCACGAGTCACGCTGGTTGGGAATACTCAAAAGCTCGGCGATTCCGAGCGTTCGTCGGCGCGAGAGCTTTACCTGGCACGGCACAGCAACAGCAAATATTGGGTAGATTTCGAGGATTTCCATTTCTACCGCATGGAAGTCGTGGATCTTTATTATGTGGGTGGATTCGGGGTGATGGGCTGGGTGGAGGCGCGGCAATACGTCGAGGCCGTGCCAGACCCACTTTCCGACACTGCAGCCGACATCATCCGCCACATGAATGACGACCATAGCGACAGCCTTATATTGCTGGCGAAGGCATTTGCTGGCATTGAAGCGCAGGAGGCCAGGATGACGGCTGTGGACCGGCTCGGCTTCAATGTTCGCCTCAAGACACCGGAACGGATGCGCGGCGCCCGGATTGCCTTCCTGCGGGAAGTCGCGAATCCCCAGCAGACTCGAGAAGTTCTGGTCCGGATGGTCCAACAGGCACGAGAAGGCTAGTCACGAAGGTCACGCGGGCAGTCGATCGTCTGATGGTATCCTGCCTGTACCGCCACAAAGAGGCTGTAAAGACGCATGTCGAACGAGAACACTCCAGAATCACAATCCACCACAACTGAGCCGACCGAATCGTTTGACGCGATTCTTTCCGACTTCGAAAAGAGCCGGAAGCGTAAGGCTGGGGAAGCCGGTAAGCAGCTCGAAGGCACGGTGATCACAGTCACCACGGACTCCGTTGTACTCGACATCGGCTTCAAGAGCGAAGGCATTCTTCCGCTGACCGCTTTTCAGGCAGGAGAAACCGTCAAGCCCGGCGACAAGCTGGCGGTGTCGGTAAAGGGAAGAGATCCCGAGGGCTATTACGAGCTCACACGCTTCCGCACCGAACAGCCCAAAGACTGGTCGTCGCTTGAGCGCGCCTTTGCTGAGAAGGCGGCGATTGTAGGCACAGTGACAGGCGTGGTCAAAGGCGGAGTGAGTGTCGACGTTGGCGTTCGTGCTTTCATGCCCGCGTCCCGCAGTGGCGCGCGCGATGCGGCCGAGATGGAGAAACTGATCGGACAGGAAATTCGCTGCCGCATCATCAAGCTCGATGTGGCAGATGAAGATGTCGTGGTGGATCGTCGAGCGATTGCGGAAGAAGAAGAGCGCGTTGTTAAAGATCGGCGGTATTCGGAACTGAAGGAAGGCGACACGATCCACGGAGTGGTGCGCAGTCTTGCCAGCTATGGAGCCTTCGTCGACATCGGCGGCGTAGACGCTCTGCTTCATGTCAGCGACATCAGTTGGAGCCGCATCAACCAGCCCGCTGACGTGCTGGTCGCGGGGCAGGAGATCGAAGGCAAAGTGTTGAAGATCGACTCCGAGAAGCGACGAATCTCGATCGGAATGAAACAGCTGCAACCCCATCCCTGGGATGCCGTTGGGCATAAGTTCACAACCGGGCAGCGTGTGCGCGGGACAGTGACCCGGGTGGTTGAGTTTGGAGCCTTCGTCGAATTGGAGCCAGGCATCGAAGGGCTGATCCACGTCACAGAGATGTCGTGGGCAAAAAAAGTACGCATTGCCAGCGACGTCGTGAAGCCCGGCGAAACCGTAGACGCAGTTGTTCTCGGGGTGAATCCTGGGGAGCGGCGGATCTCGCTCGGATTGAAGCAAGCTCTGGGCGATCCGTGGGCTGACGTGACAAAGAACCTGGCAGTGGGATCGGTAGTTGAAGGCCCTGTCACCAATCTAACCAAGTTCGGAGCGTTCGTTCAGGTCGCTGAAGGCGTTGAAGGCCTGGTTCACATCAGCGACATGAGCGCCGAGAAACGCATTAACCATCCCAGCGACATGTTGCGAGTGGGCCAAGTGGTAAAGGCACAATTGCTCGCCATCGATAGCGATAAGCGCCAGCTTCGACTTGGAATGAAACAACTCGTCCCCAGCGGGCTCGACGAATACATCGCGGAACACAAGACTGGCGATACAGTGACGGGTCGCATGCTCGATTCGTCGGAAGATGGCGGCCGCGTCGAGTTGGGCGAAGGCGTGATCGCGATCTGCAAGGCTTCCGCGGAGAGTTCTCCGGCAAAGAGCGAGTCCGCGCCGTCTCCATCCCTGGATATGGCGTCACTGAGTGCGATGCTCAATGCGCACTGGAAGAGTGGACCAACATCCGGCGTTGCGAAGAAAGAGTCGGTGCGCGCCGGTCAGATTCGGAGTTTCCGGATCACGAAGCTGGATCCGGCCAGTAAGAAGATAGAGGTCGAACCAGCTTAGCCCACGCCGCGCGGGAGTTGTCGGCAATGGGTTAGGAGATAGCGGGCGCGAAGGTTGCATCCCCCGTTGTGGTCGAGAAGATTGGGGCGCACAAGATCTGGAAGCTGCGGATCTGGCAAGAGATACAAGAAAGATCAATGAGGGTAGTCGCCATGTTCTCGGCGGTCACTGAGCGTAGAACAAGGTGGAGAATGGGACCGACGTTTCCCCCCATGCGCTCGTTTCAACCGGTACCTCCACCTGATCTCAGGGTCGAACAGACAAATCGGCGAAACGGTTCGTGATCCTTTACTACAATGGCCCGGAACCATGACACTCCTCGACCGTTGCCATCGTTAGTGACAGTGGTCATGTCTCTACCAATGGTCACTTCAGGCCCGAAGCCCAGAGGCCGATACGCTGTCCATCACAGCATCCGTCATTTTCATTTCCTTTAAAAGTCGAAATCACCGTCAATGCGAAAGAGTCGGCCGATCGAGTTGTAGAAAGTTCCGAAGCTGGGAGAACCAGTGTACGGCTGAACATCGCGAGGGTTGGAATAGTTCAGCACGTTGAGCACACTCAATCCTGCGCGGAATTGAAAGCGCCTGCGGTGGAACTTGAAGTCGAACGGATACTGGATTTTCATATCCAAGCCGACGAAGGTCCGGAAACGCCCCGCCTCGTTCTCCCTTCCAATGTAGTTCCAGTTCTCGTCTAGCTTGGAGAACGGAAATCCCGTGTGCACATCCAGCACCGGAATGAAGTCCAGCTTGTGAGGCAGCCCCACGACTCCCCAAATCAGGCCCCGATTGGGTGCGTCGGAAGGCATGATGCCGTATTGGTTGGGGCGAATGAGCGGATAAGGAATGTTTCCGAAGAACTGGTTGTAATCGTTCAGGTCGCCTCGGGCGCGCGAATTGACATAGCTGGCGAACAGGGTGGTGCGCTCGCGCGGTCGCCAACGCAGCATCCAGAGGAATTCGCGATAGGTCTGTTCCCCGGAGTTGAACAAACGCAATTGGGCTCGGTCGACAAGCTGGAGCGGATCCACATAGAACTCACGGTGTACCTTGCGGCCCTCATACCCAAGTCGAAACAGAAGACCAGTGCGGAGTTCCCGGTCGAACTGCACACTCCAGCCCAGGCTGTAAGGGACGCGCAGCCTCCCATCCGCCGTAGCCACCACATGAGTGAACGTTGCCGGACTGTCAATCATCGTGATGCCATCACTGGCGTAACGAGCAATCGTCTGCGCGGGGAAGTCGCGAAATATGGAAACGTTGATGGGAATCTTGTCGAAAAAGACTCCGAACCCGCCCCGAATGGCGGTGCGGTTGTCGCGCGTGGGAGCAAAAACAAAACCAATGCGGGGAGCGACATTCAGCCCTTCCGCAGACAGGCTGTCATGGTCAAAGCGCGTCCCGAGGTCAACCGTGAACCGCGGGCGAATCTGCCAATTATCCTGCACGAAGAAAGATAGTTCATTCTTCACAGCTTGAGAGGAAAGGGAGGAACCGTAGGTGATTTGACTGGTGACCGTGGCATCTTCGCGCAACACGTTGACCGGAAGGTTGCCAACCTGGCCCTGGTAGGTGGAGCGCACGTAAGAGTATCCGAAAGTCAGCAGATGCCGGCCTGCAGATTGCAGCGGCCACAAATGCAAGCTCTGCGACCACTGGTAGAGCCGGGTCCTGCGGTGCTGCTGCTCGAAAAACGAGCCCGAGTTCTGCTCTGGAAACAACACCATTTCGCCAGCCACATCGCGGGCCGGGAAGACGTGGGCATCGAGTCGCTTGGCGGCGAACATGGACTGCACGAACCCGCCCGACGTCAGGATCCAGCGATGCGTCGCGGAAGTGAA
>Ga0209811_10000083_pt1 | contig 42286 bp, 40 predicted proteins | sample Coa_R1_6_FD_187161 | JGI IMG/M metagenome (GOLD analysis project Ga0209811, IMG submission 187161) | Surface soil microbial communities from Centralia Pennsylvania, which are recovering from an underground coalmine fire. - Coalmine... | ecosystem: Environmental > Terrestrial > Soil >... | reverse complement strand
AAATCCAGTTCTAGCCGAGTAGGCGCTTATGGATGGCTGCAAACAACGTTCACTATGAGCTAAGTTATTGAAAGCACATTCAAGACGATTCCGCCGTCGAATCCATGGTCCGAACACGCCGTAAAATGCACGCTAGTGGCCTTAGAAGCGTTCGTTGCGCACTTTGCAGTCCGGATGACCCGGAGAGTCCACCGGCCGACGAGCAACGCGCCTGAGGGCTTGTAAGCGCATTTTGTTATCATCTAGCTAATAGGTCGAGCTGGCCGACGAGGAGAGGACTCGAACTCGCGCGGGATTCCCGAAATGGTACAAGGTCCTGTGATTAAATGCTGCTGACCATGCCCGTCACTGTCCGCTCGTTTGCGAAAATCAATCTTGGCCTCTACATCGGACCGCCCCGCTCCGATGGATTTCACGAACTGCGCACCGTTTACCAGACGGTCGGACTGCATGATGTGCTGCGCGTGAGCGTGCAGCGCGGATCGGGCATGGAGATTCGTTGTGCTGATCCCTATGTTCCTACCGACCACACAAACACGTGCTATCGCGTGGTCGAGCGGGCGATGGCTATGCTCGAGGCGAGGGGCCGGGTCGTACTCGAGATCGAAAAACGGCTGCCCGTACAAGGAGGTCTCGGCGGAGCCTCTGGAAATGCGGTGGCCACGCTGCTAGGCCTCGAGACTGTGCTCAAGAAAAAGCTTTCCTCCTCGGACCGGTTGAGACTGGCGGCGGAGGTTGGGTCCGACGTGCCCTTGTTTTTGATTGGGGGGACGGTACTGGGGATCGGACACGGCGAAGACGTCTATCCACTGCCGGACCTGCCGGAAACTCCCTGCGTGATCGCAACACCCGCGATTGCGGTCTCGACGCCTAAGGCGTTTGCAGATTGGGACGCGAACGCCGCAAAATTGACCGAATCGAAACCCTCCGATAGAATTGATGCGTTCGGCCGTGAGATTTCCGCTTGGCTGAGCAGCGGTCCTTCGAAAAGCACTTCGAAGGGACGCTTCGCCGGTGTCCCTGCTCGAGGCAGGGGCCGGGCCGAGACCCTGCTTCTCGACCTCGTCCGTACCGGGATTGAAAACGACTTCGAAAAAGTCGTCTTTCCTAAATATCCCGCATTACGTGACGTGAAGTGTGCGCTGGGGCGAGCGGGCGCGATGTACGCATCGCTGTCGGGGTCAGGGTCGGCGCTGTACGGGCTGTTCAAGACCAAGGCGGCGGCCCAGAAAGCTGCCGGGCGCTTGCGCAAAGACGGGATTCCGGCTGAGGCGACGATTACGTTGACGCGCCCACAGTACTGGAAGAAGTTTCAAGTTTCGAGTTTTTAGTTTCAAAGGATCCGAGCCACGGGCGAGGGCGCCCGCGCTACACAAGTTCCTCTTGCAACTCGAAACTGGAAACTAGAAACTGTAGGTACAGAAACTGTAATCACTGGGCCGTCGACTAATGGTAGGTCAAGTGCCTTTGGAGCACTTTGTCTAGGTTCGAATCCTAGCGGCCCAGCCAAGTTCAGTCGCAAGTCGTCAGTCACTAGTCGTCAGCAATACACAACGTGCAGTTCATGGATTGCGGTTACAGGTTCACACAGCAATGTTAAGCGGGACGGCGGAGGGGCGGACAACCACGCACTCCGCGCGTACTCGAAGCCTTTAGACCTCAACCAGTCTACGAGAGAGCCCCCATGGCAACTTTAGCGACGCCGGCGGAAAAAAAAGGCCAGCAGGTGCCTGAAGAGAAGAGCGAGCGCAATCGACCAGCGCGCCCGCGCGTGGACGAAAAATTCAAGATCTTCAGCGGGACCGCGAATGAAGCTCTCGCTGATGAAGTTTGTGCCTTCCTGGAATTGACGCGCGGGCAAGCCATGATCACGCGCTTTCGGGATGGCGAATGTTACTTGCAGATCCAGGAGAACGTGCGCGGCGCTGACGTTTTCGTCATGCAGTCGACCTGCCGTCCCGTGGACGAGCACTTGATGGAATTGCTTTTGATGATCGATGCGTTAAAGCGGGCTTCGGCGAGGCGAATCACGGCCGTGATTCCCTACTACGGCTATGCACGGCAGGATCGCAAGGACAAGCCGCGCGTCCCGATCTCCTCAAAGCTGGTGGCCGATCTGCTGACCACCGCGGGAGCGGATCGCGCGCTGGTCGTCGATCTGCACGCACCGCAATTGCAGGGGTTCTTCAACATTCCCGTCGACCACTTGTTCGGGTCGCCAGTTCTGGTGAGCTATTTCAAGCAACTGAACCTTCCGAACCTGACGGTCGTTTCCCCGGACGCAGGCGGCGTGGAACGGGCACGGTTTTTCGCGAAGAAAATGGATGCAGCCCTGGCCATCGTCGATAAGCGCCGCGTGGAAATGAACGTGGCCGAAGTCATGCACGTGATCGGCGACGTCCACGGGCGCACTTGCCTCGTAATCGACGACCTGATTGACACGGCCGGCACGCTGGTGAAAACGGCTTCGGCGCTGCTCGAAAACGGCGCCACGGCTGTATACGCGTGCTGTTCACACCCGGTCTTTTCCGATCCGGCGATTGAAAACATTTCGAAATCTGCCATCACGCAGGTGGTGGTCACCAACACGATTCCGCTGAGCGAAGCCGCGTTGCGCGAGCCCAAGATTCACAAGCTCTCGATCGCGGGACTGATTGGCCGCGCCATTCAGTCCATCCACGAGGAAACTTCGGTCAGCAAATTATTCAGCTAGGAAAAATAAATTATGGCAACCGTCACGGATAACAACACACTCGAAGCGCAACCGCGAACCGCGGGCAACAAGAACGCCGCCCGCCGGGTTCGCGTTGAGGGAAAAATTCCGGCCGTCGTCTACGGCGCAGGGCAGGATTCCCTTCCGGTCGCGGTCGATCCTCGTCAGGTCACCCGCATTCTCAATTCAGAGACCGGCCACAACACAATTTTCGATCTCACGCTCGATGGCTCCAAGACCAAGGCGATGATCGTCGACTGGCAGTACGAGCCTATTAAGGGCAAGCTGCTGCACATCGACCTGAAACGGATCGCCATGGACAAGAAGCTGTCGGTCATGGTGCCCGTCGAACTGATCGGCGAACCCGCCGGCGTGAAACAGCAGGGCGGCATTCTGGAGCAGATGCTGCGCGAGGTGGAGATCGAGTGCTTGCCCGGAGACATTCCGAGCCACATCGACGTCGACGTCAGCGAACTTGTGTTCGGCAAGGTGCTGCGTGTGGTCGATCTGCCGCACAGCGACAAGTTCAAATTCCTTACCGATGAGAACCAGCCCGTCGCTCACGTAACCGTGGTGAAGGAAGAAGTGGTGGCGACTCCGGAAGCGGTGGCGACGGATGCTGCGACCCCGGCCGAGCCCGAAGTTATCAAGAAGGGCAAGCAGGAAACCGAGGAAGAAGGTGCTGCTGCTCCCGAGAAGGCCGAGAAAGCCGAGAAGAAGGAGAAGAAGTAAGCTCCGAGCCTCGAGCTTCGGGCTGCGAGCGAGATGGCGTGAAACTGATCGTCGGGCTGGGCAATCCTGGAATCGAATATCAGTTCACGCCGCACAATCTCGGCTTCCTCACGATCGATCGCATTGCCAACGATCGCAACGTCGACGTGAGAAACAGGCAATGCCGGGCGTTAACCGGGCGGACGCAGATCGCTGAAGAACCGGTTCTGCTCGCCAAGCCGGAAACGTTCATGAACTTGAGCGGTCTTTCGGTGCGGGAGTTGCTGGCCGAATACCAACTGAAGCCCGAAACGGATTTGATCGTGATTTACGACGAACTGGATTTACCGCTGGGGACGATTCGCATCCGGCAGCGGGGCAGTTCGGCGGGACACAACGGAATGGAGTCGATTATCGGCGCGCTGGAGACACAGGAGTTCCTGCGCATCCGGTTGGGAATCGCGCCCGAGAAGAAGATTCTGAAGCCGTTCAGCAAGCGGCAACTGAAGGTGGTCGACGAAGTTCTCGATACCGCCGCTGAAGCCGTGAAGGTGATTTTGACGGAAGGTCCGGGAGCGGCCATGAACCGCTTCAACCGCAAGAAGGACGACGATGCGGAACCGGACGCGACTTAGATTTTTGGAGAAAAAACGAATGAATCGTACTTACGAACTGATGTTCATCGTTCGCCCTGATATGGCGGAAGAGGATCTCGATAAGCTGATCTCTACCCTGGAAACGGCCGTCTCCAGCTCGGGCGGCACCATGAAGAACGTTGAAAAGATGGGCAAGCGGCGCCTCGCTTACACCGTTCGCCGCTTTCATGACGGAATGTATATCCTGCTCACCGTTGAGGGATCGGGCGGCCTGATCCATGAACTCGAGCGTAGGTTGCGCGTGACCGAACCGGTGCTCAAGTTCATCAGCGTGCGCATTGACGAGGAACAGAAACGCCTCGACAAGATCAAGGCGATTCGCGATGCACGCAAGAAGGTTTCCGCGGCGCCTGCCGCCGCCGCACCGGCCGCTGACGGCGGCGAGACTACGCCTGCTGCGGTTTAAGGACTGAGAGCCGCGGGCGAGGGCGCCCGCGCTACAACGAAATTAAGGCTGCGGGCAGGAGTGCCCGCGCCACACGAGAATTGAAGGAGCATCATGGCTGACGAAACGAAAGCACCGGAAGCACCAGCAGCATCGGAAGGACACAGCCAGCGTCCACCCTCCCGCGGACCTCGTCCCGGAGGCGGTCCTGGCGGCCCCCGCGAAGGCGGGCGTAAGTATTTTCGCCGCAAGAAGGTTTGCAAATTCTGCGTCGAAAAAATCGAAAACATCAACTACAAGGACGTCCGTCTGCTCGCCCAGTTCGTGGCTGAGAGCGGCAAGATCGTGCCACGCCGCCTGACCGGAGTCTGCACTCCGCATCAGCGGCGGCTTTCGAGCGCGATCAAGATTGCGCGCAACATCGCGTTGCTGCCCTTCGCGGGGCGGGCCATGTAGTTGGATTGAGTAATTGGGGATTTGGTGATTGCGTGAGTGAGTCTCGCACTCGATTGCCTTCCCACTGTCGAAGACGGTGGCTCTTCAAATTACCCGATTACTAAATTACAAAATTACTCAATTTTCAGGAGTCATCGATGGAAGTCATTCTGAAAGAAGACGTACCAAAGCTTGGATCGCGCGGCGACGTCGTGAAAGTTGCTGAGGGCTACGGCCGCAACTTCCTGCTGCCCCGCAAGCTCGCGATCGAGGCGAACTCCGCCAACAAAGCCGTCATTGAACAGATGAAGGCCGCCTCTGTCCGCCGCTCCGCCAAGGAGAAAGGCGAAGCCGAATCGCTCGCCAAGCAGTTCGAAGGGCTTTCGGTTTCGTTCCAGCGCCGCTCGGGTGAAAACGATCAGCTCTTCGGCTCAGTCACTTCAAGCGACATCGCCGAGGCTCTCGAGAAGAAGAGTTTCCACATCGATCGCCGCAAGATCCAACTGCATGAACCGCTGAAGGCGGTGGGCGAATTCGACGTGCCGGTGAAGCTGCACAAAGATGTCACCACGCACGTGAAGGTCATCATCGAAAAAGAAGCGGCCGAGTAGCTTCCCAAGGAACCTCGCCGCCCCCGGCCTCGTAATAGGTTGGGGGCGCTTTGTTTGTCCGCAGGAATATTTACAGACCGAATTTTGAATATTCAGAGAAATTGCCTCTCCAGTTAACAGTTCGACGCTGTTTGTGCTGTTTTGCACCTGATTTGAGGCATCGTTAAGTGGTTTTGAATCAGCAGGCTGGCGGAATGGTCCAACGGAAGGCAAGAACCTTGCCAAACGCCTCCCGCCCTTGCTCACGCTTCGGGTGCTGTCTCGTCCATTACTATGCAGGCCGGAACGCTTTGAGCACGGCTTTGCTGAGGATAGACGAACTGACATGCCGGCCGATGCGTGGGCGGTACCAATTACGGTTGGCGAACGTTCCTACCCGGGCGTAAGGGGCGCGGGCGTGAACAAGGGTAGCGGAACCCAGGACCCCGCCGCACGAACCCCCATGGCTGGGCAAGGAAGCCGCATCGACGATACGATGTTGATCCGCGAGGCGCAGCGCGGCAACCGCGCAGCCTTCGAGGAACTCGTTCGTCACTACGACCAGGCGGTGCTCCGACTCGCTCTTCACCTGACCGGATCAGAGCACGACGCCCAGGACATCTTCCAGGATGCTTTCCTGAAGGCCTACAAGAACGTAGGCAGCTTCCGCTTCGAATGCTCGTTCTACACCTGGATCTACCGCATCGTCACCAACCTCTGCCTCGATCATCTGCGTAAACGGCAAGTCCGCAAGGAAGATGCTCCGGTTTCTACCGACGCGTCGGGCGAGGAATACAGTTTGCTCGATCAGGTGCCAGATGCACGCGCAGGCGCGAATCCGGAACGCGACCTGATGCGGCGGCAGTTAGGCGCAAGAATCAATTGCGCGCTCGACAAGCTCACGCCCCGCGAAAGAATCGTCTTTGAGTTGAAGCATTACCACGGCCTGAAGCTGCGAACCGTGGGCGAGATTTTGCATACCACGGAAGAGACGGCGAAGAACACGCTCTTCCGGGCCACGCAGAAACTGCGGGGCGCGCTGTCGGACTTGCGTTAGTCCGGCGAGGAATTTATTTGGAGGAACCCCGAAGGGGGTGGCAATTATGAAGTGTGAATGGGTACAGGAAAATATTCTGCTCTACATTTATAACGAGCTCGCTGACGATGCCCGTTATGAACTGGAGCAACATCTGGGTCGTTGCCCGGAATGCGCTGCGGAACTGAAGTCGTCGCGCGTATTCCATTCGACCTTGTCAAAGCACCCGGTTACCGAGCCGACACCAAACCTGTTGGCGGCCTCGCGCATGCGCCTGCAGGAAGCGCTCGAGACCGCTCCACAGGGCGGATGGTGGCAGCGGCTTACATTTGATCCGGCCAACTGGCTGCGGCAGGTACGGTTCTCTCCGGCACTGGCTGCGGTCATTTTCATGATTGGGTTTGGCGGCGGGATTGCCACGATGATCAAGGTGAAGCCCACCACTACCGATATCGGGGGAATTCAGAATCCACCGATCATAGATCGAGTTCCTCCCCAAGAAGCTTCCATCACCGGCATCCGTTCTGTAGTCCAGCAGCCCGGCTCCGATCAGGTGAACATCAAGTACGACACAGTCCAGACGCAGGAAGCCACCGGTAACCTAAACGATCAACGCATCCAACAACTTCTCCTCTTCGCAGCCCGCAGCAACTACAGTTCCGGTGTTCGCATGGATTCAGTTGATCTGCTCACGCAGAAGCCGAACGACACTCGCGTCCGGGAAGCTCTGATTTATTCACTGCACAATGACACTAATCCCGGCGTTCGCCTGAAGGCGATCGAGGGCCTGGGCTCGTATGTGAAGGACGACACGCGGGTACGGGACGCCGTGCTGAACGCACTGATGCGCGACGACAATCAAGGCGTTCGTACCCAAGCCCTGACATTGCTGGCGCCGGTGAAGGCAGACAGCAGCGTCCGCGCAGCCCTGCAACAACTGGCCGGGACAGATAAGAACCAGTACATCCGGTCGCAGGCGCGCACGATTCTGGCGCAACTGCCGGAGATTGACTAAGAGATTCGTATCAGGGCATGGCTTTAGCGATGCCGTAAGGCGGTTGCAACAAATGCCCTTTAGAGGCTGCGGCAGAGCCCCTGGACTTCGCTTCGCAACTGCAGTAAATATTCGGAGCCTCGGCTCCTCAACAAAGGAGATTCGCCCCCACTTCACGGGACCCGCAAGACCCTGAGGATCGGCCAACTGATTATGGTCAAGAAGTTCACACAAATCGCTGGAGTGCTGGTCGCGGCCACATTCCTCGTTTCGATCGCAGCTGCGCAGCAGGTGCGGGTATTCCGCGACGGTGATTCCTGGACCGAAGAAGTCACCGGCTCCCTTTCCGCGAGCAAGATGCTTCGGGTGCACGTGGATTTCGGTTCTGTTCGTGTGCAGGGCGGTTCTCAGCAGGACATTACATACGTGATCCGCACTCGTTCCTATACTTCGAATGAGAAACAAGCCCGGCGCGAATTCGAATCCTACAAAATCAACGCCTCCTCGCAAGGCACTACCGCGGTGATCGACGGAGACTGGCAGGGTGGACGTCATCACCTCTGCTCGGGTGAGTTCGTCATCAACGTGCCCCGCAACCTCGAAACCGCCAAGCTCGAAACGGCCGGCGGCGACATGACGGTGAACGGCATCGTGGGCCGTGTGGAAGCCGAGAGCGGCGGCGGCAAGCTGCGCATCGACGACATCGGCGGTGCTGTCACGGCGCAAACCGGTGGCGACAGCATCGAGATTGGCACCGTCAATGGAGACCTGCACCTGGAAACCGGTGGCGGACGGATCAACATTGATAACGCCAAAGGCAAGGTGAACGCCACCACAGGTGGCGGCAACATCCTGCTTGTCTCTGCTGCGCAAGGCGCTACGCTTGAAGCAGGCGGCGGCAACATCGAGGTCCGCAAATGCGGCGGCAAGCTGTCCGTGTCCACAGGAGGCGGCAACATTGAGCTGGGCGACATCTCCGGTCCCGTAGAGATCGAAACTGGCGGCGGCAGTATCCGCTTAGGTTGGGCTAAAGGCGTGGTGCGAGCGGAAACCAGCGCCGGGCGGATCGAACTGAACGGAGTCTCTTCGGCCCGTGCCGAAACAGGCGCCGGGGCCATTCTGGCCAAATTCATCTCCTCTACCGGCGAGCGTACTGACTCTGTCCTTGAAACCTCGGCTGGCGACATTGTGGTCTACATTGCGCCTGACGTTGCCATGACGGTCCGCGCCAGCATCGATCTCGCTAACGGGCACACGATCAAGTCGGACTTCACCGACATTCGCGTGACCAGCGAAGGCGGCGACTGGCCTGGCCCGAAGAGCTTTACTGCGGAAGGCAAGCTGAACGGCGGCGGCCCCACCCTCAAGGTGCGGACCACCACCGGCGATATCAAGTTCTTGCGCGCCAGCCGCTAATAGATTCCGCGGCGTGGAGCTATCCGCGCCGCGAGTTTTTGATTCAGCAAGCAGCGGAAAAATTGCTGGAGGTTCCTCTATGCGCTCGCCCATCCTGTTCTCCGCACTCCTCGCATCTTTGACTCTGCCAGCGTCCGCCGCGGAATGTCCGGTGGTGGACCGATTGGGCGGCCCGTATGCCTTCAGCGTAGTCATGTCTGACACAGGCTTTCCGGCGGACGAAGAGAGCACGGGCGCCTACATGGGTGTGGATATTGCCGACGTCACTCCAGAACGCCTTGCCACCCTCAAGCTGAAGGACGAGCGCGGCGTCGAGGTCACGATGGTTGACCAGGACGCACCCGCTGGGAAGGCCGGACTGAAAGAGCACGATGTCATCCTCAGTATGAACGGCACTAGCATTGAAAGCGGTGCCCAACTCCGCCGGATGATTCGCGAGACGCCCGCGGGCCGAATCGTAACACTCGGCGTCAGCCGCGACGGTCAACCGCTCACGCTCAAAGTTCAGCTTGCCGATCGGGGCAAGAAGGTGGCGTGGGGCCCGAAGTCAAAAGACTTCAAATTCGAAATGCCTCCCATGCCCCAGATGCCAGATTTTGACATGCCGGTTTCGGTGGTCGTGGCTCATTCTTCCATGCGCAGCGGCCTCATGGTGGAGAACATCACGCCGCAGCTGGGGGATTTCTTCGGCGTAAAGAGCGGGAAGGGTGTTCTCATTCGCTCCGTAGAGAAAGGCAGCCGCGCCGAGAAGTCCGGGTTCCGCGCCGGTGACGTGATCGTGCGCGTCAACAATCAGCCCGTCAGCGATACCAGCGACTTCAGCCACGCCATCCGTTCTGTTACGAGCGGGAGTGTGACCGTCGGAGTAATTCGCGAGAAGCGCGAGCAGAATCTAACATTGCCGCTGCCCGATCGGAAAGATTCAGGCGGCCTGCTGGAAGAAAGCTTCGAAGCTCCTGAGTTCGACGCCGAGGCTCGCATCGATCTGACCAAACTGCATCACGAGATGGCGCAGCTACAACCGCAGATGCAATTCGCTATTCAGGAATCACGCAAGGCAATGGAACAGGTAAGGCCGGAAATCGAGAAAGCGCAACGCCAGCTTCGCGAAGAAATGGAACGCGTGCGGCCAGAGATTGAGAAGGCACAACGAGAAGCCATGGAAGAAGTCGATCGCGCCAAGCCCGAGATCGAGAAAGCCCTTCGCGAAGCACAGGCCGCAACCGATCATATGCGCAGCGAACTTTGTACCCAGGAAAGGGAACTCCGCCAGCAAACGCAGAAGCTACAAAAGGAACTGCAGAAGCAACGCCGGGAAAGCCTGCGGGAAAACCGCCGGCAGATAGAGCGTCTGCGGCACGAAATGCACGGCGAGTGGATGCAGATCTAGCCAGCGAGAAGTAAACCGGCGGAGGCTGCCTACTCTGCGCCCCCGGCTGCGGTTTTGTAGCACATAGGGCCGAGCAGCACGCGGTTGCGTCCACCCTGCTTCGCAGCATAAAGTCCTGCGTCGGCTGATTTCACGAGCTCATCCCGCGTCGTCCCGTGATCGGGAAACGTCGCCACTCCCGCGCTGATCGTCACCCTCTGCGGAACTCCAGGGAACTGCCAGCTCTCCACCAGGCGGCGCAGTTTTTCCGCAACCGCCAAGGAGTGCTGCTGGTTGGTCTGCGAGAGCAAGATTGCGAATTCTTCCCCGCCATAGCGGCAGACCACGTCGATCTTGCGCACTTGCTGGTGAAACATCGATGACACCTGGCGGAGTACTTCATCGCCCAGCAAGTGTCCGAATTCGTCATTGAGCCGCTTGAACTGGTCGATGTCGATCATCAAAACCGCCATGCCGCTATCAAAGCGGCGCGCACGATCGATTTCCTCGACCACGCGCATTTCGAAATAGCGCCGGTTGAAGATTCCGGTGAGACCATCAAGGTAGGCTAGCTGTTTCACGCGTTCGACATAGTGCGCGTTCTGAATGGCGGTGGCACAAATGTCAGCGACCGCTTCCAGAGATTCCACGTCTTCCTGATGAAAGCTTGCCAGCTGCTCGCTTTCCAACATGAGCACTCCCAGCGTCTGGCCAAACGAGACCAGCGGAATACACATGCGTGAGCGCGTTTCCTGATAGAACCCGACGTACTCGGGTGACGCGTGGACGTCATCCTCGATCAAGGTTTTCCCGGACGAAAGGGCCGCGCCCCAGAGCCCCGCCCCGGCGGGCAATCTTCCACCCATCCCGGCACAGGCGGTGAATCGTCCCTCGCTGGCTCGTAGCAGCAAATCATCGCCATCCCGCAATAGAACAGAGACGTGCCCGATCTGAAAGCGGTGCTGGATTACCGAACAAACCTTGATCAGCAATTCTTCCTGATCGAGTACGGCGGTCGTCTCGCGCGCAATGGCATTAATGACTTCAAGGTGTCGCGCCCTTTGACGCTCAAGTGAGTAAAGCTGCGCGTTCTGCAGGGCCATGGACGCCTGCGTGGAGAACAAAGTCAGCAGATCAATCGTCTCTTTGTCGAAGTGATCGAGATTCTCGCTCTGGCAGTCCAGAACGCCCACCACCTCGTCTCGCACCATCAGGGGCACCGCGAGCTCGGACTTGGTATTGCGGGCCGACGAAACGTACTGTGGATGCTGCGATACATCCGCTGCATAGATCGGACGCTTCTGCGTGGCAGCAGCCCCGGTCAAGCCTTGGCCAATGGGCAGGCGCATCGTTTCATGTCCCGGGTCCCAGCCAATCTGACAGCGCGGGTGCAATTCCTGTTTCTCTTTGTCCAGCAACAGGATCGCCACGTTCTGCAGGTGGAAGTAGTCGCGCGCAATCGCCAGGATCTGCCGCAGGACCTCGTCGAGGTCGAAGGTAGACAGAACAGCCTGGCTCGCATCGTAAAGGATGGCGATCTTGTGCATTCGCTGGATGGATTTTAGCGTTTCCGGGATGCGTTACGACGTGCCTAAAGTAACCACGAGGCAGATTGTTCCTGGCGCCTCTCAGGCAGGATCTTCGAATAATTCACTCTAGCGGAAGCGGTCCTCAGGGCCTGCGATGCCGCCACCACTGCGCTGTGCGGATCAAGCCGAAGGCCACGACGCAGAACCAGAAATCGATAACTAGTCCGAGATCCACCTGGAACAACCGATGTCGGGCTGCAGGCGGTAGGGAGGGCATAAGAATGTAGTAGGCCGCGTTGCCGAGCAATACCGCGAGCAGCGATTGCACGAAGTTCGTCGTCACCGACAGTTTAGACACCGCAATCCTCTGAATGGAGTCAGCCGAGCGTGAGCTGGCCCCTGCGAACGCGCCGAACTCCCTGTTACCATTCTGATCGACCTGACCCCATGCTGGAACTCTCGACGCCGGTTCAGTACATCAAGGGCATCGGACCTCGCCTCGCGGAGGTGCTGAGCGCCAAGGGCATCGCAACCGTCGCCGATCTCCTTTTTTATCTGCCCTTTCGGTATGAAGATCGGCTGAATCCCCGCGGTATCGCCGAGCTACGCCCCGGAGAAATGGCCACGGTGATCGCCGAGGTTCGCAACTCGGGACTGTTTCGCACCCGCCGCATGCCTATCTTTCAGATGACGGCCGGGCAGGGTCGCGCACGCCTAAAATGTTTGTGGTTCAATGGTACGTACCTGCGTGATCGCTTCAAGCCAGGCCAGATGGTTGCGCTCTACGGGAAAGTCGAAGCCGACCAGCGCACCGGCGAATTGCAGATCATGCAGCCGCAGTTCGAAATCCTGGGCGAGCCTGCCGAGGACGGATCAAGCGACGCGGTCGATCAGAAACGGGCTGCCTCGCTAGAAGTCGGTCGTATCGTTCCCATCTACGAGTCCGCCGGCCAAGGACGGCTGACCGCACGTTGGTTCCGGCGCATCATTCGTCAGGCTCTCGAAAATATCCCGCAGATGCTGCCCGACCCCATACCGGCGGCGGTTCGTGCTCGGATGAGCCTGATTTCTCCCCTCGAAGCGATGTGGAAAGTGCATTGGCCCGATGCCGGGGAGAGTCTTGCTGATCTACAGTCGTCGCGCACTCCTGCTCATCTCCGGCTGATTTTTGAAGAACTCTTCTTCGTGGAGTTGGGACTCGAATTTCGCCGCAGGCAGATGAAGGCGCAGACCGGAATTGCCTTCCGGCTAGACGACCGGGCACGCGATGCCATCAAGAAAATCCTGCCTTTTCACCCTACGGCCGCGCAGAAGCGCGTCCTGAAAGAAATCGCTGCCGACATGGAGAAGCCGTACCCCATGCGGCGACTGTTGCAGGGGGATGTCGGGTCGGGTAAGACCATCGTGGCCTTCGAAGCGGCCATCATCGCCATCGAAAACGGCAGTCAGGTCGCCCTGATGGCGCCTACGGAAATCCTGGCGCAGCAGCATTACTTTTCCGCGCGGCGAATTCTCGAAAGCGCCGGATACCGCATCGTGCTCTTGACTGGCTCCGTCGAACAGGATCGCAAGCGCGATATTCGCCGCCACATCGTGCAGGGCAACGCTCACCTCGTGATCGGAACGCACGCCTTGCTGGAAGAAAGCGTTGAGTTCGCCAAACTGGGTCTCGTGATTGTCGACGAGCAGCATCGCTTCGGCGTGATGCAACGCCTGAAGCTGATGCGGAAGACTAATGAGGAATCCGGAGGCAATGGCGTTCGCAAGGCTGGCGCGAGGGCCACTTCTCCCCAAGCCGAAGGCGCAGTCGACCCTCCTGAGCCGGATGTCCTTGTGATGACGGCCACCCCCATCCCGAGAACGCTTGCGCTTACGTTGTATGGCGATCTTGATCTGAGCGTTCTCGACGAACTCCCGCCCGGCCGCACACCCATCGTTACCCGCCGCGTATCGGACGAGCGTTCTCCGGAAGTGTGGGACTTCGTTCGCAAACAGGTCGCCGCCGGACATCAAGTGTATGTCGTCTATCCGGTTATCGAAGAGAACGAAGAGCGCGAGTTGAAAGCCGCGCTCAAGATGTACAAGGAACTCAGCAACAAGATTTTCGCCGACCTGAAAGTCGGGCTGCTCCACGGCCGTCTCGACAATGATTTGAAAGAACAGGTTATGCGACGCTTCGCGTCCGGGGAGCTGAACATTCTGGTGGCGACAACTGTGATCGAGGTCGGCGTCGACGTCCCAAACGCCACCGTCATGGTAATCGAGCATGCCGAGCGCTTCGGCCTTTCCCAGTTGCACCAACTGCGCGGGCGGATCGGTCGCGGCTCGGGCAAGTCGTTCTGCATCCTGATGACGGGCGGCAAGGTCTCCGAAGAGGGAGAACGCCGTCTCGACGCGATGGTACGCACCAACGACGGTTTCCAGATCGCGGAACTCGATCTCGAACTGCGCGGTCCCGGAGAATTCTTCGGCACTCGCCAGGCGGGTATGCCGAATTTCAACGTCGCCAACCTTATCCGTGATCGGCAGATTCTGGAGGCCGCGAAGCGCGAAGCCGCGGCGGTTCTCTCAGATCCGGCTCCGGACATTTCTAAGCCGGAAATCGACCGTGCCGTCCGCCACATGCGTGCGCGCTGGCAGAACACGTTCGGCCTGGTAGAAGTAGGCTGAGAGGACTCACCCGCACTTTTTGCTTGCCCGTACGCTTTCTCATGACAGAACATTGTGCGGCGTTACAACGTCTTTTGAGAATGTGGTACGTATGACCATGATGTGGGTTCTAAACGATCGCTCGTAGCTCGCGGCTCGAATCCAAGCTCCCATGGCTCAAACAGCAATCGGCAGCATACTGATCATCGTCTCGTGCATCGTGGGAGCGTTGTTCGCGCTTGGAGTGCTGCGCCACTACTGGCCCCCCAGCACCCGGATTGCGCACAACGATGTCGTGGGGCCAAACGTTAGCGTCATCGGCACGACGTACGCTGTCCTGATTGCCTTCATGCTGTCGGGCGTCTGGACGAATCTGCAAGCCGCGCGGCTCAATGCCGAGCAGGAAGCCAACAATCTGGTCAATATCTTCCGCTTCGCCTATCAACTGCCGCCAGAATCACGAACGCAGGTCCGAACGCTGGCTCACGAGTATTGCGAGGCGATGATTTCTGACGAGTGGCCTGCTATGGCCAGGCAGACCCAGAGTGCCACGGCACATCGGCTTATCCAGCAGCTTTGGCACGCACTGACCACCGTACAACCCCACACCTCCGGCGAGCAGACGGTGATGGACCACTCGCTTTCGGAGCTGACCGCCATGACGGAGCATCGTCGCATACGACTGCTGCAGAGCCGTCAGCGTCTGCCTGCGATGCTTTGGTCTGTTCTTATTGTGGGTGGAATCGTGACGGTGGGATCGACGTGCCTGTTCGGCGTGGAGAACTTCAAGTTGCACCTGGTGCAGGTGTTTGAGATTAGTTTTCTCCTGTCGTTGATGCTGGTCGCGATTGCGTCGATCAATCGACCGTATCAAGGCGACGTCCATGTCAGCCCCGAAGCATTTCGATACGCTCTCGACACCATGAACGAACCCGTCCCGCCCGTCGACTCAGGTGCGCCACCGCCGGCTTTGCCTCAGCGCTGAATCTATCGGGCGAGCGTAGCGTCGAGCGTGAGTTCGGAACCCTCGGTAACGGTGATGTCTTTCGTCCAGGGCTTGTACCCTGCCTTCTCACATCGAAAGGAATGCTTGCCGGGCGCAAGCTTCAACTTGGCAGGCGTGTAACCCATGCTCTCGCCGTCGACGAACACTTCTGCGAGGTACGGCACAGAACTGACGCTCACGATACCGGTGGGCGGTTCGGGTGCAGCCGGAGGCGTAGGCTCGGCAGGAGCGGGTGCCGTTGCGGCTACAGCGGCAGGCTTCTCCGGTGCGCCCGCTTTTTCGTCGAAGCCGATCATTGAGTGATTGGCCTCCTCCGTCATAGCGGCCGCCTTCTCAGCGGTCACCTCTTTTTGCGACCAAGGATCGAGCATGACCGCGGACTTTGTCGACACAACGCGCAGTTTGTAGTCGTGGCCGTTCGGCCCCTTCAAAAACATCCGGTCGCCAACGATTTGGGCCCGCACCGGCGCATGTTTCACCCATTCTGTGGGTGGCGCCGGCTGCGACTTGTCGAGCGTATAAATGCCCTGCAAGAGCTTGTCCTTGATGTGGATGCGAATCACGCACACCGTCTCTTCGGACTGGATAGGAGTGTTCACGATCCAGGTGGACGTGCGCGTATCAACGCTGGTTTTCACTTCTACGATACGGGCCTGCTGCCACGGGGAATCGGCAGCATATGCCAGGAACGCAAAGAAGGCCACGGTAAGAGCTGCGCACCGGACTGCGGTCCTCTGCATTTTTACGATTCGGGAAGACATAAAAAAGAAAGTTGCCCTGCTTTAAGTCTAGAGAGGGCCGGGAGCATGGTCAAATCTGGGTAGTCAGCGGGCCCGGGTGCGCTCAGCTCGACGCTTTTGCACCCTGCCGTGCTCCGAGTAGTTCGCGCATGCGCCGCGAGAGGTTGACAGCCAGCGAGCGATAAAAGCGCGAACCCATGTGAGGGTAAAGTTCAAAAAGATCGGTCAGGGCTGTCCATTCAACGGCGCATACTTCCAGAGCATCGGCGGCGCTGACACTCGCGCTGGCCACGCCGTTCTCCAGAAACGCCATTTCGCCGCACACTTCGCCGGGTTCCAGTTGCGCGATAAAGGCTTTCGAGGCTCCCGTCTCCACCCGCGCGTGTCCCTTCACCAGCAGGTACACGGTCTTGTTCTGCTTGCCGGCTTGGACCAGGATTTCGCCCTTCTGGAAGGTGGTGCGTTTGGCGCGATCGACGATCAGCACCCAGTCGTTCGGCGTCAGGTATTCGAGGCGGTTCTTCGCCGTGCGCAATACCGACAGCAATTCCTCGTGAGCGGCGTCTTTCTTTGGAGAACTCATGGCGCTGTTCGACCCCCAAGCACTATCGAACAGCTGGGTCGGGTGAGGGCGAGAATAGCAGAAAACCCCCAAGGTCCACAGGTAACCAAAGATTGACCGGGTAACTCCGGCGCCGACCGGATTTGCCCTCCAGGCCAACCTTTTGAGAAGGTGGAGAGCTGCAAAATCACCTATAGGCGGAGAACATCGCTAGCCATGTCGACGTTGAAAGAGTTCAAATGCGAAATCTGCGGGATCGTCTCGGCCAATCCGATTCACTGGTTTGTGATCGAGTGCGGAGACATGAAGCTCTCCGTGCATAAGTGGGATCTTGAGATCGCCAGCGCTCCCTCCGCCCGCCATTTCTGCGGCGAGCGCCATGCTCAGGTCTTCATCAGCCGTTGGTTCGATTCGGTGTGCGTGCCGCCCAAACGCTGAGCTATCCAAGACCGCCGCTTTCGACGATTCCGCCATCGCCATGTAAAATTGAAGAGCATGGCAGGCGCGTCCCAACTGATTCAGATCGATCTAGCTCCTCCTGTCCGGCAGCCCAAGCCGGAATGGCTCCGCGCGAAGGCTCCGGTCGGCGACAACTTCCACAATCTGAAGAAATTAGCCCGTGGGTTGGGATTGCATACCGTGTGCGAATCGGCGCAATGCCCGAACATCGGGGAATGCTGGAATCACAAGACCGCGACCTTCATGTTGCTCGGCGATATCTGCACCCGGCGTTGCGGATTCTGCGCGGTGCCCAAGGGTAGGCCCGAAGCAATCGACTGGGACGAGCCCCAACGCGTCGCCGAAGCCGTTGCGACTCTCGGTTTGAAACACGCGGTGGTGACCAGCGTGAATCGCGACGACGACAACGTGGGCGGCGCGAAGATTTTCGCGGAGACCGTCCGCCAGATCCGCGAAGTCGTTCCGGACTGCCGGATCGAGGTCTTGATACCCGATTTTCAGGGATTGGAAGAACCCCTGCGGATCGTGCTGGACGCGCGCCCCGATGTGTTGAACCACAACACCGAAACCGTTCCGCGCCTCTACCGCGCAGTTCGCTCCGGCGCCCGCTACGAGCGCACCCTCGAGTTACTCGAAAACGCGAAGAAGTTCTCCCCAGGCATGGTCACCAAGAGCGGCGTCATGGTTGGCTTGGGCGAGTCGATGGAAGAATTGCTTCAGGTCTTCCGCAATCTGGGCCAGCGTAAGGTCGACATCCTGACCGTAGGCCAGTACCTGCGGCCTTCGAAAGACCATCTGCCGATTGCGCGTTTCTACACGCCCGCCGAATTCCAGTACATGAAGGTCGAAGCTCTCCGCTGCGGATTCCAGCACGTGGAGTCGGGGCCGCTGGTAAGGTCAAGCTACCACGCGCACGAGCACGCAGCCGTCGCCGTGAATCAAGTCCGCTAGGCGTGAGCCCGCGAAAACCAACGCGCGAGCTAAGCTCGATCCCTCTTTCTCGTCAACAACTCCTTCACTGCCGGCCAATCGGCTGCCACAATCGAAAACCGTGCCGAGTCCCGCGGGATGAAATCCGCCGCCATGCGATGCGCCCGTAACACGCCTTCAAACTTCCCCCCGATGCGTTCAATCGCCGCCCGCGATCGTTCATTGCGCACATCGGTGTGGAAACAAACCCGAAACACTTTCCACGTTTCAAACGCATACGTAAGCATCAACAACTTGGATTCCGTATTCGCCGCCGTCCGGATCGCGGACCGCACCAGCCACGTGTACCCGATCTCGCATCCATCCGGAGTGCGCCGCCCATGCAACGCATGCCCCTCCGGCCACGCCCACCGATCCAGATTGAAAAACCGCGTTGATCCAAGCACCACTCCATCCGCAATGCGCACGGTGGCGAACGGCATCCCGCTGCCCTCATCTCTCCACGCCATCGCGGTACTGACATATTGCGCAGCCTCGGCCTCGTTTTGCGGGACCGGACTCCACCGGTACAACTCCGCATCTCCAGCCGACGCCGCCGCCAGCCCTTTCACATGCCGAGTCTCCAGCGGTTCCAGCCGAACATGCTGCCCACGCAACTCAACCATTTCCATTTTCATGGTTCAATATCCCACGCCGCTGAGAAAGGAAACAACTCGACACGGCACGACGGGCCTGCGAAAAAAGGAACGCACCGCAATTGGCGTCAATGCGCCGAATCGAGTCGCCGACTAACCGACAGGATATCTGGAATCTGCTCAGCCTTGGACGTTGGGGACAGCGAGATTTTCCCAAAACATTTACTTGTCCTTCAGGGCAGGCCAACGCGTCGGAGAAGATCCTTAAAGCGCTCATCCGAGCGGTAACGGTCAAAAATCGGGTCAACGGCCAGGTATCCAATCCAAACAGCGTGATCTGCATAGGCGGCTTGCAGCCATTTGAATGTGTCCTCATTCTTATTTGTCGCTGCGTAGATCTGAGCCAATCCGTAAGGAGAAACGTAACGTTTCCTAGAAATCGTTTCTAGTTGGTGTGCGATTCGGAGTGCGTCGCCAGTCCGTCCTGCAGTTGCAAGGGCTACGGCGAGTTGCGCTGTATAGAGCGGGCTGTTGCCTGACAGAGCAGCCGCTTTCTTCAGTTCGTTAACGGCTTCGCTGTGCATTCCGGCCTCAACATAGTCCTCTCCAAGCACAAGGTGAGCGGCAGCGAAGTTCGGATCCAGTTCCACGGAATTTCGATTTCGATCGATTGCGCGAGAGGAGTCACGTGCCATGTAATAGCGGAAGCCCACCCACGTACTGATCATGAGGTTTAGGGGATCGAGCTCTAGTGCGCGTTTCGCTTCAGCAACTGCCTCGCCATGGCGGCTCCTGATGGAAAGGTAGTCTCCGTACCAGTGGTGCGCGTTCGCGTATTGGGGATCCAACTGCAGAGCGCGCCTGAACTCAGCCTCCGCGCCGGTCCAATCCCAGCGATGGCTCATTGCAAGGCCTAAGGACGCGTGGGCTTCAGCCGATTCTGGATTGATCTCAAGCGCTTTGCGTGCCGCGGCATAAGCTTTCGGGAGTGCCTCGGCCGGTGACTTAAATCCGTGCCACGCCAGTCCGCTGTTACAGTCTGCCAGTCCCGAATACGCTGCCGCATAAGTGGGATCGCTGTCGATCGCCTGTTCGAAATATTGCTCCGCCTTCTGCATGCTCTCGCCGGTTCGCTTATTCCAGTAGTAGCGACCCTTCAAGTACGCCTCGTATGCTTCCGGGCTTATTTCTCGGGAAGCAGCCAGACGCTTTTCCTGCCCGTCAGTGAGGGCGATGTGAATCTCGCTTGCGATGCTTTGCACAACGGAGTCCTGCACAGCGAGCAGATCTTTGAGTTCGCGGTCGTAACTCTCCGTCCACAGATCCGTCTGATCTTGTGCCCGGATGAGTTGGACGGTGATGCGTACACGGTCCGACGAGCGGCGAACGCTGCCTTGGACGAGATAATCCGCCTTCAGTTCTTCACCAATCTCCTTTGCAGCCAGATTGCTACCTTTGTACTTCGCAACCGAACTGCGGGCTACTACGGTGAGTCGATCCCGATTCAACTTTCCGACCTGGGCGATCATTTCTTCAGTCAGGCCGTCACTGAAAAACTCCTGATCGGGATCGTGACTCAAGTTCTCGAACGGCAGGACAGCGAGGACTATCTTGTCTTGGGAATGTGTGGGCGGGTTCGACACTCGTCGCCAGTTCCGAACCACCAGGAATGACAGAAGGCACACGGCCGAGAGCGAAGCCACGGCTCCAACAAAAAGCCACCTCTAGGCGTTCCGATTCCCCGGTCCATGAGCGGTTCCGCCATCCCTTGCCGTCTCTGCCGTACGATCCTGGTCTGGTTCCACCAAACGCAGTCTTCGGGCTTGCATCCAGTCATCGAGTTCCGACACGAAATCCCGGTCGCTGGTGGGGACAGCCAATGCTGCTGGCTCGGAAGCTACGATTGCTTCTTTGGGAGCAACGACCAGGGCGATGAAGCGATACCCCTGCCCGGTCACAGTCTGTATGAATCGCGGGGTCTCGGCGTCATCCTTCAGGACCTGACGAAGCTTGCGGATCGCGCCCCGGATACTGTTGTCAGTGTCGAGGAAAGCGCCCTCGCCCCACACCCGGGAAACGATCTGATCCCGGGTAACAATCTCGTCTCGATGTTCAAGCAGGAGGAGAAGGATCTCGAACGGGATGCGCTCCAGCTTCAGCGCATGAATGCCACGGCGCAGCCTCCGGGGATGCAGATCAAGCTCGAAGCCTTCGCCGAACCTGATCGGTTGCTCTTCTCCTGCTGGCTCGGAAGCCATGGCACACCCTAAGTAAAGCGGAACGATCTTACACCACAGCGGCAACACTGCCATAAGTGCTAATCCCACTTGTATTTAGAGCGACACAAAACATAATGCCGCGACACACTCTCCGATATGGACAACCACGCCCGCGGCCGCAAACATGCCGTTCACCGCTGACCGGAAGGCGGTGAAGAATCAGGAGGCAGCGGCAATGAAAAAGATAAATGGCCACACCAAGAAACGGGCTCTGGCGCTGTGCATGTTGATGGCAACTCTATTCGGGTCTGCCGTCGCAAAAGCCGATGTCGTATTGGACTGGAATGCGATCGCGGTAAACACGGCGGTTGCGAACAAACAAAATCCGTTCGCCCAGGCACGATCCGCAGCGATCGTACAACTCGCAGTTTTCGAAGCGGTGAACGCCATCACTGGCAAGTATCATCCCTATCTCGGAACGATGGTTGCGCCACCGGGTGCATCTCCTGACGCAGCCGCCATCCAGGCTGCATATCGCGTGCTTTACACTTATTTCCCAGCCAGCGCCTCGACGCTTGATGCAGAGCTCGCGAACTCGCTGGCCTCGATACCGGACGGCCAAGCGAAGACCGACGGCATCGCCACGGGGGAAGCCGCAGCTTCGGCCATGATCGCTCTGCGTGCAAACGACGGATCGTCCCCCCCGCAAACCAAGGTACCTGGGCCTCCGGCTCCGGGAGAATGGCAGGCGACACCGAGTTGCCCGATCGTAAATGGAATCGCGGTCGGAATCGCGTTTCAATGGCAGAACGTAACTCCGTTCGGCATCCCTCGTGCTAGTGAATTTCTCCTCGATCCGCCGCCAGCGCTCGCGAGTCGCGAATACGCGAAGGCCTATAACGAGGTGATGACGGTGGGAAGCCTCGGCAGTACAGAGCGACCACAAGATCGCGCCAATGTCGCGCTTTTCTATGCGGCGTCTTCGCCAACTCAGGTCTTCAATCAGGCCGTCCGGCAGGTGGCGCAGGAACAGTGGTATTCAATATCCGAAAATGCGCGGACTCTGGCCGTAATGAACATGGCGGTGAGCGACAGTTTGGTCGCGTCGTTCTTCAACAAGTATCACTACAATTTCTGGCGGCCCGAAACAGCGATTCATGCAGGCGACACTGACGGAAATCCGAGAACCGAACCTGATCCCAGCTTTGCCCCCTTTGTCACGACTCCGTGTTTCCCGAGTTATCCCTCCAATCACGGCAGTGCAGCTAATGGCGCCGCGGAGATTCTGAAACGCATATATGGTGAAGGAGGGCATTTCATTACGCTGTCCAATCCCGCCGTGCCCGACATCGTGTTGCAATACACGACGTTCAAGCAAATTACAGACGACATCTCCGACGCACGTGTTTACGGTGGGATACATTTTCGAACCGATCAGGTCGCAGGCGAGCGCTTGGGAAAGGCTATAGGCAAGGCCGTGTACAAGAATAACTTACGTCGCATGCACGATGACGACTGAGCGCTCAGTTAGAAAGCGACTCGCCATTCTTCGTCCTGCGGTCCGGTGATTGTGTGGCTGTGGTGCACGAATGGCGAGCCCCGCGGGGGCGTTACCACCAAGACCGCCGTTCACTCGGTCGCCGATCTACACCTTCGTCGGGATTCTGGGCGGATGACGGGCAAACCGGAAGCAACTGTTGTAACCAGGCGCTAGCAAAGCTTGCGCCGTCTATTCATCAAGATCCGATCTCCAGCGACTTCAGGCGCGGAGCTTTGCCGTTAAGATCTGCCGATTGTAGACACGAAATATATCCGCGCCGTGTATCATCCCCCCAATGTCGAAGCGGGCTAAATTCGCGCTTTGGGCCCTTCTGATCACGACCGCCCTACTTTGTGCGCGTCACGCCCATGCCCACCACTCCTTCGCGGGCACCTATTCTTCCGAAACAGTGACTGTCAAAGGCACGGTCGTCGAATTCCTCTTCCGCAATCCTCACTCCGCGATTCTTTTGGAAACTCCGGATAAGAAGAACAAGACCATCACTTGGGCCGCGGAGTGGGGCACCGCCGGCCAACTCAGCCGTCAGGGAATTGAAAAGGACACGTTGCAGCCGGGCGACCGCGTGATCATCAGCGGCAATCCCAGTCGCAACACGGCCGACCACCGCCTGCGCATCGGTGCAGTCACACGCCCCTCTGATGGATGGAACTGGAAGAGCGCCTACTGATACGCCCACCATGCGCGCGGCATTCATTAGCTCAGTGCGTAGGCAGTGGCTACAAGCGCAGATTTTTGAGCAAGCCTGGGGTGGTCGACAGCCACCCTCGCTTATCAATGTGGCCACTTCGCTTTCCACTCATCGGCCAGACGCTTCGCCTCAGCCAATTGTGCGGGGGGCATCCGCGCGCCCAGTGCATCGCGCGCCGCAGCATATTTGTCGTGGACCGATCCATGCGTGCGGTACACGGCGATATCCATCCACTCGTACGCCGCCACCGGATCCACGGGCACGCCCGCTCCGCTCGAATACGCCCGGCTCAATTCGTATTGCGCGCTAGCGAGTCCCAAGTCCGCCGCCGTCCGATACCAGTGCGCCGCCTCTGCTGGATCACGCGGCACACCATGCCCACCCGCATACAGTCGCCCGAGACTAAGTTGCGCAATGTGCATTCCCTGATCCGCTGCCTTGCGATACCAGCGCGCCGCTTCGGCATAGTCCTGCCCCACGCCTTGCGCTTTCTCGTACATCACGCCCAGGTCGAAGGCCGCGTCGCCATTCCCCTCCTCGGCCGCCTTGCGATACCACTTCGCTGCCTCCGCGTGGTCAACCGGAAATCCCTGGCCGCTGTCGAAGAGCCATCCCAGGTTCAGAGCAGCTTCCGCGTGCCCTTGCTCGGCAGCTTTCCGGTACCAGCGCGCTGCTTCTTGATGATCAATCGGAACTCCTCCGCCGTAGTCGTAGAGAAATCCAAGGTCATTTTCGGCCTCGGCATTCCCCTGCGCGGCGGCCAGCCGAAACCAGCGCAGCGCCTCGCCCAGATCCTGCCGCACGCCGTCACCATTGCGGTACAGGATGCCTAACGCTGTCTGCGCCTCCGCACTGCCACTCTCAGCGCGTTTCCTTAATGCGTCCGGCGACTGCTGCGCCTGCGCCGCGCACCCGAGAAAGACGAGAGTCAGCAGGAGCGAATGCAGCTTCGCAGTTTTCTCCATCCATATGCCCCTTGAGCTAAGCCGGAAATTTTCCTCGATTGGTGACGCCGATGCAAATGCCCTATGTTATCCGGCAACGGGTTCGACTTCGCCAGAAGGCGCGGGGACGGTCCTCCAATTCTTTGCATTTCGCAGACCAGCGGTTCCACGACACAAGCCCATAGAAGACACCGAACCGCAGATTCGCTGAGTAACGCAAGCCCCGAGAAGCACAAGGCACTTCTTCCCGGCCTTCGCGTTTTCTTAGCGACCTTTGCGATTAAAGACTTTTTGCTCTGTAGAACTACCTCACAGCAAGTCCGGCACACTAGTATTCACGTTCACGATGTATAAGGAATCGGAGCAGGAACTGGAGTCAGCTCTCCGCATGAGTCGCGCGATCCGGAAATCGCCGATTCGTACCACCGTGCGTTTGCGCGCGGCGGCAGAAAAGCTGCCGTACTCGTTGGAGTAAACGAGCTAAAAGCCCAAGCCCGCAAGAAATATCTTTCGCCCTGGGAGATGGCCGTTGAATCTGCACTACTTGGAGATGACGGCAAAGAAGAAACCCTGAAATTCCTTGAAGCCGCCTATCAGAAGCGCTCTCCGGGGATCGTGTTCCTGCAGAACGAGCCAGTCTTCGACTTTCTCCATCCCGATCCCCGCTACCGCGTCCTCATAAAAAAGATCGGCCTCCCGCCCGCCTAAGGCGTGCCCTGCGACTTGTTGATGAAGATGCGATAGGGAGCTTTGCTTCTCTCTCCACCCGTGCTTCTTATTGTCGGGTGGGTTGGAGAGCGATGCAGCTGTGACTCCCAACACCCAAGACCTAACACCCAACACCTGCTCTCACGGCTTCTCCCGATTCATCTCCGGCTGCGCATCAAATCTCCACCCCAAACTCATGTACCACTGCTTGTAACTCAACTGATCCCCGTGAACATACGTGTATCCGCTCTGGAAGAACGACTTCCCCCACAAATTCACATCGAATGACGAATCTATAAAATTAGACATCTGATTCTTCGAGTACGGAGACACCAGCATCTGGTTTCCGAACTGCATATCCCACATCATGCGGTCGCCCAAGTGCCGCGAGAGCGTCAGCAACTTGTAATCGCCGCTGCCAAATGAACTGTCGAACTTCGAGTACCGCATGTCGGCCCGCAGTCCGGTGTGCCCGATCTCATCCAACGTAACTCCATACATCTGATTCAACGTCTTGCGCTCGTCGCCCGTCCGGTCGCTGCGCCCCAGAGTCGTATACAGCCAGACGTGCTTCACCGGCTGCACCCGCACGCCGAAGCTCACGCCCTGGTACAGGAGCTTGTCGACCAGCCCGGTTCCGATCAATGCCGTCGAGGCCGTCGGCACATCGCGAAAATAGTTGTGATAGAAATCGAAGCCCACTCGCTTCACCGGTTGATAATGAACCGTTAGGTAACTGCGGCTGATGCCTGCTCCCGGCGTGATTCCGTTCGTCGTCAACCCTTGCGGGGAATCAGCAATCAGATCGTGATACACCGAAAACGTATTCTTGTAATACACACCGTTCTCAAAAAAGATGAACGGACGGTCCAGCCGCCACTTGATCGAAGTGAGCGCGATGCCCGCCGTGCTCGTGTAATGAATCGAACCGCCGGCATCGCCTTCAAAATTCACAAAGCTGCCGGCGGTCCGCTGGTTCGGGCTGTAGCGAAACGAGGCGAGGTCCGGGTTCGAGCCCGCAAACGCGCCCACGATAATTCCCGGATGAACCTTTCGCCCGACATATCCGCCATCGAGCACATCGAGGCTGTTCGCCCACGGGAGCCACAATCTGCCGAAGCCCGCCACCCACTTCGAATCCGGATTGTCGTAGTACAACTGCATGGTGTACGTCTTGTTCAGGGCGCTCTGCAGCGTGGCTTCGTCGGTGCGCGACTGCTTCGTGATTCTTCCGCGCCAGTAGCCTTGCAGGTTCCAGTGCGTGCCGCCAATATTCGTGATGTCGCTGCGCGCCACCAGTCCGACCGCTGAGCTGTTGCCCGCCGTGCCGCTGATCCCGCTGTAGTCGAATCCGATTCGCCCCCGGGCTCTCTGCTCCGGGCGCGGCTCCACGTGCGGAGCGCGCGCCACAAATCCCTCTCCCTGTTCGACCGAGATCCAATCCCCCGATACCGGTCCCTTTCTTCCCGAGGAGCGATGTTCCAACAGCGCCGCCGTCTCCGACACCGACAGATACGCCCAATCTCCCGGCTTCAGCACGCGCTTCGCATCGTGCACTTCCGTCACGGCCGACGTCTCGGCCACCGACAGAACCTGCAACTCCGCCACTTCTCCGGTCGCTTCCCCCGCCGTGATCATGCGGCCGCCCTTCTTCGATTCAGGCACAATCAGAATCATGCCTTCTTCCAGCCCCGCCGCCCGGCCCCCAGTCAGGTACGCGACGCCCTCCGCTACATACTTCACCTTGAATCCCATCTGCACATGCTTCACCGCCGTGCGGGTCACGGCCGGCACAGTCGTCAGCGATCCTGCCATCGCCGTACCGATCAGTCCCCCCGGAATCGTCGCCGGATCCTCCCCCGGCACAGGCGGCAGGACGGTGAGTGCAATCGTGTTCCCGTCGGTCGACAGACCATAGGGATGCGCGCAGTCCAGATCCACCACCAGCCGCGTGATCATCGGACTCGAGCTGGTCAGCCCGATCCGCAGATCTTTCACGCCCTGTTGGTTCACCGGAATGTGTTGCTGTCGTGAATTCGCGTTCGTGTTGGGAAGCTCGAGCACCAGCCGGTCCGGATTGTTCGCGATCAACACCCGCGGACTCACCGTCCCGCTAAGCTGCACCTCGATCTTCAACTTGTCGCCATTGGGCACCACGCGCACCTTCTCAATCGATGCCGAAGGCGCGTGCGATCCCAAATCTTTGGCCGTGCCCGGCGTCACCATCATGAGAAACGGCAACACGTACGCCAATGCCATGGGGAGTTGTTTCCATCTGTTCATGAATCTCTCTCGCATGCCCAACGGATGAGCCCATCCTTCCCGCGCACGTTGCGGGAGCATGGGATTTCCTAGGGTCGTTTTTTCTCAAAATCTGCGGGACCTTTAGCAAGCACCCCTGCAGTCCAATCAAAATTCTCTGTGCCTCTGTGCCTTCTGTGGTGAAAGCTTTTCTCTGCGAACTCTGCGTTTCAAGATTCTTCTCGAGACGCGGCACCAACCTAAAAGGCCTTCCCACCCTTATTTCTCTTCAGCATCATCGGAGAAATCGTAGTCATCCAGTTATCCATCAAGCTGTGGCACTCCAAGCACTGCGTCGAAAATCCCTGCGCAATGTGATTCGGATTCTTCGCCTTCTTGAAATCGTCCATGTGACAGCTCGAGCATTCGGTCGAGAGTCCCTGCCGGTTGGACGGGCCCACCGTCCCGACCTTGTGGCACGAATAGCAATCCACCATGGCGTGCGCCCCGATCAGCGGGAAGCGATCCTGATGTTCATTGATGTTGTGGATGGATACTTGCCACCCGGTGTCGCGGTGGCACGCGTCGCACTGCGCGGTGTTCCTGCGCCTATGGATATCCGCGTGGCAGTCCTGGCACTGGTTGTGCGCCTTGGAGAAGACCAGGTCGGTATGACAATCCGCGCAGCCGACTTTCGAGTGCAGTCCGCGCAGCGGAAAGCCTGTCTTGCTGTGATTAAACTCGGGAACCGCTCGAATCGGCGTCCATCCCTGCGGCGTGTGGCAATTCTCGCAAGGGATATCCAGCTTTCCGTGTGGGCTGTGGGTCTTCTCTTGCGGCCCGGGCTTTCCGCCATCGAACGCGAACACTCCCAGATGGAGAATCACCACCAGCGCCGTGAATAGGACTCGTCGCAACAAAACTCAATCCCCGGGTTCGGAATAGACCGCGCCTGCTGCGCAAGAGAAATCCCCCTTTCTACCAGCGCTTCAGCACACCAGCTTTGTAAGCTCGCAATTTCCGCGATCGATATACAGGCATTCCATCAGGGAAAGCAGTCTTGAAACAGGTCTGGAAAGTACGGTCCCACCGGTACAGTATCAGTAGGGCAGTCGTCCGTCCGACAAATTCCAACTCAAAAGCGGTTACCGCAAATCGCTCATGTAGCGCGGGCGCCCCCGCCCGCGGCCGTTGTAGTTGTTGCTCCGCCGGCTGCCCCCCTTTCCAAACGTCGCGTCTTCGCGACGTTTAGGGAGGGATTTCTCGCCATAACTCGGCAAAACCTACTTAGCACTCCCCACCAACTTCTCCACGTCCGCCATCTCGTTCACCACACCAGAAGACAAATTCTCTGGACCCGCATCAGTAACTAGTATGGTGTCCTCCACTCGGAAGTGCATCTTCTTCTCCGGAAATTCCACGATCGGCTCCACCGTCACCACTTGCCCCGCTTTGATCGGACCCCGCGCCATCAACACGTCGTGCGTAGCAAGCCCGACAAAGTGTCCCGGAAATCCCATCCACTGCTTCTCGATCCCGGCCTTCGCAAACACCGCCTTCCCCGCGTCTGCAGCTTGCTCGTAGGTGTTCCCCGGCTTCAGCATGGCGATCACGGCCTTCTGACACTCCAGATCGACCGCATACCACTTCGCTTGCTCCTCGGTAAATTTCCCGCTCACGTTGAACGTCCGAGTAATGTCCATCGCCATGTGATCAAGGTCGGCCGCAAAATCGAACACCACCAAGTCATTCGCCTGAATCTGCCGCCGGTCGCTGAAGTAATGCCACGTATTGATGTTCTCCCCCGTCCCCACAATCGCCGGATACGCCCACCCCGAGGCCCCGCCATTCCGAAACACAAAATCCGCCTGCGCTTCAATCTGGTACTCGTACATCCCCGCCTTCGCGTGCGCGATCCCCTGCTTGATCCCCTCCGCGCTCAGTGCTCCATTTTTCCGCAGCACCGCAACTTCCTGCGGCGTCTTGATATTCCGCATTGCATCGATAAACGGAGTCACATCTTTCAAATGCGCCCCCGGATACCGCTCCGCCAATTTCTTGATCGCCGCCCGGTCTCCGGGTAACGGATCGCCATAAGGATGCGTGTACTCCTCCGCGTAATCTCCCCCAGTCTCCGGACGCGCTCCATCCGCCTTATCGGCAAACGTGAGCCGCGCCCACAATTCGGGAGACTCACTCCGCATCAACCCATACGCCAGCCCGCGATCGAGCACATCGAGCGGCAGCACGGTCTCGAACCCTAGCTTCTTGCGCTCGTCTTCCGCAAGCGACAGCAAATTCGCTCCATACACCTGCTTGGTGCGTGGCGCCTGCTGCGGCTCGAAAATCATGACGCTGCCCTTGGCACAATCCATCACCATCACCGCCCCCGGATCCGACAAGCCGGTGTAATAGAAGAAGTCATTGTCCTCGCGATAGTGCACAGCCTCGGGCAAAGTCTTCCGAGCAAACAAAATCAGATACCCAGTCTTCAACTGCTTGGCCAACTCACTCCGCCGCCGCGCAAACTCCTGCGGCCCGCCGAGTTCATTCACCGCCGCCGAATCCGTGTACTGCGCAAATAGAGGAAGCGCGAAAGCTACGACCACGCACAACACAGCTACCCGCAGAATCAAAGATCGGAATGTCATGGTTTTCTCCGCGAAGGAAAAATAGATTCAGGGACCGAATATTCTAGGAGCACTGGAGGAAGAGGGCAATCGAGATCCCTACGCACGCTTGGTCTGCAACCGGGCCTCGTCCAGATCAAGCTCGCGCTCCAACTCTCGCAGCAACTCGTCACTGATTTGCCCTTGATTCCGAAGCTGAACCGCAGTCCGTCGTTGCACACGCAGCGCTTCCCACGACTCATCAATGAAGCGCTTGTAGAAATTCCGGGAGCCCCGAACGTCGGCTCTCTCATTCCCGTCAAGCACCTCCAGACGGTGCTGATAGTGCTGCACCAGGTCGGCATAGATCTCGGCAGTGTCTGCGCCGCCACCATCTCTTGCCTTTTCCAAATACGCCAGCGCCGCTTCCAGGATCGCGCGTCGTGCCTCTCGTTCCTCCGGGTGCGCTTCAGTAGCACCCGCCAAACCCAGCGCCCGGATCAGCGGAGGCAGCGTGAGCCCCTGCAAAACCAGCGTCACCAGAATCACGCTGAACGCGAGAAAGATGATCATGTTCCGTTGGGCGAACGGGCTCCCATTGGCGAGTGTCTGCGGCAGGGCGATGGCCGCCGCCAGTGAGATCACGCCCCGCATCCCGGTCCAGCCGACCACAAAAACCTGCCGCGCCCCGGGCGTCCTCTCCTTTTGATGAAAGGCACTTCTGCGAACGAAATATGCGAGGTGCGCCCCGGGAAAAGTCCAGATCAGGCGGAGCAAAATCAGAAGCACGCTGAAGGTCGCCCCATATCCAATCAATGCCCGCAGGCTATGATCCCGAATCTCTCCCAACACGTAAGGAAGTTGCAGCCCAATGAGCACAAACACCAGTCCGTTCAGGATGAAGGTCAGCGAATCCCATACCGCCCAGGCTTGCAGGCGCACGTTCGCGGAAAAAAAGTGCGAGCTCTTGCGGCTGAGATAAAGCCCGCACGCCACAACAGCCAGTACCCCCGACGCGCGAACCGAGTCGGCGGCCAGATACGCAACATACGGGGTCAGAATGCTGAGAGCAATTTCGATCGGTGCATCGTCGATGCGGTGCTCAATCTTATGTACGACTTCTCCGATAATCAGGCCAATCCCAATACCAGCCGCCGTCAGATAAAGAAGACGCATCACGCCCATGCCGAACGTGGGAGTGCGTCCTCCTACCAGCAGCGCAATTCCAAATTCCAGCGCCAGCAACGCGCTGGCATCATTGATCAGGCTTTCGCCCTCGAGAATATCGACAATCCGTTTGGGTAGCCCAATGCGCTTTGCAATTGCGCTGGCTGCGATCGCGTCCGTAGGCGCGACCACGGCGCCCAGCACAAGCCCCACCCGCCAATCAAAGCCGGGAAGCAGCCACTGTCCCGCCTCAGTCACGCATACGACCGTGAACGTCACCAGCCCGAATGCCAGCAGAAGAATACTGACGATGTTGTAGGAGAATTCCCGCCACGACGTGAGCCATGCCGCGCTGTAAAGAAGTGGCGGCAGGATAACAAAGAAAATCACGTTCGGGTTGAGAGAGATCTTCGGGATCCCCGGAATAAAACTGAGCAGCAACCCGCCCACCACCATCACGATCGGATACGGGGTTGCCAGCTTCCGCGCCAGCGCGCCGAACAGGACAACAAAAAGAAGGAGCAACAGAAACACCAACTCGACCGTATGGATCTCGCTTTGCATGGGGTGCCCCGTCTAAAAATACCGCAATTCGATGCATGCCGGGCGTCCACCTTTTACGTCCCGCTCGAGGATTTTGCGATGTTGCCGTCGTGCCCCATCCTTCCCGCGCTCCTGCGGGAGGGTGGGAATTCTTTCCTCCACCCTGCCTGCGATAAAACCGATAAACGAGCCGGAATTTCGTGCATCCGACAACCACACCACGTCCACTTGCTCCCACTCCCGCCCCCAGCTAGCCTACTTACGTGCCAAAAGAATCCCCCGCCGAACTCCTCACCATCGACGGACGCGAAGTCCGCATCACGAATCCCGACAAGCCCTATTTCACGCGCGACATCAAGCTCTCGAAACTCGACCTCGTCCGCTACTACCTTTCCGTCGCCCCCGGAGCCCTCGCCGGAATTCAGGATCGCCCCATCGTCCTGAAGCGCTTCGTCAACGGAGCCGAAGGCGAGGCCTTCTATCAGAAGCGCGCCCCTGCGGATCATCCAGACTGGCTTCGCACCATCACGCTCTCATTCCCCTCTGGCCGCACCGCCGAGGAACTTGTCATCGACGACACCCCCGGCCTCGCCTGGATCGTCAACCTGGGCTGCATCGAACTCCATCCGCACCCCGTGCGCTCCGCCGATCTCAATCACCCCGACGAGTTGCGCATCGATCTCGACCCCGGCCCCGGCGTCAGCTGGTCTGACGTCCGCACCGTCGCCCTCGAGGTGAAATCGTTCCTCGAAGAAATGAGCCTTCACGGATGGCCCAAGACCAGCGGCTCCCGCGGCATGCACGTGAACGTACGCATCCAGCCGCGCTGGACTTTTACCGAAGTTCGCCGCGCCGCGCTAGCCCTCTCGCGCGCCATCGAAAAGCGCGTCCCCGCACTCGCCAGTTCCAAATGGTGGAAAGAAGAACGCCACGGCGTCTTCCTCGACTACAACCAGAACGCGAAAGATCGCACCACTTGCTCCGCCTATTCCGTGCGTCCGCTTCCCGACGCGCGCGTCTCCACCCCGCTCGACTGGCACGAGGTCCCCGACTGCGATCCCGCCGACTTCACCGTGCTCACCGTTCCCAAGCGCTTTGCCGACCATGGCGACCCGCACGCCGACATGAACGCCGACCCCGGCTCTTTGGAAAAATTGCTGGAACTCGCCGCCCACGACGAAGCTGCTGGACTAGGCGACGCCCCCTGGCCTCCGCACTTTCGCAAGATGGAAGGCGAAGCGCCAAGAGTCGCCCCTTCGCGAGCAAAGCCCGCGACCAAAAAAGCGCAGACAAAGAAGAAGCCCCGCGAGAAGATGCCGTTGATAGTGGTCGCCAACTCTCCCGACAAGCAAGCAGCCCTGGCAGGCCTGGAGCGATGGAAATCGAAACACGCCGACGTCGCAAAACTTCTCGCCGTCGACGACGTCCTGGTCGACTCAATGCGCGGCCGCTCCTCCACCTGGACGCGTATCCGAGTGAATCTGCGCCACGTCCCCGAAGACCTAAGACCGAAGGAAGAAACTCCCGACCCCGACGACGACCCCACCCGCGAATGGCGCGATCTGCGCGCTGCAAGAAAGAAATTGTAAGCATTGGCGAGTCGTAAAAACGAGTTTCAAGAATTAAAGGGAAGGGCTAGAAGGGAAGGGCTAGAGGGACGGATTTAAGGGAAGGGCACGACTTCAGTCGTGCCAAACTGAGACAAACGGAGTGCGGCTTCAGCCGCTGAGGTTCGCTCGTAACTACGAAAAAACTTTTCATCAAGCGCGGGTGCCCCATCCTAAATGTCGCGCGCCCTTCGCGACGTTTAGGATGGGATTCCACGACTTTCAATATCTTGGGCTTTTCACAACAATGCCGACTTATTCCAGAACCGCAAATACGACCAACCACCCGCACCCAAATACCATCGAAATTCGAACAGCAATCATCACAATAAACATACCCCGGCAAAACATTTGCGCCGCGGTGTGAAAGGAATAGAAATGGCCAAACAAGTGGCGAAGAATACGATCTGTCTCTGGTATGACAACGACGCCGAGGCTGCGGCCCGCTTCTACGCCGCAACCTTCCCCGACAGCAGCGTGGTAGCGGTACACCGCGCCCCTTCCGACTATCCCGGCGGCAAAAAGGGAGACGTGCTGACCGTCGACTTCACCGTCGTGGGCATTCCTTGCCTCGGTCTCAATGGCGGTCCAACTTTTAAGCACAACGAGGCCTTCTCGTTCCAGATTGCGACCGACAATCAGGAAGAAACGGACCGCTACTGGAACGCAATCATCGGCAACGGCGGGCAGGAAAGCCAGTGCGGATGGTGCAAAGACAAATGGGGCCTCTCGTGGCAGATCACGCCACGGGCTTTGACCGAAGCTCTGGCGACCGGTGGCGACGTGGCCAAACGCGCTTTCGAGGCAATGATGGCAATGAAGAAAATCGACGTGGCAGCCATCGACGCAGCGAAGCGAGGCTAACCGCGGCTCGGACGTCGATGCCCCCATGCCGCGCGCGTGTCCCATCCAAATGCGAGGGTGCCCCATCCTAACGTCGCGCCTTTTGCGACGTTAGGGTGGGAAACCCTCTACCGTCGCACTGATTCGAGTCCATCGCGTAGCCCGTCGCCTCATGCCCCACTGTCGCAGGGACCAAAGCAGTTCGGGGAATCCCAAGACCCACCTGACTGGATAGAGTTCCATCGCGCACCGACCATACCATGACGAGCCTGACTGGCGAAAAGTACCGAGTAGCAAAATCATCCATCGATTTCCTCGTGGAGCACCAATCACAGTTCGCGTTAACCCTCAGAGACCCTCGGAGTCAATCGCAGAACCGTGAGCACATCGACGTTGCTCAGTTGGACTAACGTCGCGATTACACTAACTAACCGCCTGGACGGTCCGGCGGTGCGAAAAAAGGCTCCTTCATCAATCTCACCGTCCCCCAGCAAAAACCTCCATCAACTCCTGCGCCGGCACCACCTCCAGCTGAGCATACGTGCAATCACTAGGCTTCTTATCCGTCCGCCAGCGCCGGAACTGCGCCATATGTCGGAAGCGTGTCCCCTGCATGTGCTCGTAGGCCACCTCAACCACCAGCTCCGGACGCAACGGTTCCCACGACAAATCTTTCCCCTGACTCCAGCGGCTTTGCCCGCCCGGCATCCGATGCCCCGCGCCGTCCCCCGCTCCTGCCTCGGCCCAGCTTTTCCACGGATGGTTCTCCAATGCATTCTTCCGATACGGCGCAAGGAATTCCACCAGCTCTTTCCGTTTCGCGTTCGTGAAGCTGGCGCACACGCCCACATGCTGCAGCACGCCCGCGTCATCGAATAACCCAAGCAGCAGCGACCCGATCGCCTCTCCTTCACCTTTCTTATGCCAACGAAATCCGGCGACCACACAATCGCAGTCGCGCTCGTGTTTCACCTTCAACATCACGCGCTTGTCCGACTCGTAAGTCCCGGCCACCGGCTTGGCCATCACGCCGTCGAGCCCCGCACCCTCAAACCGCCGAAACCAATCCGAGGCAACACTCAACTCCCGAGTTGCCGGAGTCAGATGAAGCGGCGGCGCGGCCGATGAAAGCAGCGTCTCCAATTCCCGCCGCCGGCTCTCAAACGGAACCCCGCGCAGATCCCGATCGCCCGCACAAAGCAAATCGAAGAACACCACCGACGCGGGAATCTGCTGCGACAAAAGCTTCACGCGCGAAGCCGCCGGATGAATCCTCAGCTGCAAGGCCTCAAAGTCCAAACAGCCATCCTTGGCGATCACAATCTCTCCATCGAGCACGCACCGAGCCGGCAACTGCGCGCGCAGTGGGTCGATCAATTCCGGAAAGTACCGGTTCAGCGATTTCTCATCCCGGCTTTGCAGCAAAACTTCGTCTCCATCCCGAAAAATCAAAGCACGAAACCCATCCCACTTCGGCTCGAAGATCCAGTCGGCTCCTTCGGGCAATTCTTCAATGCGCTTCGAAAGCATCGGCAACACAGGCGGGTTCACAGGCAAATTCATATTCCAATGCTATACCGGCGCGGAGACTCCATAGCGTTGTGACCGCGCCCAATTTACCTGAAGACGCGCCCCAACTTACTTGGAGACGATGGGCGGCGGGCTCCCCGCCCGCCGGACGGGCGAAAGCCCGTCTCCACGCTCGACTCCAAAAACACTCGCGGGTGCCCGATCCTAGCGCGCCTTTTGCGCTAGGGTGGGATTCCACAACGCCATCCCTATTTGGATTCTTCCGTACGAAAGCCCGAGCGTAAAAAGAAAAAGCCCCACTCTCCCGAGCAGGGCTTCTACTTCCATCAGCGCAGTCATCGTCGACTAGCTGAAGTCCGACGACTGAAGACTGACGACCGCACTACTGCTTGTCGTAAACACCCTCAGTCTTAACCTTCTTCCCCGACGGATCCGTTCCACTGGCCTGCACGGTCCGCGTCTTTCCATCCGCAGAGACGGAAACCTTCCCTTCGATTGTGACCTTCCCGCCTTTCTTGGCGGTCAACTCCAGCGTGTGGTCGTCGATCTGTTTGTACGAGCGCACATCCGACGCGGTATCCCCCGTGACCGGATAGTCTTTCCCATCGAACTTACCCGTCCATTCGTTATGCGCGGGCTTGCCTTGCCCATCGACTCCGTCCACGGTAACTTTCACACTGTCGCCAGCCGCCTCGTACACCACGGTGGTGTTCTTGGGGGCGCCGGCGGGAATTTTCGACTTCGCTTCATTCAGCTTCCAGGTCCCCATCTGCGGGCTTTGTGCAAACGACATCGTCACGCAGACCAGGAACGCCAGCACTGCCATCAAAACCGTTCTTGTTTTCATAATTTTTCTCCTAAGTGGGGAACACATAACACACTGCACAAACTGTTTGGGAGGCGCGCGCATTCTAGCCTTCCCAGAGTCTTTCGGCAACTCGATCAACAGCGCGGGTGCCCCATCCTAAACGTCGCACTCTTTGCAACGTTTAGGGTGGGATTCCACGAATTCATCCCTCATGGGATTTCCAACGAACCCGTCACCCTGACGACGATTCCCTATTCGATCGGCAACTGCGCGTTCGCCACCACCTGCCACTTGCCACCATTCTTCTGGAACACATGGAGGCTGCGGTGCGACTCGGTGACTTCCTTGCCGTCCTTCATGCCCTTGGTGGTCCCGCGATGCGTCATCACCACCACGTCGGAGCTCGCCATTTCGAACTTGTATTCATCGGGCGTGTACGTAGCATTTGTCACACCGGCAGCAGCGGTGGAGTTCGCCGCGACCAATTCCTTCTTGTCTTGCGCTTCACCCTTGGGCCCGATGGCCAGCACATGGTCACCAATAATCTTGTCGAGCTTGGTGGTATCGCCAGCCGTCTGGCCCCACTCTTTGTCGATCGCAATCAGAGCCTGTTGCACATCGTTTGGGACTTCTTTAGCCTGGCTGCCGATCACCAGGACCATCGGTACACACAACAACGCAATCGCGAGAATTCGCTTCATTCGGGGAGCTCCTTTTTACTTAAGTGATTGTTTCAGCGAGCGTCGTGCGTCCTGGGAAGACGTCGTGGATATTCAGAACCGCTCACTGATTGGGATTTATCTTCTCGCTAAGCATACACGAGAAAGCCCGGAAAGACTTAAAAGACGCGGCAGGCGAGTGCGAGGCGCGGGATGGGATGTGGGCGCGGATGGGAGTTCACGGCCGGATTCCTTTCCTAGCGCGCCGGGTGCCCCATCCTAAACGTCGCGCGTTTTGCGACGTTTAGGCTGGGATTCCACAACTCCACCCCTCTTTGGATCTTCGAATTAGCTCGCCCGCCAACGACTGAGGGATCCTGCTGAAGGCTAGCGACTGACGACTAGCGACTAGTTCGCAATCGAATGTTTTCCGAGCCGCACGGCCAGCCAGATGGCGAATACCACATCAGAGGCCAGGCAAAAACCCGGCCACCAGCGCGGCACACCCGGGTTGTCGATGAAGGAGTGATGAAAAAAGTCGAACACTCCGTGACCGGCCAGGGCCACGGGGACAATCCAGAAACTTCTCTTAAACCCGAGCACGGCAGCGATCAAGAACACGCTGGCGACCACAATCTCAATCATCAGCGTACGTGCGGAAGCGCCCTCCGCTGCGAACAAAACATAATAGGAGGCAATCACGATCAGCACGGTGGGATAAAAAACACGCCCGCGGTCCAACCCGACAACCATAGCGAATCCCGCCACCGCCAACGTAAGTATCACGCCAATCAGATATTCCATCTCACCGCGCCGCCGGTGTGTCCCATCCAAAGACCGCCGGGTGCCCCATCCTGGCGGCGCTCTTTGCGCTCCACGACTCTATCCCTCTAAGGATTTTCCAAATGAACTAGTCTGCGCCAACCACGCCCCGCTGACGACTGAAGACTAGCGACTGCCGACTAGTTCTTCCCCTTCAACATTCCGAGCACCCGATCAAAATCTTCGAGCGTCGCGTACTCTAGCGTGATCTTTCCTTTCCCCTTGTGATCCCGGATCCGCACCTTCACGGCCAGAATCCGCTCCAGATCACGCTGCGCCGCGCGCACATTCGGATCCACCCAGCGCGCTCCGCCTCCACCGCCCTTCGTCTCTTTCTTCCGCGCTCCGAACATGCTCGGATCGAACAGCACAAATTTTTCGAGCTTATCGACCGACCAGTCCTCAGCCACCGCCCGCCGCGCCACTTTCAGTAACACATCCGGATCTTCCAGGTTCAGCAGCACGCGAGCATGGCTGTATTCCAGTTCGCCGTCGTTCAGAAACACCTGCACTTCGTGCGGCAGCTTCGCCAGCCGCATGTAGTTCGACACCGTTTCGCGCGCAATGCCCACGCGCTGCCCAATCTGCTCCTGCGTCATGCCAAAGTCCTGACTCAGCATGATGTAGGCGCGCGCCAGGTCAATGCAGTTCAGGTCGCGCCGCTGCAGGTTCTCGATGACCGTCATCTCGGCGGCCTGTTGTTCCGACACCACACGCACGATGGCCGGGATCGTCGTCTTGCCCGCCAGCGTAGAGGCGCGCAGGCGCCGCTCGCCCGTGATCAGGAAGTAGCGTCCGTTTTTCCCCGGACGCACCGTCACCGGCTGCAGTACGCCCTGCTCGCGGATCGAGTCAGACAGTTCTTCCAGAGAAGCGACTTCAAATCGAGTCCAGCTGCGTGTCTGGTGAGGATTGACGTCGATCGATGTAATCAAAAGATCGAGCACTTCGTGGCCATCGAGCTTGCGAGCAGCCTGCGCCTGCAACTCAGCGATCACGCCCGGCACCGGAGCGCCAGAAGAAACGCCCGCGTCCGCGGAAACCGCAGCCGCCGCGGCGCCGGCTCCTCCACTCGCGAGTCCAGAGCCCGGAGAGCCCGACGCACCCGACCCCAAGCCGCCGCCAGCCCGCGGTCCAGGCAAAAGCGACTCCAACCCGCGCCCCAAAGCCCGCCGCTTATCATGGGCAAGCAAAGGCCGCGCCGCCTCGCTACCGTGGGTCACAGTTTGTTTAGAAGAATCAGGTTGCGAGCCGCCGCCCGGCTGCGCCATCTTGTCCGTCGCGATTGTCATTCGATCTCATTCCTCCCCGGAATGAAACTTCTTCGAGAACCTTCAGTAAACATTCGAAATCATTCCGCTACAGAATCTGAGCCACAAACCGAACCGAGGGTGCCCCATCCTAGCGCGCTTTTGCGCTAGGGTGGGATTCCAAATCAGCCGCGATCGAGTCCTTGCGCTCAATCTTCAGCACGGACAGCCCGCAATTCTAATATCGATGATGATCAATATAGACATTGGTCAATCTAAGCAGTTTTTCCCATGTCATCTACCGAAGCCTCCTCCGCGCCTTCCTCGGCAGGAGTCTCCTGGTTCTCGACGCCGGCCGCCACCTCGACCGCAACTTGTTCTGTAGCTGCTTCCGCCACGCCCTGCGGAGCGTCCGCCGTCGCCTGCGCCTCAGCCGCATCGTTCTGCACGGCGATCGGTTCAACGCTCTCCACCGGCACCTCCAGAACCTCCGCCGTCGCTCTCTCTGCCTGAACCTCCGCAACTTCCGCCGGCGCACTCTCTGCCTGGGCGAAGTAATGCGCGATGATCTCCTTCGCCAGCCGTATATAACTCTCGGCCCCGCGCGATCGCACATCATAAAGAAGAGCAGGCTTCCCGTGACTGGGCGCCTCGGCCAGCCGGATGTTGCGCGGGATCGAAGTCGCGCACAATTTGTCCCCAAAGTATTTTCGAAGCTCCGCCATCACCTGCTTCGCCAAGCTTGTCCGATCGTCAAGCATCGTCAGCACGACCCCTTCAATCGACAGCTCCGGATTCAACCCAGCGCGGATCCGCTCGACAGTGTCCAGCAGCTCGCTGATGCCCTCGAGAGCAAAGTATTCCGCCTGCATCGGAATCAGAACCGAGTCAGCCGCCACCAGTGAATTCAGGGTGAGCAAGTCAAGCGCAGGAGGACAATCAAGAACAACAAACTGAAAGCGATCACGCAAAGGCGCGATCGCATCGCGCAAGCGATACTCGCGTCGCTCTCCCTCAACCAGTTCGAGGTTCGCGCCAATCAGATTCTTATGCGCAGGAATGATCCATAGCTGTTCAAGTTCAGTGGGCTGCACAGCTTCCTCGGCTGAGGCAGCTCCCATAAGAAGATGATACGTGCTGATCCGTTCGGGATCTTTGACGAGGCCCAGCCCGCTGGAGGCATTTGATTGCGGGTCGCAATCAATGAGGAGAGTGTTGACCTCAGCCGCTGCGAACGATGCGGCCAGGTTGATTGCGGTCGTGGTCTTGCCCACGCCGCCCTTCTGGTTGGCAACCGCGATTACACGTCCCATTAGATTTTTGGAGAACCTGAGAGCTAGTCGCAGAGTATGTCGAAGCGACCTGTGATTGCAACGACGGAATTCGGTGCAAGATACATGGCGGAGCGGACGCTTGAATCAAAACCGATTGCCCACGATTTCAACCCACATTTCAACAATGTTCCACGTGGAACACAATGAGGGTGGCGGGAACCTGCGGGTGGAGCTCTGCACAATGTTCCACGTGGAACGTTCCATGATCGAGATAGAGCTCCGGGAAAGCTCCACACACCCTCGCCCCCATCTGGTGAAGATAGCTTGGAATCATTCTGGCTCCTTTGGTGCAATGTTCCACGTGGAACGTTCTTCGCTTCAGAGCCTCAATTTTTGTGTGAATCTGGGGATGTGTTCCACGTGGAACACTTTGACATTAGCTATTGTCTCATAATGAGATAGACCCTGATATTGCGGCATTCGTCCCACTTGCGGCCGCAGTATGCCTGCTAAACGTCTGTAAAAGCTAATCAAGATCGTGTATAGGCAAAATACTCTCCCACTTGTTATTAGTTTGATTCGATTGCGAGCATTTTGCACCAACTTACTTGCAGCTCAAGGGCTATGAAGCGCGTCCGATCCTAATAGCTCGACGTCATCCCACTTTACCGAGCAAAACAGCACTGCGATGGCTTTCGATCCGTGTGCTAAGACTGTAAATCCCACTTCATTGACATTTTTAAGCTTTATGGCCGACTGCCAAGATCATGGATCTAGAAGCTGGGATTGGTATTGGGTTGGGCCAGGTTAGGGTGGGGCTGAGGCCGATGGCCACTTGGAGTTGGGGGTTGCTGATTAGAAGGGCGAGGCGGCCGGATGGGGCCAGGAGGCGGATCGCAGTCGGGAGGATCTGGTTGAAGTGCTCGACGGCTCGCAGGGTGACCGTTGCCGCGAGGGCGCCGGGGAGGTCTTCGGCGCGTCTGGGCGCTACTTGGATATCGCTCAATCCAAGGGCACGGATTGCTTCGCGGAGGAACGTTACCTTCTTATTGTTCGACTCGATGAGGGTAACGGACGTGCCGGGAGACCAGATCTTAATTGGTAGGCCGGGGAATCCGGCGCCGGATCCAATGTCGGCCAGGAGCGGATGGGTTTGCGGTGCTTGAGCGGGCGTGGTGGTTGGGTTTGAGGGCGGGGCGGTTGGTGACTGGGACGCCGGGCGGCGGACAGGAGTGTCCGCCCCACATGGGAAGAGGTGACGGGCAGCGAAGAACGATTCTCCGAAGTGGCGGGTGACGATCTCGTCGGGCGTGCGGATGGCCGTCAGGTTGACGCGGGAATTCCAGCGAATTAGAAGATCGATGTACGTCGATATTTGTTCGAGCTGGACTGAGCTGAGGAACGCGCCGTCGAGAAAGGGTGCCAGCAGGGCAGCGATGCAGGCTGTTTCCATGCAGCAGAGATTGTAGAAGATCGGTTGATGGCGGGTAACTCTAGGTTGTTGGCTGTTAGTCGTTGGTCGTTGGCGAGGCCCTGGATTTTGACCTGGCGGATGGGAGTGGCGGTTCGCAAAATCACACTGGTGCTCGATCTCCTCGGCGCGCTGCAAGATCGTCGTCCACGGTCTAGCTTGCGTTTCAGGAGATACCGTGAGAGGTCATGTGCTCCGAGTAGCGCTGGTCGGTCTTCATGTGCGAGCTTAGCCAGTCCTTCAGGAAGGTCAGGACGTGACGGAACTGCCTTTGCGGGTGGCGATGTCCTGACGGGGCTGGTCGACTTTATTGATGAAGTGTTGGTGCTCGATGCGATGAGCGACGAGGGAGGGGTAGGCGGCCTTCTCGAGCAGGGCTTCCTCGGCGGAGAAGTGGAACCTGGTGTAGTCGAGGAGCTCTTTTACGATCGGGTCGAGAACGGTGGCACCCTGACCGGCGAGTATGGCCTGGTGCAGCGTGTTGGTGATGGCGAAAAGTTTCTTGTGATGATCGTCGCAGATGGCGA
>Ga0209811_10000080_pt1 | contig 42974 bp, 37 predicted proteins | sample Coa_R1_6_FD_187161 | JGI IMG/M metagenome (GOLD analysis project Ga0209811, IMG submission 187161) | Surface soil microbial communities from Centralia Pennsylvania, which are recovering from an underground coalmine fire. - Coalmine... | ecosystem: Environmental > Terrestrial > Soil >... | reverse complement strand
CCATGCGCCAGACCAACACTCGGCACGACGGCCGCTGTAAGCCCTAAAGCAGATAGAACCGAAGCGAACCTCGATGCGAAAATTCTGCGAGTGAATGAAAGACTCATGCCCTGCCCCCTTTCAATGAAAGCTTTTAATACCGCCTCGCGTTGCGGAAAATGAGCGAAAAAGATGAGAGTGCGAATTATCCGATGAAGGTGCCCTTTCTGTAAACCTCGAATCCGATCAGAGGCGTCCTGTTTTCTTCACCGCGGCCACGATCGACTTGAGCTGCTCGATGATGGAGTACATGGCGTGTTCCTTGTAGTCCATTTGTTGCGCCACGGTGAGCACAGCCTGTGCCTGGGCACGCGGGACGACGGCGACGCCATCGCTGTCGGCCACGACAATATCGCCAGGTGCCACCGGGACGCCGTTGCATACCACCGGAATCTGCGCCCCGCCAAATTTGTAGTGATGCACTGAGGTCGACGGCACAATGCCAGTAGCGAACACAGGAAATCCGATCTTTCGAAGGTAGGCCACATCGCGCACGCCGCCATCGATCACGGCCCCGGCATATCCGCGCGCATACATTGCCGTCCCCATCAATCCTCCCATACCTGCGATGTCCTCGCCGTCTTCTACGACCATCACGTAGACCGAATCCGTAGATCCCTCGTCGATTGCTTGCAGCATCGGGGTCAACGCCTCAGGATCTTTGTTCCCCTCATCTTTCTTGAGCTGCACCGTCCGGGCAATGCCCGCGAACTTCGCGGTGAAGATAGGCTGCATCCGGTGAGTCATGTACATCCGCTTGCCGATGACCTGCTCGATGGCATCCGACACCGAAGCCACTTCCACATGGCGGAACTGCTCCACCAGATCGCTGTCTGAGGCCGCGGACTCCGCCTGGGCACGGACCGGCTGAGCCTCGCGCGCAATAAGAATCAGAAAGAACATGGAAAAAATAGCGACCCCGCTTTTCGCGTGCGACTTGTTCATTCCGTCCTCCTGGTTGTATACATGTCCGCGGACTCTAACACCGATGCCACGTCGGTTGGAAGTCCGAGGCACTCGAAAAGGAGCTCACAAAATGCGTAACGGATTGATTCGACTTTTTGCCGTGATCAGCTTGACGTTGACCGCACTGCTTTGCTGCCAATTCGGTTTCTCGCAGGAAAAGAAAGCCGTCAATGTTTCGAACGCGACCGGCCTGCCCTTCAGCCCAGGAATCATAGCGGGAAACACGATTTACGTGGCGGGCCAGGAAGGCGAGGACGAAAACGGAAAACTGGTCGCCGGCGGCATCGGCCCGGAGACCAAAGCCGCGCTCGACAACATCAGCAAGATTCTCAAAGCCGGCGGCTACGATCTGAAAGATGTTGTCAATGTAACAGTGTATCTGGCCGACATCAAAGACTTTCCGGAGATGAACAAGGTTTACAAGACTGTTGTTCCCGATCCGAAACCGGCGCGCGCTACGATCCAGGCCGCAGCGCTCGTCAACAATGCGCGGATTGAGATCGCCGTCATCGCGGTCAAGCAGAAATAGGCATCAACCGATTCCAATTATCGACTCCATGGACCGAATCATGACTTCGCTTACTCGATCCCTCTCCGCTGCGACACTACTGGTGGTTGCATTGTTCTCTGCCCACAGATTGCCGGCGCAGGACTGGTGGAACAGCCCAAAAACAGGCGGCCCGGGTCAGCAAATTTTTGACGCCAACTGTGCTGGATGCCACGGACTCGACGGTCGAGGCGGCGATAAAGGCGTCGATGTCGTCGACAACCTTGCGAACCTAACCGACACCAAGCTGCGCAGCATTATTGCCAAAGGTATCTCCGGAACTGCTATGCCGGCGTTTCCCGAGCTCAATGCCGAGCAGGTTCGCTCCATCATCGGCTATCTGCGTGCGATGCAGGGGATGGGCGCCGGGCAGAAGCTACCGGGCGACTCCTCTCGCGGCAAGACGCTCTTTTTCGGATCAGCCGGCTGCTTTCATTGCCACACCCTTTCGGGCAACGGCGGCTTCATGGGGCCCGACCTATCCAACTATGGATCCAACTCATCGCCCGGCGCGATCCGGGATGCAATCACCAAACGTGATCGAGTTCCGTCCCCTGGATACCGGTTCGCTACCGTCACGACTGCGCAGGGCGAGCGTCTGGATGGCATGATCCGGAACGAAGATAACTTTTCGATTCAGCTTTTGGCGAAAGACGGCACGTTTCACTTTCTTCGGAAAGCCGACCTTCAGAAGGTGGAGGACGCCGGGCGCTCCCTGATGCCATCGAACTATGCCGACCAGCTCAGCGCATCGGACGTCGACGACCTTGTAGCTTTCATCGCAAAAAGCGGTTCTAGCACCGGCAAGACCACTACGGAGAGTTCAACGGAATGAAATTTTCTCGAGCGCTTTTTGCTTCGCTGTTGTGCATGGTTTGCTCGGTTGCATTCGGTCAGGAGAAACGCAATTTCGAACTGCAGTCTCTCTCTCCGAAATTCTGGGAACTGCTCGATCATGATGCGAAGCTTGAGAAAGTCGCCGGCGATTTCGGCTTCACAGAAGGCCCGATGTGGGATCCTGCGGGCTTTCTTTACGTCAGCGACGAAACCATCAACAAGATCTTCCGCGTGTTTCCGGACGGCAGGAAGGAAGAAATCATTGCGCTGGGCGACCCGGACGGCAACACTTTCGATCGCAAGCATCGGCTCATCGATTGCGCGAGCGTGTTGCGCGCGATCATCGAAGTCACACCCGACGGTAAATACAAAATCCTCGCCGACCACTACGAAGGAAAAAGACTCAACAGTCCAAACGACGTGATCATCGGGCCCGATGGAGCGATCTACTTCACCGATCCCACGCTCGACCTAGTCGCCGGAGAAAAGCAGGAACTTCCCTTCCAGGGAGTCTTCCGGCTTGACGACGCCGGCAACCTTCGGTTGCTGACCAAAGATCTGAAGCAGCCCAACGGCCTCGCATTTTCTCCCGACGGCAAACACTTCTACGTGGACGATGACGACACGCGCGACATTCATGTGTATGACGTGGCGGCGGATGGCACACTCAGCAACGGACGTATTTTCGGGAAAGAACCCGGAGGGGAAAAAGACGGCGTTCCCGACGGCATCAAGGTCGACAAGAAAGGCAATCTCTTCGTCACCGGGCCCAAGGGAATCTGGGTGTGGGACGCTAGCGGCAACCATCTAGGAACGATTGTCGTGCCCGAACAGCCGGCCAACCTGACCTGGGGTGACAAGGACTACCGCACGCTCTACATCACGGCGACGACCTCGGTGTACAGGCTGCGCACCAAAACGGAAGGCTTCGTGCCGTATCTCGAGCACTGAGTTCCGCTCGCAAACCGAGCGACGAGCTGTTACTTCGGAAGAGCGAAAGCAAACACGTCACTCCCGGCCGACACGGCGACGTACTGCGTGCCATCCACGGCGTAGCTCATCGGGGATGCGTGGATCATCTGGCCGGTGTTGAAGTGCCACAGCACGCGCCCGGTGGAGGCCTCCACCGCTTCGAAAGAGCCGCTGTCATCACCAAAGAAGACCAGCCCGCCGTCGGTCGTCATAGTTCCGGCCCAGGAATTCCCTTTTCCGATCTGCGGATAGCGCCACGTGGCTTTTCCGTCCGCGAGGGAGAGCGCCACGAGAATCTTCTGATTGTGTTCGCCCGGCGGAATTTTTGTCCCCGTATTGTAGTAGGTCTCGCCCTTCACGAATTTTCTCGGGCTCGCGAAGTAGACGTTGCAGCCCTCCAGCGCCATCACGTAGAACAGACCCGTATTCGGGTTGTAGGAGGGTGAAAACCAGTTGGTCGCGCCCACAATTCCTGGGCAAATGCGAGTGCCCTGAGCGGTCGGGACGCGTCCAGAAAGAATCGGTCTGCCGGAAGCATCGATGCCCGTCGCCCAATCGAGCTTCTCAACGAATGGAGTGGCACGCAGGAATTTTCCGTTCGTTCGATCCAGCACGTAAAGGAAGCCATTGCGGTTAGCCTGCACCAGCAGATGGCGCAGGGTGCCGTTCTCTTCGCGATCGAGCAGCACCGGAGTTTCGTTGGCGTCGTAGTCGTACAAATCGTGCGGTGTGAACTGAAAGTACCACTTCATCTTTCCGGTGTTCGGATCAATCGCCAGGACACAGGCGGTGTACAGATCGTCGCCGGGACGCGTGTCTCCCACAAAATCCGGCGCCGCGTTGCTGGTGGTCCAGTACAAAGTGTCGAGTTCAGGGTCGTACGTGCCGGGCATCCACGTGGTACCGCCCCCGTGCAAATAAGAGTCTCCGGGCCAACTCGACGAGCCAAATTCGCCTGGTCCCGGGATTGTCCACAGCTTCCACTTGAACTTGCCCGTGAGCGCGTCGTAAGCCGCCAGAAATCCGCGAACGCCAGAATCGCCTCCGGAGGTGCCGACGACGACTTCGTCTTTCACGATCAAGGGAGCGCTGGTTGCGCCGTAGTGTTTGATCTTGTCAGCGTATTGCACATCCCATAGAACCGCTCCGGAGCGTGCGTCGAGGCAAAGCAGATGGGCGTCGTCAGTCTCCGAGTAGACGAAATTCTTCCACACCGCGACGCCGCGGCTCTTGTGTGCGGCTGCGTCGTCGAGCAACCCGGAACTCAACGCACGCTGGTGGCGCCACACCGTGCGGCCGGTACGCGCATCAAGCGCGATCACATCGTTCGCACTCGTGACATACATGATGCCGCGAACCACGACTGGAGTCGCCTCCAGAGTTTGCGTGTTTCCGGGATGAAACACCCAAGCCGCCCGCAACTGCGCGACGTTCTCCGCATTGATCTGGCGCAGACTGCTGAAGCGGCGGCCGCTGTAGTCACCGTTGTAGGAGGTCCAGTCAGCGCCGACCGGCTGTGTCAAAAGGTCTTGCGGCGTCACATTCGTGTTGGCAGGAGTTGTCGACTTCTCGTCCTGCGCGGTCAGGCTCGCGCACAGACAAGCGATCACTTGAAGGAACTTGAGGAATCTGCCGAAGGGCCGGTTCATGTCAGTGCTTGTCCCCTTCGCCGACACGAACTTCGCCGAGCGATCCGCGATCGACTCCGTTCTCGTCTAGCAAGTGCAGGGACACGCGCGCCGCCTTGCTTTTGGGTGATAGCTCAGATTCCAGGGTGACTGAATCAGACGGACTTACACTCACAACCGGCATCATACCCAAACCTCGTCCGTGCTCATCGTACAGGCGCGCGACCAGGCTTCCGGAATAAAACACGCCAAAACTCCCTGACAGCTTGATCTTCCCGCCTTCCGAATTCGTTGCTTGCAGCGGACGCAGGATGACGCCTGCCTCGGTAGCGCCGCGAAAGTCACTTCCCGCTCGTGTTGGAAACCATTCTGTCTCCAGCGTGCAGTTCTCGCCGGGCTGCAGGTGGCACATCGGACTGTTGATCTCCGCTTCCAGATAGTAGGGGCCTGCCTCGGGATCGGAACTGAGCGTCGCGATCCCTTCATTGCTCAGCCGGATCTCCGGCCCGTTCGTCCAAAAGATCACCGACGCCTTCCCCGGATACGTGGCGTTCTCCTCATAACGGAAGCGCTCCACCATCGCGTAACGAGTCACACCGTCGACCACCGCGAGCCAGCCTTCCTTGGAGTCCAGCCACAATTCCGCCGCCATATGCACGTAGTGCACGGTGAAGAGCCCAATGTCTCTAACGCGGACCGCCGGATTCTGCGCTGGACCGAAGCGCACATGATACCGGTTCAGGTAGCTGCTCGAAGGGTTCACAGGAGTGAACGTCCAGAAATCTTGGTTGAAACGCGATGCTGAGTTCGGGGAAACCTGCTCCCCTCCCTGAGCGCCTCCGGCCGACGTGTCGTATTGCGATACCGACTGCATCGACCAATCCAGTGAGTGGCCGCTGATGTTCTTCATCACAGCATGAAAGCGAATGCGGGAGGAATCCGCATCCAGTGAAATGTTACGGACAAACTGAATTCCGGTTTGGGGATCGGCCGGCCCTGTCAGTTCAATGTCGCAGGTCTTCCCTTCCTTCACCTTCCGGAACGTGAACGGTCCGTCATCGAGGATGTCCGAATCTCCCGCCCAGTGCTGCTCGTCCTCATTGCCTTCGGGCAGGAGCCAGATTTTGTCGCCTCCGTAGTTGAACCACTGGCCCGAAGCGGGAGGAAAATACTTGCCCGCAAACTTCGGATTGACGAAGAGGTAAGGGTGTCCAGCGAACGTGACCTGAATCAGCCGCCCGCCATTCTGCGGCACGACGACCAACTGCACCCAGCGGTTCGAGATCTGTTGCGCGTGCCAACCCTTGTAGTCCACGGCCTCAACGCGGCACTCGTCCAGCTTCGGAGATTCCTTTTGAGGTTCGCTCGAGGCAGACGCATACCGCATACTCACGGTAGCTAAAAGCAGCCCCACTGCAAGTCTTACTTTCCTGTTTGTAAGCGTAAAACCTGAACTCATCGACATTCCTTGGGCACCGAAGTCGCGGTCGAGGGTAGCATGGGCGGGGTATTCTCCAAATCCAGGCCATTCGAAAACGAAAACAAAACGAATCAAACGAAAGATTTCGATCTACGTCAAGCGATTTTGTGGTATACCGATTCCGCAAAGTGAGGTGCCTTCTTGCGCAGCCGTAATTCGAGCCGCCGATCGTTCATGAAATTGTTCGCAGCCGCGCCTCTGCTGAGCCAGATTGCGGCCCGCGATCTCTACGCACAGGCCGCGTCAGCCATCGGCCACGACCCGCGGCAAAACGTCTACACGCGGCTCGGGGTTAAAACGGTCATCAATTGCCGCGGCACGTGGACTTATCTCAGCGGCTCGCTCGAGTTTCCGGAAGTGCGCCAAGCCCAGGTAGAAGCCGCGCAGCACTTCGTCAACATGCTCGAACTGCAGCGCGCCGTGGGCAAGCGTTTATCGGAACTCACCGGCGCGGAGTCCGGCATCATCACCTCCGGCGCTGCGGGCGCTATGGCCGCCGCGACTGCCGCCTGCATGGCCGGGGCCGACGATAAACACATCTGGCAACTCCCCGACACTACGGGATTGAAGCATGAAGTGATCATGGTCGGAGGCCGCAGCGCCTTCGACAGTGCCATCCGCCTGACGGGCGCCAAGCTGGTGCTCACCTACTCCCCCGAAGAACTCACCAAGGCGATCAACGACAACACCGCGATGATTTACACCACCGATCTCGGTGACAAGTTGAAGCAGGTTCTGGCGATTGCTAAGGACCACAAAGTCCCCATGCTTTTGGACGACGCGGCGGGCATTCCGCCCGCCGACAACGCCAAGCTCTACGCGCGCATGGGCATAGACATGTATTGCTTCTCGGGCGGGAAAGGGCTTTGCGGCCCGCAATGCAGCGGCCTTCTCTTGGGGCGGAAAGATCTGATCGAGGCCGCTCTGCTGAACTGCAGTCCGCGAGAAGGGGCGGTATGCCGCCCGATGAAGGTCGGCAAAGAGGAGATCATCGGTTGCCTGACTGCGCTCGAAACGTGGCTTAACCTCGATGAAAAGAAAATCTATGCCGAGTGGAACGAGCGTGTCGATCGCATTCGCAAGCTTGTCGAGACGGTGCCCGGCGTGAAGACAGAAATCTTCATCCCCGAAGACGGCAATCGCTACCCGACTCTGAAGATCTTCTGGGATCAGCAAGCCTGGCACTACTCCATTGCCGACTGCGTAGCGGAACTGCGCGCCGGCGACCCGGTGATCGAGGTGCTTGGCGTCGACAATCCTAGCCTGGTCACCACGGTGCGCGAGGGCAACCCGAATCACAAAGAGCGAAAGGTGCCCGATCATATCGAACTGGTTTCGATGACTATCAAACCTGGCGAAGAAATGATCGTCGGTCAGAGACTGCGTACGCTTCTCGGCGCCGCTCAGAAAAAATCGGCAGCGTAAGCGCCAGAGTTTATTTCGAGGGACTGTGCTATGCGTTTGGCTGGATTCCTATTCGTGGCGGCGCTCACATTGCAAGCGCAGGTTCGCCCCATTGTCCCGAAGTCGGCATCTACCCAACCTCCTCGTTTCTACACCCCGGCGATCGATGCGGGCGACTATGTCTACATCTCAGCGCAGGGCCCTCGCAGCGCGGAAGGCACGCTTCCGACAACCTTCAACGCGCAGGTTCGCCAATCTCTCGACAACGTGAAGGCCATCGTTGAAGCTGCCGGCTTGACGATGGAAAACATCGTCTACACACAAGTTTATCTCGAAGACGTTTCGCAGTATGACGAGTTGAATAAAGTTTGGTCGGGATACTTTCCGAAGACTCCGCCTGCACGCGCCGTTCTAGGAGTGGCGCAAGTTCCGGATTCAGCTGTGCAAGTCACCGCAGTGGCGGTGCGCAACTTGTCAGATCGACGCGCGGTTTCTCCTCCGAACTATCACGCCGACGCCCCCTTTTCTCCGGGAATGATCACACATGATCGCCTATTCGTTTCGAGCATGGAAGGACGCGATCCGGCGACAGGCAAGGTTCCTGACGATCCCGCCGCGCAAGTCGATTTCGCACTCGATGGCGTGGAAGCAGTGACCAAAGCCGCCGGCATCGACCTCCGCAACATGGTCTTCGTGAATCCATATCTTACTTCAGCGATCCCGATGCGGGTGATGAACGAGCACTACGCGCGCCGATTCGAATTCGGAAACACCCCGGCTCGCGCCACCATCGAAGTGTCTTCGCTTCCCGGTGGCGCCCACATCGAGTACACCGGCGTCGCCGTGCGAGACTTGGCTCAGCGCAAATCGATCCGCCCGAAAAACATGGCACCGAGCCCGACCGCGAGCCCCTGTGTTTTTGCAGGAGACACGCTCTACTGCTCTGCCAAGAGTGGCTTCATCCCCGGTCCGCACGGCGGAATGTACGCGACGACCACCCCTCATCAGCTTCGACAAACGATGCGCAATCAGCTCGACAACCTGGAAGAAGCCGATATGAATTTTGACCAGATCGTCTCTACCACGATTTACCTCGACAATCTCACCGACTTGCCCGCGTTTGACGAGGTGTTCGGCCAATACTTCGGCCGGCCAATGCCCGCACGCACCGTCGTTCAGCAGATTCCTCCTGCCGATCGCAAAGCCGACAAGGACGACCACTTCCCGGACCTCGAGCAAGTGTCGTTGATCGCGATCCGTGGGTCGTCGAAGCACTGAAGCCCCCATCGTTCTCGAGCAGCGAGAAACATTCGTTGAGCTCGCGTTGCCTTCTTCCAGCCGGTAGGGAATAATCCTAGGCTCGCTTCAGCAGAGCACCTTGTCGCGAAAGGCATCCGTCACGCTGCCGGCCACCACCACATCTCGCCTTGCGTACATTGACTGGATGCGTGGCCTTGCATGCCTGCTGATGTTTCAGACGCACTGCTACGATGCTTGGCTTTCCCCTGAAGCGCGCAAAAGCACGTTTTTCATGTACTCGCAGCTCGGCGGAACGCTGCCGGCTCCGCTGTTCCTTTTTCTCGCGGGCATCTCCTTCGCGCTAGTCACCAGGAAGCTCGTGGGCAAGGGACGCGCACCTATTCAAATCGCGAAAATCACCCTTCGCCGGGGCGCAGAGATTTTCGCGCTTGGCCTGCTCTTCCGTTTGCAGGAATATGTCATCGCCTGGGGATGGGCGCCGTGGAGTGATTTGTTCCGCGTCGACATTCTGAACACCATTGGCATGTCGATGATGCTGATGGGAGTGCTGTGCTGGCTCGTGCTCGCGCTGCGACCCCCGGGCAACTCGACTCTGAGCCTCACGGTTGCCGCTGTCGGGGCCGCGACGGCCATTGCCCTACTCACGCCACAGCTATGGACTACTTGGCGGCCGGACTGGCTGCCCTGGCCGATCGAGTCGTACATCAACGGCATTCACAACCTGGGCTCTCCGCAGGCTTGGCTGTTCCCGATCTTTCCCTGGGGTGCATTCGCCTTTGCGGGACTGGCGTTTGGATTTCTTCTTCAGGGTGCATGGACAAAACTGCACGAAGGCCAGGCGTTCGCATGGGCGGGCGTGATCGGTCTGGCGTTCATTCTCGTGGCACGCTGGCTCGATGCGCGCACCGGACAGCTTTACAGCACGTACGATTACTGGCACACGAGTCCCAACTTCTTTTTACTGCGAGTTGGAATGCTGTTGATGATCCTATCCGCGTGCTACGTGTGGTGCCGCTGGGGTGCGGCACAGTGGGGATTCAGTCCCCTAATTCAATTGGGCCAGACTTCCCTGCTCGTGTACTGGGTGCACATCGAATTGGTTTACGGACGGATTTCGATTCTGCCGAAGCGTTCCGAGAACATAATCGGAGCGAGCATCGGCCTGTTGATTATCACGATGATGATGCTGTCTTTGTCCATCGCGCGCACTATGCTTAAAGGGCAAGGCGACCGACTTTGGAGACTGGCCCGGGGCACTGCTCCTGCTGCGTAAGTTAAGTCACACCCTTTCCGCCACCCAGTTGCTCCGCTCCAGGAAAGTCGGCGGCTCATAGGTTCGTCCGGCTTGCAGACGCCGATCTTCACGCCGCGCTGTCCAGGAGAGTAGCGGTCCACCCAGGTGCGCCGAGAGCCATGCAGTGCTCCCGAACTCTGTCTGTACCTCCTGCCGTAAGGCGCGGATCTCATTGCTGACGTCGCGCTGTACCTGCCGGAGGCGTTGCTCCATTGCCCAGAGGGCTGCGCTGTATGCGGTCCGCAGTTTTACAGACTCGCGCGCAAAACGTTCGCGAACCCGCGCATCCGGAAACTGCTTGTAGCGCGACCAGCCTTGCAGCATGGTCCGACACATGCGGTAGAGACTCGGTCCATTCTGTTCATAGTCGCGCTGGAAGGCCCAATCGAGAAAACGCTTCGAATCTTCGCGCGAAATCGCGGCATGCTGAAAATTGAACCGGTCCTGCCCGTGAATGTCGGCGAGGTTCACGTTCCGCAGCATCCGCCCCTGCTCCGACATTTGCTGGAAGAGTGGAGTACCCGGCACTGGCGTGTACAGCATGAACTGGTGGAAGTCCGTACTGTGGCTGATGGCGTAATCGATTTCTCCGCGGATGTTGGCGGGCGTGTGGTGCTCAAGGCCGATAATGGTCGACCCCTGCACGCGAATGCCATGCACGCGCAATTCCCGCGTCAGCTCGCGCGTGTCAGTCCCCTGCAGTTTGGTGTATGAGGATCGCGGAGATTCAAGACCCATCCATATCCACGACACGCCCAGCTCGACCAACTCTTCCATCGTGTATTTGCGGATCGCGTTGGCGGAGGCGAACACCGCGAGCCCCCAGCTCTTGCCGTTCTTCTTCATGCGCCGCAGTAGTTGCATCGCGCGTTCGCGGTGAAGCAGAAAATTCTCGTCCATTACGAAGAAGGATTGGACGCGCAGTGATTTTTCTAGCTGACTCATCACATCGAAGAGCTCGTCCCCGGTTTCATAGAAGTTCACGAACTTACCTTTGCCTCCGAAGAAAGACGACGTGGTGCAGAAGTTGCAGCCCATCGGGCAGCCGACCGATGGAATCACGGTAGCCGCAGTCGCTCCTTTGCGGTCGGGAATGCGTACGCCGAGAATCCGGGTTTCGAGCCCGGAAACGATCTCCGGATGCTGGATCGCGCGGTCCGGATTCTCCCCCAGGAACTCACGCATCCAGCGAATGCCCTCGCCTTTCACGATGTGATCGGCATCGAGCAGGTTCTCTACGCCGGGAATTGCAGTGACGTGGCCGCCAACGATGATGGTCGACGGAGGCGACAGCTCCCGTACCATGCGGCACATCTCGCGAACCTTGCCCACGTTCACAATAATTGAGGAGATGCCGACGACGTCGTATTGATTTGCAGTGAGTTCGCGCGCAAAGTCTTCGCGGGTTGGAAAATCCAGCACGGCGCACGGACTGGAAATATTGGCCTGAATCATCATGATTCCCCAAGAACGATGGAACATGCGGAGCGAGAAAGCACCCTGCGCGCGCGTCACCTGGTTGTGGTAAAGCTCCATGGGATTGATCGAGCGGCTGCCGAATTCGTCGTCCTGCGCGTACGGCCCGAATACAGACGTCAGAAGCACGCGTGTTCGCGCGCCTTTAGGGTGGGATTTCATTATTTTTGTGCTCCGCAGGTCCAGCCTAGGTGGACGAAAGCACGCCTGTATGTGAGGAAGGTACGAAAATACAAAACTATTACAGAGCGAGGTGGCGGGAAGACAACTGGGTGATGGCGGCGGCTACGATTTTCAAGGCAATTCCCCACTGTTTGCGGGCATGGGCCTCATCTTCGCCGTAGCCGAAGAGGTAGAAGGTCAAGTAGTAGCCCTCGCGCGCTGCTTCGCCTTCGCGGTAGAAGCAACGGCGCAGGCAGAATTCGGCCGAGGCAGGAATTTCGGGCACGACTTTGAGCAGGCCGATCAAGTGTTTCAGGAACGTCTCATGTTTCTCGAAAGAAAAGCGGACCGTGGGGTCTGAGATCAACAGATCTACGTACGACCCGAATTTCCAGGGGACGCCGAAAATGTCCTCTTCAGGATTGAGTTCGGTGGTTGACCATGCATCGCACTTTGCGCTCTCGAGCATCGAAGGCTGTGCGTTGACGGGAACCAGGAACTCGCGCATTTCCGGCCAGAGCTTGGCTTCTTCGATATGCGCGAGAGCCGCCGGATCGCGCTTCAGATCGTGGTAGCGCAGCCTGCCATCCGGCGCCGCCCACGGCAATTCGAGGGTCTCATCGTCCCGGCCGAGTTCGACTGCAAAATCGGCTTGCATCGTGATCATAAAAAGCAAGCGGGCACGGACGCCCGCCTCTTCGCCAAATGCTGATGATTTTCCCGCTTCCTTCTACTTCGCGGGTGCTGGCTGCGGTGCTGGCTGCTGCGCGGGCTTTCCGAAATTTACCTTCGGAACTTCTCTAGATCCCTCAGCTGCCTTGAAGTATGCGTCGTTGGCCTTGAAGCCGGCCCAACTCGCGAACAGACTCGCCGGGAACTGCTGCACGTACGTGTTGTAGTCCTGCAGCGTATCGTTGTAGCGCTTGCGCTCAAGCGAGATGCGGTTCTCGGTGCCCGCCAGTTCATCCTGCAGGCGCATGAAGTTCTCGTTCGACTTCAGCTGCGGATAATTCTCCACCAGCACCAGCAACCGGCCGATCGCGCCATCGAGTTGATTGTTGGCGGCGATCTTCTCGCTGGGCGATCCCGCTCCAAGCAGCGCCGAGCGCGCTTTGGCGATATCGCCGAACACGGTTTGCTCCTGCGTGGCGTAGCCCTTCACTGTCTCGACCAGGTTCGGGATGAGATCAGCGCGGCGCTGGAGAGCGATATCTACCTGCGACCAGGACGCCTTCACGGCCTCGTTCTTGGTGACGAGTGTGTTGCGCACTCCGATGTACTGGCCGAATGCCACCAGCGCGATCAGCGCTAGGATGATCACTACGATGAGTCCTTTACTCATGTTGCTCTCCTCGAAACAAAGTTTCGGAAATCGGATCGAATCTCAATGCCCAGGTGTGTCCAGCATTCTATCGACTGCCGAGGTAACTTGCTCGACCGCCGCCAGGTAACGTGCCGCGACGTCCTGCACGCGAAATTGTTTGGGGTCTGCGATGTGCTCGCGGATGTCCAACAGATTCTCGAAAGGGCTGGCATCGAATGCAAGCATGGCGGCCAGCGCCTTGATCGAAGCCCGCTTTGTTCCCGGTTCCGGTTGACCCTGCGTGATCAGGGCATGGCGGAACAATGTCGCGAAGGCGGGCAGCGAACGCAAAAGCAGATGCCAGGTGCGCGTCTCATCGCGCGATTCCACTAGCAAGCGCTGGCGTAGCAGGATCAACTTCTCCCGCAACTCGTACTCCAGTTGCGCTCGGTGAAGCACCATGGGTATCTGCAGCGAGGCGACTACGTCGAGACCGAACAGGACGCGATGCTGGCGCTTCATATCCATCAGTTCGATTGAGAAGACGTCGGCGGAACGTTCCAGCTCATTCTGAGTGATGAGCATGGGCGCGGGCCGGCGCTGCTGCGTCCAACTCTCGACAACCGCCGCTAACACGATCAGGCTGGAGAACGACGTATCCTTCAGCACGACCAGCAGATTGATGTTCGAATAATCGGTCTCATACTCGCCCGAAGCCGCCGAACCGTACAGGATGATGCTCTCCAGGTTCGCTCCGGCAGCCTGTTGCAGCTTGTCGACGAACTCGCTGATCTGCTTCTCGGGAATGGGATTTTCACGAGCCATAGCATTCCTCAATTTCTTTTGTTACCAACTGCCTCCTGCGCCACCACCGCCCGTGCTGCCGCCACCAAATCCGCCGAAACCGCCGCCCCCGCCAAAACCGCCACCACCGAAGCCTCCACCTCCCCAATCGCCCCCACTGAAACCGCCGCCCCGGTAACCGCCTCCCCCACCGCCACCGCCGAACAGGAACAAGAAAAAAAGCAGACGACGCAGCGGAGGAACGGCCAGCACAATGACGATCACGATGACAATCGCGATGATCACTCCGGGAGACGCTTGCGCTTCATGCGGAGCCGAAGTAAGAGGTTCAACGCGCCGTGGTTGCGAAGTCGTGATTTCAACACCCACATCCTTGGCGATCACATCGACCACGCGCGAGGTTAGCAGGCTCACCGCGCCGTCGTAGTCCCCGCGCTTCAGGTAAGGCACAGCCTCGCGACCGAAGCCACCCACTTTCCCGTCGGGGAGAATCGGCTCCAACCCGTAGCCTACGTTGATGAAATATTTGCGATCCTGAACGGCGAGCAGGATCAGAACTCCGCGATCCTTGCCTTTCTGACCGATTCCCCACTTCTGATACATGTCCACCGAATAGTTAAAAATGTCTTCGCCATCGGTGGATTTGATGGTCGCGACCACGACCGAAGCCTGGGCCTTGTCGAGAACCTGACGGCACATCTCTTTCAATTGAGTAATGGTGGCGGGACCTAGAACGCCGGCGAAATCATTAACGCAATCTGTGGGCTTGAGCGACGAAACCGGTTCTGCGTACCCAAACGCAGTCATCGTCACAACAGCCAACACAATTGCGACAAAGTGAAAGCGCGCGCGCATCGCGCAAATTGTACAGGAAGTTTCGGGCACACCGCGGTGCAGAGAACAAGGACGCACTTAGAACTGGCGGAGGAATTCGATCACTTGTTGCTCAGCCCAACGGCCGTCATATCCGTTGGCATCGGCGATAAATGAACAGTGGCCGCCGTCGGCTTCCTCCACGAACGTCAGGTTGGGGTTGTCTGCGATTTTCTTGCGCGTTTCGGGAATCAAGCGCACGAACGGATCGTTCGCGGCATGCAGAATCAATCCCGGCACTGAGATTTGATCGACAACGTTCGAAGCCGCGGCGCGTGCGTAGTAATCGACCGCGCCCTCGAAACCGCAATAGTATGCAGTGATCTTGTCGTCGAAGTCGCGCAGGCTGCGGAGCCCGCGCAGACGCGTCGGATCGAACTGTCCTGGAAAGAGCTTAGCCTTGCTGCGGAAACGCCGGCGAAGTTTCCGCATGAAGTAGGCTTCGTAGAGCCGGTTGCCTGGGAGATGTAAAGCATCCGCCGATGCCGCCAAGTCCATGGCCGGACACACCGCAGCAACTGCCTGGAATTCCCGGGGCCCTTCTCTGCCCCACTCGCCCGCAGTCTTCAGCACGAGATTGCCGCCCATCGAGAATCCCACCAGAGCGAAGCGCGAGACGCCACCTTCCACGAGGTGGCGAGCGACCGAGGCGATGTCTCCAGAGAGGCTTGAATTGTAGAGCGTAGGTGCGAGGTGGTCAGTCCCGCCGCAATTGCGCTGGTTCACACGAACGACGTTCATGCCGGCGGCCAGGCCTTTTTGGGCGATGCCGATGACGTAGCCCGATTCACTCGAGCCCTCAAGACCGTGCACCACGACAACGGTTAAGGCCCTGCTACGGTCCGGCTGCCAATGACAATGGCACAGGGTCTCCACCCCGGGCGCGACCTCAATGAGCCGTTCCTCGGGCTTCAGCAGGCCTGATTTTCGAGGCAGAAAAAATCCGGCGAGTGTTTGCAGATGCCCGCCACGAAAGAATTTTCGCGGTTTGAAGACTGGACGGTCGCTCCCGGTTTGCGTGATTCCCACCAATTGATTTTAAATAAAGTTGACGGTATTTTGCGGACCGAAGAGGGACCGAGGCTTTTATGCCGATTTTCGAGTATGTCTGCCTGGATTGTGAACACGGGTTCGAAGCGCTGGTGTACGGGGAGCAGAAGGCGCAGTGTCCGAAGTGTCAGAGCAAGAAGCTGGCTCCACAACTCTCGACCTTCGCCGTTTCGAGCAAGAGCGGCTCTGGCGCGCCGAGCACTGCGCCCTGTGGCTCATGCGGAGACCCCGGTGGTCCGGGAGCCTGCAGCCGTCGGGACTTCAACTAAATCCCCGCACCCCTCTGCAATAACTCAATTGCTGTTCTCTGCAACCCGTCTCAAAGCGAGATCAACACTCTCAGCACCTCCGTCGCTTCGATGTACAATTCAGCCCCTGCACGATTTTCGAATTTGCCGGCATTTCGGAGACTTACTACTTAATCGACGAAGGTCGGCCTACAGCGACGATCCCGGAGACTGACTGCAACCACCTTTGCAGGGAGAATCCGTCATGAAGGCGAGACGATGTTTCCAGCTGCTGGCCAGCGTGTCGCTAGCAGCTTTGCTTACGACTACCGCATCTGCCCAAACGAATTACCCCGGCCAGCCTCCGCAACGGCCCGGACCGAGTGTGACATGCGAATCCCAAAACAACCGTCGCAATTATTGCGCCGCCGACACTCGGGGTGGAGTTACACTCCGGCGGCAACTGAGCCAGTCGCAATGTGTGCAGGGACGCACCTGGGGCTTCGATGCGCGCGGGATCTGGGTAGAAGGAGGCTGTCGCGCCGAGTTCCAGATCAACGCTTACAACGGCAGCCCGAACTGGGGGAACCCAGGCTACGGGCATCGTCCGCCCACGCCAGGCGGGCCGACCTGGGGTAAAAACGCCGGAGCTTGCTTCTACAAGGAGATTAATTATGCAGGAGAATACTTCTGCATGCGTCGCGGCGAGAGCTATCCAAATCTTCCTCCCGGCTACAACGACCGCATCTCGTCTATCAAAGTCATGCATGGCGCCGAAGTCACCGTCTACAACGACTCGAACTTTGGCGGACGACGAGGCGCGACGAGACGAGACATTCCAAACATGAAGGCCTGGCGCACCGCGGATGACCCTTCACGCACCTGGAACGACAGGATCTCGGCGATTCAAGTCCGCTAGAAAGCGTGCCAGGACGGAAACGGGGCCGGCACCGGCCCCGTTTTCTTTAAAGACGCAACCGATCTAGTGCTTGAATAAAACTCCGACGGAAATGCGCACATTGTTCTGGCTTCCACCATTGGCGCGCGATTGCAGAAAATCCAACTGCGCTAGACGAATTCCGAAGTGACGGCTAACATCGATATCAACTCCTCCGCCCGCGGCCCACGTGAAATCAGTTTCCGATAATCCCAGCCCGAATGCTCCTGCAGAAAAGCGTCCGCCTCCAAGCAGCGCGTGGCCAAAGGGAATGAGGTGAGTAGCGTTAGGAAAACGCACCGTGGGCCCGAAGAGGTACGAATAAAATTTCGTGTCCACGCTCACGCCCAACACGTTCGGCTTCGCATAGTTCCCACTAAAGTCGGCAGTCACACCGAAGTTACGCGTGAAATAGCCGCTCACGGCCGCATTCCATCCATTGAAATTCCACCCGCCCACGCCCGAGACCCCGCTATTGGCATGGAGATATTGATACCCTCCGAAAATATCCACCTTCGAAGGTTCTTGTTCCTGGGCAGCCGCCCACATCGAACACAACAATAGCAGCGCACTAATTACCACCAACTTCTTTAACATGACGTGCTCCTTTCAAACAGACGTATCCCAGAAGAAATGAAGTTTCGACGTTTGCTTACAGGAAGATACTCTTGAAATGATAGAAGATCTGATGTTCGGCGCGGCGTGACGGTAGTCACTACATGGCGTGAGAAGGTAAGCGGAGAACAACAACCTCGGATTGTCACTTTTGCCAGCGTGGAGAGTGTAAAAGAAATGGGCGACCGAAGCCGCCCATCTCATTCAACTTACCGAAAAGACTAAGTACCTTCGGACCAGCCGGATAAGTACTCTTCCTGCTCAGGCGTCAGCCGGTCGATCTTGATACCCATCGATTCCAGCTTCAACTTAGCGACACGCTTGTCGAGTTCCACCGGCACCGTGTACACCGTCTTTTCAAGCTTTGAGTAATTCTTCACCATGTGCTCAACCGATAACGCCTGGTCGGCGAAGCTCATGTCCATCACTGACGGCGGATGTCCCTCGGCGGCAGCCAGGTTGATCAACCGGCCTTCGCCCAGAAGATTGATCTTCCGGCCATCCTTCATCGAGTACTCCTCGACAAAGTTGCGCGTCGTGCGCTTCGAAGATGCCATTTTCTCGAGCGACGGAATGTCGATTTCCACGTTGAAGTGGCCCGAGTTCGAAATGATGGCGCCGTTCTTCATCACCTCGAAGTGTTCTTTGGCGAGAACGTTCTTGTTGCCGGTTACCGTGCAGAACACGTCGCCCATCCGTGCAGCGTCGATCATCGCCATAACTCGGAAACCGTCCATCACCGCTTCCAGCGCCTTCGTAGGATCAACTTCGGTGATGATAACTTCCGCTCCGGCGCCGCGCGCGCGGCTCGCCAGACCACGGCCGCACCATCCATACCCAGCCACTACGAACTTCGATCCAGCGAGCAGGAAGTTGGTCGCGCGAATGATGCCGTCGATCGTGGACTGCCCAGTGCCGTACCGGTTGTCGAACAGATGCTTAGTATCCGCGTCATTAACGGCGATGATCGGATAGCGCAGCACGCCTTCCTTCGCCATCGCGCGCAGTCGAATGACGCCGGTAGTGGTCTCTTCCGTGCCCCCGATCACGCCCTCGAGAACGTCCGTGCGTTTGGTGTGCAGGACGCTAACCAGGTCGGCGCCGTCGTCCATCGTGATCTGCGGACGGTGATCGATAGCGGCGATGATGTGTTGGTAGTAAGTATCGTTATCTTCGCCCTTGATGGCGTAGACGGGAATGTTGTAGTCGCGCACCAGACTGGCTGCTACATCATCTTGCGTCGAAAGCGGATTCGAGGCGCACAGCACTACGTCCGCGCCGCCGTCCCGCAGGCAGATCGCCAAGTTCGCCGTCTCCGCCGTAACGTGCAGGCAGGCGGAAATCCGAATGCCCTTCAGCGGCTGATTCTTGATGAATTCTTTCCGGATGATCTGCAGCACATTCATCGACTGGTTCGCCCAGTCAATGCGTTTCTTCCCCATGTCGGCCAGATCAAGGTTCTTAACGTCGCAGTTTACTTGCGTCGGTGTCGTTGACATACCTCTCCTGATTCATGAATGCGTGTGAAAATTCTGGGATTCCGGCCCCGTGCCAGATGTTCAGAATACACGAAATGCGCACCCGGATTTGCGCGTCCGAACGGGTAGGGGAGTTACCAGAGGACGTCGCCAAACGTCCTCTGTCCTTCTGGGGAAACCTACCGTTTCGCCGTCTGCAGGGCCGGTTCACGCAGGCCCGCTTCACTGGCCAACTTGGCTGCCTTGTCCGTCGCTTCCCATGTGAAGTCTTTATCGGTGCGGCCGAAATGCCCGTACGCGGCCGTCTTACGATAGATGGGCCGGCGCAGGTTCAGCGAGTCAATGATGCCCTTGGGCGTCAGCTGGAAATTCGCCCGAACCAGGTCGGGAATGATCGCCGGGTCGACTTTCTCGGTGCCGAAGGTCTCGACCAGCACGCTGACCGGTTCCGCGACGCCGATGGCGTATGCCAGTTGCACCTCGCATTTGTCGGCGAGGCCGGCAGCCACAATGTTTTTTGCAATGTACCGCGCCATGTACGCTGCCGAGCGGTCCACCTTCGTCGGATCTTTTCCGCTGAACGCGCCGCCACCGTGACGTCCCATGCCGCCGTAGGTGTCGACGATGATCTTGCGCCCCGTCAGTCCCGTGTCGCCCATGGGGCCGCCGATGACAAAACGTCCCGTCGGATTGATGTGATACTTGGTGTCGGCATCGAGCAAGTTGCTCGGAATCACGTACTGGATCACGTGCCGCAGAATTTCGGCGCGCAGTTGATCGTTGCCCACGTGTTCCGCGTGCTGGGTGGAAATCACAACCGCGTCCACGCGGATCGGCTTGCCGTTCTTGTCGTATTCCACTGTGACTTGGGATTTGCCGTCGGGCCTGAGATAGGGGCAGGTGCCGTTCTTGCGAACTTCGGTGAGACGTTGCGTGAGCTTGTGTGCCAGCAGGATGGGGGTCGGCATCAGCTCAGGATTCTCGTTCACCGCGAAGCCGAACATCATGCCCTGATCGCCCGCGCCGCCCGTGTCCACACCCATGGCGATATCGCCTGACTGCTTGTTGATGCTCGAAATCACCGCGCAGGTATTGCAGTCAAAACCGTAAAGAGCGTTGTCGTAGCCGATGGATTGCACGACGCCACGCACCAGCGACTGGAAATCGACGTACGCCTTGGTGGTGATTTCGCCGGCGATGACGACCAGACCGGTGGCGGTAAGCGTTTCGCAAGCAACCCGGCTGGTGGCATCTTCGGTCAGGCAGGCGTCGAGAATGGCGTCGGAAATCTGGTCGGCGATTTTATCGGGATGGCCTTCCGTCACAGATTCCGAAGTAAAAAGGTAGCGGTTTTTCGATGGCAAAATTTTGTGTCTCCTTGCGCTCAACGTGGCGCGGTATGCGGCGGGAAAATCAGGGCGCTGAGTCCATCTTTTCGCGCGTTAGCCCAGTATTTTCAGGACTCTAAAAAGCTATCAGAGAAACGACAACCGAGGCAACGATTTTGGCCCCTGGCAGCCGAAACCCGGCCTGAGAGGTCCCATTGGGCGCCCAGACTGCATTCAGCACGGTCGAACGAAGACGAGGATTTTACACGCTAGCGAGCGCTGGCTGGCGTAACTGCTTTGGGTGGCGGAGCCTGCAAGCCATCGGCATGGAACGTGAGCGTCCGCACGGTTCCATAGTCTCCCAGACGCCCCAGGCTTTTGCCGTTGAAGAAAACGTCGAGCGCTCCGATGTTCCCTGCCCTCACCGTGACTTCCTTATTGGCCTGAATCGACTTCTCCTGTGGCGCCGTCAAGATCGCTTCGACCGGAGGCTGGCCGTCCACCACGATCGAAACCCAGCACTCGTCGTCCTCGCTTCCCTTCAACAAGACCGTAAAAGCGCCGGGAACAACGGCCGGAGGTGCTGAGCCGTGCAGCGCAGCCTGATTCAGGGGCGCAGTTTGTGCACCGGGTTTATCCGTGGAGGGAATCGGTGTGGTCGGCGCGCCTTTGTGGTCGGTGGGCGCGGTGGGAATCTGCTGCGCGCTTCCGGGAGTCATCGATTCAGCTGGCGCTGCCTGCTCGGTGGTCGGAGTCGCCGAACTCGTCTCGGCTTTGCGTTCACGATGGTAGTAGCTCCACGTCGCAAACGCCAGCGCCGCCAGAAGCAAGCCAAGAGCCAACAGCCCCCAGGGAATTTCGGCGGATTGTTCCCGCTGTGGTGGATCGAGGACGGGTGCGGTCGGGCGCTCGAGAATTACCGGAGCTTTGGAAGCTGCGACTGGCTGGACGGGCACGGCGACCTGCTGCGCTTCTCCCAGCGCTGTCAAGTAATCGCTGAGAGTCTGTTCTTCGTCGAGGCCGACGTGGCGCGCGTATGCTCGTACAAATCCCTTATTGAAGATTCCCCCCGGAAGCTGCTCAAATTTCTCTTCTTCCAAGGCGCGGAGCATACGCGTCCCGATCTTGGTGCTCAGCGAGATGTCGTCGAGCGAGATGCTCTTCTGCTCGCGCTGCTGTTTCAGCCTGTCACCGAAAGATCCCATAAGGCTCTCCCCAAGACCGGCGTCGGGATAGCACGAAATACTAATCATATGTTAAGCGCACGGGAAGAGCCTTGCCACAGTTTGGAGCGATGTGAACCGGGTCTGTCATGCCCTTCCGGTGCACTCATCCGGCCCAAGCCCCTTGCCGTACGTGGCTTTGCGGGTACTGGGGGTTACTTAAGGTCGTTGCTCGCTCTTTCCGGCGACGCATATAATTTCAAGCAATTCTTCCTAACAGCTAGAAGGATTTGTACATGCCCGAGGCCACTGGAGCCGACCGAAGACGGCAGAGTCAAGAGCTCAACATCTTTCACGATGTCGCTAAGGCCCTGACTTCGTCTTTGGATCTCGATTCCATCCTGCAAACGATCATGGAAAAGATGGCGGAATACTTCCATCCGGAAACCTGGTCGCTGCTGATGGTCGACGAGGAGCACAACGAGCTCTATTTCGCTATCGCCGTGGGCGATGCCGCCGAGGCACTCAAAGACGTTCGCCTGAAAGTCGGCGAAGGCATTGCCGGCTGGGTTGCGAAAAACGGCGAGCAACTGATCGTACCCGACGTTTACACCGACGCTCGTTTCGCCAAGCGCATCGATGAAGTCACACAGTGGGAAACGCGCTCCATCATCTGCATCCCGCTGAACTCCAAGCACCGCGTGCTGGGCGTGATTCAACTGGTCAACGTCGACATGAAGGGATTCGGCGACCAGGAAATTTTCTTCCTGCAGGCCCTGTGCGACTACGCTGCCATCGCGATCGAGAACTCGCGCGCCGTCGAAAAGATTCAGGAACTGACGATCACCGACGACTGCACGGGCCTGTACAACGCGCGCCATCTTTACAAGACGCTCGAGACGGAAGTTTACCGTTCCTCTCGTTTCGGCTATGAGTTCAGCATATTGTTCATCGATCTTGACCACTTCAAGCAGGTGAACGATACGCATGGACACCTGATTGGAAGCAAACTGCTAGCTGAGATCGGCTATCTCATCAAGGCCCAGCTGCGCTTGATCGACTACGCGTTCCGCTACGGCGGTGACGAGTTTGTCGTGCTGCTTCCGCAAACCAGCAAGGATCAGGCTTTGAACGTAGCGCGACGCCTGCGCGATGCCCTGCGCGTCAGCATGTTCTGCAAGGAAGAAGGATTGAATCTGAATGTCCGCGCATCGATCGGCCTGGCCACCTACCCGCATGACGCCAAGTCTCCGCACGACGTAATCCGCCAAGCCGACGAAATGATGTACCTCGTAAAGAACACAACCCGCGACAACATCGGAATTGCTCAGCGCGGAGTGGTGAAATAAGCAGGTTTCAGGTGTCAGGTCTTAAGGTCTTAGGAAAAGCTCCAGTCAACGTAATTGTTATCCCGAGCGAAGTCTAGGGGACCCTTGCGTTTGCGGGGCGATGCTTCAATGGATTTTCCGTGACCCAAAGCGACCTGTACCGCGGGTTCCTGACATCTGAGACCTGCGACCCGACGCCTGCTCTACTGCTTCCTCTTCTGCAACTCAATCGACTCCGGCTTCGCCTGCAGCCCGGACGGATCTTGCTTGAACGCGATCGAATTCGCGGGCGCGTTGGGATTCACGCCGAAGTCCCATACATAAAGATTCATTCCTTCTTTCCCGAGCATCTCGACTACGGCGTATTCCCCGCTGGGAAGCGTATCGGTGGGAGTGACTTTCACCCAGCCGCCCTTCATCGCCTGGGTCGTTGTGGGCACGAACTTGGCGTCCTGACTGATTTTTCCGTACACCGCGACCTTGATTTCGCCGACGACCCGCTTGTCGCCCTTGGCCTCGAGGCGAATGATGCGGAAGCGGTCGGTGGCGGACGGCTTCTGATCTTTCTTTGTGTCGTCTTTCTTGGACGGTTCGTTTTGTTTAGAAGCCGCGGCCGATTCCTCCGCATCCGACTCTTGCCCGCGATCGATGTTGATGTACAACGACGGAACTTGCACGTGCGCCTGCAGAGGCGAATGTTTACCGGGAACCTCCACCGTCTGGTGCGCGCTGGCGATCGGGTTCACGGCGGCTCGCAGAATGTTGCCCTTCATGTTCTTGTTGATGGCACCGCCGCGCTGGTCAAGCGGCACCAGTTCCGGACGGCTCTCATAGGTATCCAGCAGGAAGACACCGCCCTCCTCGGGCAACGCAAGGCCAGGCACAACTTGGGGAGACAGCGCTTCTTGCGCCTCCCGATCGGCTTCGAGTTCCTTATCGAGTTCGGCAGCTTCGGGGGTCGAAGCGCCGGCCGCGCGATCTTTCTCATATTTTTCGGTGGCGGGCCAATTCACCATCGACTTCGGAATTTCTTCCCATTCCCCGCGCTCTGCGCTCAGATAGCGGACACGCTCGCCTTTGACTTCGTACTTGGTGACGGACTGGTAGGAGCCGTCTTTAAGGATGAGTCGCTTGGCAAGGTCTTGTGCGTGAAGAGAAACAGGAAGGAGGAATAACAGAAGTCCTACGCTCAGTTGCGCTACGTGCTGACGATTGATCCGGCCCATGCGCTTCACTCACCTCGTGAGATGCGGCAACGAATTCCGCAGATGCTCACTCTGAAAGCTTCCAGAATTCTCCCACAAGTCCGACCTCGCGAAACACGGATTCTGCTTGGGCTGCCGACATTGGGCGCCAATCCGGCTTGAGCCGATCGCTGTACCACAGCTTCGCGAGTTTCCATCCCTGTTCGAGAGAAAGCGTGCCTCCCCGGGGACGGTTCCATTGCTGACACCAGCGATCAATGTGCTGTTCCGACCGGAACAGGAGCATTGTCCGTCAGGTGAACACAACATCCCGGTACCAATGGCGCGCGGGAACGGCGATGTGAATGATTCCTTCGCCAGCGCGAAGCTTGCCGCCGCGGATCTCGACCGGCATATCGGAGTTGCAGCAACCGCACGCCGCACCGATCTTCGCATCCTTATATAGGCTGGCGGGAATGCCAAGCGCATCCCAAATGCAATTCCCGAACCAAGACTTCTTGCCCACCTTGACTGGGAATGCCGTCGGAATGCAGGAAAAGGGCGCGGCCCGCCACAACTCGCCGTTCTCCTGCGTCATGAAGGCGTGGTTCTCGCCGAGCCGCGTCAGGCTGGCGCGGACTCTGGCGGCGGTGGTCCTCAGGCGGCGCGCCATCTCAGCAACCGTCGGACACTTTTCGTGGCGAAGAAGATGCTGGTAAACAAACATGCGCAAGCGGCGGTCGAGTTCTGCGGAAGTCGCGTTCGGAGGAGGCATAGTTGGGCTCTGGGCTCTGGGCTCTGGGCTCTGGGCTCTGGGCTCTGGGCTTTGGGCCTTTGGATCTTGTGTGTTGAAAAGCCCAGAGCCTAAAGCCAGAGCCTAAGTACCTATCCCGTATTATGCAATCCTGCCGCAATGCCGTTCATGGTCGCGCCGATCGCGTAGTCCAGCGTGCCCGCCTGCTCCCCGCTTCGCTTGCGGCGCAACAGGTCCACTTGCACCAGGCTCATCGGATCGACATAGGGATTGCGCAGCCGGATCGACCGGAACAGCACTGGATTTTTCTCCAGCAAATCGCTCTGCTCCGCAATGGACAGGATGACCGCCCGCGTGCGCACGAACTCTTCGGCCAGCATTGCGTACACGCGCTCCCGAATGCGCGCATCGGTCACCAATTCGGCGTAGAGTCGCGCAATCGACATGTCGGCTTTGGCCATGGCGATCTCAACATTGCGCACCATGCTCGAAAATAACGGGAAGCCTTTCATCATCTCGCGCAGCAACTGCGCGTTCGCCGGCGACCCCGTTATAAATCGCTCCAGGGCATATCCCACGCCGAACCACGCGGGCACCGCATGCCGGCTTTGCATCCAGCCAAAGACCCATGGAATGGCACGCAAATCCTCCAACCGGCGACTTGCTGAACGCCGCGCCGGACGCGATCCAATACGCGCATGCTCCAGTTCGTTCACGGGCGTCGCCTGCTCGAAGTACTCCAATACTTCGGAATCCTCGGCGATTCGCTCCCGGTAGGAAGCGAACGCCTCCTCCGATATCACCTCCATCGCGTCATCCCAGTGTCCAGCCCGGTCCGGCGATGGCTGGCTAGGGCTGACCAGCGCCTCCAGGCAAGCGGCAATCATAATCTCCAGATTCCACTCCGCCAGCACCGCATCGGAATACTTCCAGGTCAGCACTTCGCCCTGCTCGGTGACGCGGATCTCCCCTGAAAAATCGCCCGGCGGCTGCGCCAGAATCGCGGCGTGCGTCGGACCGCCTCCGCGCCCCACCGTTCCGCCGCGCCCATGAAACAGGTGCAGATTGACGCGGCTCTCGCGCGCCGCCCGGTGCAGGTCCCGCTGCGCTTTGTGCAATTCCCATGTACTGGTCAACATGCCGCCGTCTTTGTTCGAATCGGAGTAGCCCAGCATGACTTCCTGCGCGCGGCCCCACGATTCGAGCAAAGGCTTGTAGTCGGGCGACTCCCACAGCCGCTTCATCACCGAAGCCGACGACCGCAACGCAGCAATCGATTCGAACAGCGGCACTGGCTGTAATCCTGGATCCCGGCCACTTGCCGCGCACGGTACGCCGCATACCTCCGCCAGCCGGACGACGTTCAGCACATCTTCTTCCGACTGCGTTTCGCTGACGATGAAGTTGCGGATCGCTTCCGGCGCGAGCGTCTTCTTGAGTTCGGCAACAGCACGAAACGTCTCGCGAAGATCGGCTGACGGCGCGGGCAAATCGCGAGCCTTCGCAGGATCCTGCGGGACGACTGCCGACGCCAGATCCGCCACCGCCTGCATCAGCGCCCCCGAATGCTGCCGGACATCGAGCGTGTGCAGGTAAAAGCCGAACGTCCGCACCTTCCGCAGCAGCGGATCAATCAGCAACTCCACCAGCCGCTCGCCGCGGTTCGCGCACAGGCTTTCGCGAACCACCGTCAGATCGCTCTCAAATTCCGACGCCGACGCGTACGCGTGCATATGCGTCGAAGAATCGCGACTGAACCGTAGCCGCGCGGCCACGAAATCCAGGAAGTGCCGGTAGACTTCGACTTCAGTGATGCGCTTCCAGCGCGAATGCTCTTCGCCCAGCGTGGTCTCGTAAACCTTCACACGCTCCGCCAGCGGTTCCGAAACTCCAATGCGCCGCAGCGACATACTGAGTTGACCGACCAGCCGCGTCACTTCCGAAACGTAGTGATCGATGATGAGATGCCGCGCAATGCGCAGCGCATCGCGGGTGCTAGCGGCCGTCACGTACGGATTGCCATCGCGATCCCCCCCAATCCACGAACCAAAATGCAGGAGTTCCGGAAGCCGGGCCTCGCCCGCCTTGGCGCCGTAAAGGTCGGCCAGCGATTCTTCCAGTTCCGCGTATAGCCGCGGCACGGTCTCAAACAGCACCATCGGAAAGTAGTCGAGACCCATATGAATTTCGTCGCGCACCGTCGGCTTCTTGAGCCGGACCTCATCGGTCTGCCAAAGAGCTGTGATCTCTTGCAGGATTTCCGCTTCGTATTCCAGCGCGTCGGCCTGCGAAAGCAGAACGTGGTCAAGCCGCTCGAGCAACCGCGCAATGCGCCGCCGCTTTAGCCGGATGGTATGTCGAGTAATCTCGGTGGGATGGGCCGTAAACACCGGCGTCACGCAGACCTTCTTCAGGCCGCCAAGAACTTCGTGCAGCGGCATACCTGCCGAGCGCAAACGGAACAGGGTCCCGCGAAACGAGCCTTCGACCGGCGCCCGTCCGGCCTGCAAGCGGGCAGCTCGCCGCCGGCGCTTGCGGTGGTTGGTCTCGGCCAGATTGGTGAGTTCGAAATAAACAGCAAACGCCTTCGTGACCCGATAGGCGTCATCGATCGAGAGGCCGCGAACTACTTCGCGGGCCTGCGCCATCAGCCCGGAATCGAAATTCCGCGCCGATCCCGACCCGGCCTGCTCGCGATGCTGAATCAGCAGCCGCCGCAAGCGCTCGATGATCTCGAAGAATTCCTCTCCCTCCTGCTCCACCAGCACGCGCCCTAGCAGCATTCCAAGCGAGCGCACATCGCGTCGCAGCGGAGATTCCTTGGCGGGATCGGAAGTGTCGGCAGTGAGCTCGGCAAGCCGCGTGCGCGGATCGTCCTCACTCCAAAGGGAGACGTCGGCCATGGGCTATTTTAGCGGAACCAATCCAAGTAGAAGGACGTCGGTTGTAAACCGCAGTGGAATTTGTCTGTACCGTTCTTCAATTGTGGGACTGAACTGGTCATGCTAACGTTTTCGCCCATGCACAGAATGGCTTGGTTGCTCGCGTTCGTCTTGGCCACGATCGCCGTCTCGAACGCAACGGACAAGGCAGTCTTACACCAGCGCCGGCTGCGTGCCGCGCAGGAATTGCATGACGGCATTCTGCTCATCCATGCGGTATCGCGCATGGATATCGCGGCCGACGGGTACCGTCAGGATCCTTACTTCTATTACCTGACCGGGCAGGAGAACGCTGTCAGTGCTGTGCTGGCTATCAACTGCAAGTCGGGTGAGTCTTGGCTGTTCCTTCCATCCCAGCCTCCCTTTTCGAAGGCTGGCGCGAAGCCGACCCTGGTGCCCGGCGCCGAAGCCGCCCGCGTCACTGGCATAGCCCACGTGCTTGACTGGACGGAGTTGCAAGCATTTCTTGCAGCTCGCGCCACATCTTCTCCATTGATCTATTACACGCGGGAAGGCCTCAGCGGTTTCGATGAGATGCCGTCGAACCTCGTCACCCCGAAGGCTGCCGCGGCCCCACTCTGGCTCCAGATCATTTTGCAGAAATGGCCCTCGTTCTCGGCGAAGGAAGGCACCGACTCTCTGAATAACCTGATGGCCGTGCAAGATGCGGATGAACTTTCCTCGGTCCGCTCAGTGGCGAAGGCCACCGTAACGGCAATCAACACTGGCATGCGAGCCATACGCCCCACCGTATCGCAACGCACGGTCGAGTCCGTGGTGGAAAGCGCGTGCTGGGCCGCGGGCGCGCACGGATCGAACTTCTGGCCGTGGGTGATGTCGGGCGAGAACGCGGTCTTCCCCAATCCCCTGGCCTCCCTCGCTTCCTACGATCACCTCGATCGCAAGATGCAAGCGGGTGAACTCGTTCGCCTCGATGTGGGTTGTGAATACCAGCACTATCTGGGCGATCTCGGACGCACAGTTCCGGTCTCTGGCCACTACACCGACGATCAGCGCGAAACCTGGAACATCTTCGTGGCCGCGTATCGCAAGGCGGCCTTAACACTGCGGGAAGGCACAACCACCAATGCCGTCTACGACGCATGGAGCAAAGAATTGCTCAGCCACCGCAGCAGGGCGAAGAGCGCGCTCGCGCAGCATGCGATCGACTCCTGGTCGAAGCGCGAGAACGTTCCGTTCTGGCAGATCCACTCCTCGAACCTTTTGGCCGCGTTTCCTCCCGAACCGTTCCCCGCGGGCATGACCATCAACTTCGAGCCGATCGCTTCCGTCGACGGTCAGGGATTCTTTCTTGAGGACATGTATGTCATTCGAAAAGATGGGGCCGAGTTGCTCACGCCCGGCGTGCCCTACACGGCTGAAGAAATCGAAGCCTCGATGAAATGAATTGTTTTCGGAATCACCGCAAACTCGCACTCGTGTTGTGCACCTTGCTGGCTCTGACGTCAGCGTGCCACAAAGCGGAGCGCGAGTCCTCGTATCCGGATCAACCACGCCTCACCCCGAAGGTCGTGCTACGCGACTTCACTTTTCACAGCGCGTCCCTCAACCGCGATATGCCGTACCGCGTGGTTATGCCGGCCAGCGTCTCTACAGGCGTCAAGTTTCCCACGGTCTATCTTCTTCATGGCGGCAACGGCAGCTTCCGTGACTGGTCCAACGAAACTGACGTCGCCCGCTTTGCCGAACGCGGCCTGATCCTGGTCATGCCGGACGGCGACGAGTCCTGGTACACCAACTCCGCAGAACGTCCGCGTGATCGTTATGAGGATTACATCACCCAAGATCTCGTCGCAGACGTGGAGGCCCGCTTCCCGGCCGCAACCAGACGCGAGAGCCGCGCCATTATGGGCGTATCGATGGGGGGTTTTGGCGCCGTCAAAATCGCCCTTCGCCATCCCGACCTGTATGCATTTGCGGGCGGTTTGAGTTCCGCGCTCGATGCGCCCGGCCGTCCGTTCTCAATCGCACGCATCGGCCAGTATCGGCACTATCGCTCGATCTTCGGGCCCGTGGACAGCGCAAGCCGCCGCGACAACGATCCTTTCGTGCTGGCCAGATCGGCCGATCCCTCGAAGATGCCCTACTTCTTTCTGACGTGCGGCAATCAGGAAGGCTTGCTGGCAACCAATCGCAGTTTTGCTCGGCTTGTTGCGGAGCGCCATTTTCCCTACGAATTTCATGTCGTGGTCGGGGGTCATGACTGGCAACAGTGGAATCGGGGGCTCGACGCTGTATTCAGCAGCCTTTTCGATCACATGGCCACAAGATGATCTCCTCCCCTGTGATTACGCCTCTTTTTCCACATTCCCTTCTCCCGAATTCTCTGCCATAATTGTTCGTGCACCCCAGCCTGCACAATTTTCCAACCCAAAATAAAGTGAGGAAGCGATGTCGGCAAAGTACATCTTTGTGACGGGCGGAGTTGTGTCTTCTTTAGGCAAGGGCCTGGCCGCGGCTTCGATCGGTTGCCTGCTTGAAAGCCGCGGGCTCAAGGTCAACCTGATGAAGTTTGACCCCTACCTTAACGTTGATCCCGGCACCATGTCCCCGTTCCAGCACGGCGAAGTCTTCGTCACCGATGACGGCGCCGAAACCGACCTCGATCTAGGACACTACGAGCGCTTCACTCACGCCAAACTCTCCCGCGACAATAATTGGACCACCGGAAGAATCTACGAACAGATCATTGCTAAGGAACGCCGCGGGGACTATCTCGGCAAGACCGTGCAGGTTATTCCCCACGTCACCAACGAAATCAAGAGCGCAATGAAGAAAGTCGCGCAGGACGTGGACGTCGCCATCGTCGAAATCGGCGGCACTGTCGGCGACATCGAGTCCCTGCCCTTCATGGAAGCCATCCGGCAAATGCGCCAGGAACTGGGCCGCGAGCACACGCTGTTCGTGCACGTCACATTAGTTCCCTTCATCGCCGCCGCACAGGAACTGAAAACCAAGCCTACGCAGCATTCGGTTAAAGAGCTTCTCAGCATCGGAATTCAGCCCGACATCCTGCTGTGCCGCACTGACCGCTTCCTCGCCAAGGACATCAAATCGAAGATTGCGTTGTTCTGCAACGTCGAGGAAGAAGCCGTCATCACTGCGAAAGACGTCGCATCGATCTACGAAGTGCCCCTCGTGTTCGCGCAGGAAAATGTCGATACGCTCGCCCTCAAGTACCTGCACATCGAAGCCAAGGACCGCGACCTCGCCAAGTGGGAGGACATCGTTCACCGCGTCTACAACCCGAAGGCTGACGTCACGATCGGGATCGTCGGCAAGTACGTCGAGTACGAGGACTCGTACAAGTCGCTGAAGGAAGCCCTGGTGCACGGCGCGCTCGCACACAACCTCAAGCTCCAGGTGAACTGGATTGAAGCCGAGGGCCTCGAAGCGGCGGACGCTGCCGTCGATGCGCAGCTTGAAGACTACGACGGCATCCTGGTGCCGGGCGGCTTCGGCAAGCGCGGTATCGAAGGCATGCTGGTCGCAATCCGCCACGCGCGTGAGAAAAAGATCCCGTATTTCGGCATCTGCCTTGGAATGCAGACTGCCTGCGTGGAATTTGCGCGCAACGTTTGCGGGCTGGCCGACGCCAATTCCAGCGAATTCGATCCGGCTACGCCGCACCGGGTAATTTACAAATTGCGCGAACTGCGGGGCGTCGAAGAACTCGGCGGCACCATGCGGTTGGGCGCATGGCCCTGCAAAATCGAACCCGGAACCCTCGCCCACAAGGTCTACAACCAGACCGAGATCAGCGAGCGCCACCGCCATCGCTACGAGTTCAATCGAGAATACGAAAGCACGCTGGTCGCCGGCGGCCTGCGGATTTCCGGGTCCACGCCCGATGGCACCTACGTCGAGATGGTGGAGATCCCCGACCATCCTTATTTCATCGGCTGCCAGTTCCATCCGGAATTCAAGTCGAAGCCGCTCGAGCCGCATCCGCTGTTCAAGGCGTTCATCGGCGCGGCGTACGAATATGGCCTGCAGCGGCGCTCTGACAAAGCCGCCGCGGAGGTCGAGATGTTCCATCGGCCAGAGAAAGTGGGAAGACGGTAGGCAGTTTCGAGTTTCAAGTTTCGGGTTTCAATGTTTCGTTTTGAAATCCAACCAGTAACCACAGAGGACACGGAGTAGCACAGAGGACTTCCTCCGTGTTCTCTGCGCCCTCTGTGTTTTAAGCTTCTGACTTGATGGCAATCTCCTTCCAGTTCGACAACGTCCGCATCGGCGCGGGAAGCCTCTTCCTGATCGCCGGCCCCTGCGTCATCGAGAGCGAAGACCATGCCATCCGCATGGCCGAGATCATCAAAGGCGTCACCCGCTCGCTGAACTTCCCGTTCATCTTCAAGGCCTCTTACGACAAAGCCAACCGCACGTCACTGAAAAGTTTCCGCGGCCCCGGCCTCAAAGAAGGCCTGCGCATCCTCAAAAAAGTAAAGAACGAGGTGAAAGTTCCGATCCTCACCGATGTGCATGAAGCAGGAGACGTTTCCACCGTCGCCGAGGTGGCCGACATCCTGCAGATCCCGGCCTTTCTGTGCCGCCAGACCGACCTGATCGTCGCGGCGGCGCTGAGCGAGCGCGTGGTCAACATCAAGAAGGGCCAATTTGTTTCCCCCTGGGACATGAAGCACGCTGTCGACAAGTGCCACGCTTCGGGAAACAAGCGAGTGTTCGTCACGGAGCGCGGGTCCAGTTTCGGCTACAACAACCTGGTCGTCGATATGCGCTCGCTCGCGATCATGCGGAAGTTTGCCCCCGTCGTATTCGACGCAACCCATTCCGTGCAACTCCCCTCCTCCTCCCACGGAGACGAAGACGGTAACGCCACCAGCGGCGGACAGCCGGAGTTCATCCCCGTGCTATCAAGAGCCGCCGTGGCTGCCGGCGTCGACGGAGTCTTCATGGAAGTCCACGACAATCCGAAGGAAGCAAAATCCGACGGCGCCAATGCACTCGACTCCCGCAAACTGCGCGGTGTGTTGAAAGAATTGCTGGCGGTGCAGAAGAGCCTGGCGAAGGTCCACACCACTCCGTAGCCAGACCGCACACTTACCGCCTGAGGGAAGCAACTCAGATTACAAGATCGGGAAGGGCATGAGTTTACTCGTACCGCCAAGTGCTCCAATGCGAGGCGCTTTAGCGCCTGAGGTTCGTTCCTTCGCGAGCAAACCATTTTTTAAAGCCGTCAGCGCGCCCGAAACATCGAGAACCCCACGTAGAACACTCCCGAATCCAGTCCCGGATTAAAGTGCGCCTGATAATTGTTAGAGAGGTGGTGATATTTCCAGCCCACGCTGAACGATCGCCCCGGCCGTGCAAAAAACTGCGCTCCAAATCCGATCGTGATGTTGTAGTTGAACTGCGACGACCCGATCACCGGCATCGCTTGGTTGAAATAAAGAAAGCCCAGGCTCCCGTTCCCGAACGGCTGAATTCGCCTCCGCCCGAAGTTTGCCTGGAACCCAATCGGGTTCGCGCCCGCCGCATAAAGCGTACCCGCTGGATTCACCAACGGCTTTCCGTCCACCAGATAAATCTGTGTGGGCTGAAACTCCAGCGCCAACGGAATGACTTCCGTCATGTATTTCAGGGTCAAAGGCCGCGTTGCGAAAAGTGTCCGCGCATATTGCAATTCCACCAAAAATAACTCGCGGTCCTTCGATGTCCCCTTCAACACGAAAGAAAACGGCGAATACCCGATCCATCCGCCAAACTCGTTGGTCCCACGCCGCAGCAAAACACTGGCATCTTCAGACCGCGCTCCTCGGCCGCAATTCGCCTGCGAAAAGCAAACACCTCGGCAAAGCAGCAACACTAAAAACCATGTCATCCTGAGCGGAGTGAGACGAAAGCCGAACGCAGTCGAAGGCCTCCGCTGATGCCGCCAAGCGCAACCGCCCTCGCGAAGGTCTTCACCGTACGCTGCTGCTACCCTCAGCGCGGGGACGCACCCCTGCATTTTCTCGTACCCAACACGGACTTCTGAATCTGTTAACATCCAACCTCATCTGACACCATAGACATGCACATTTTCGCGGCCATCATCGGGATTCTCATCATACTTACCGTCCTGCTCGATGCCTTCGAGACTATCGTCCTGCCGCGCAAAGTGCAGCGCGCGTTTCGCCTCACCTCATGGTTTTACCGCCACACCTGGGTGCCGTGGGTGAAGCTCTCGCGCTGCATCCGCGTGAACAGCTGGCGGGAAAATTTTCTGGGATACTTCGGCCCTTTCTCCCTGATCCTGCTGCTGGTCTTCTGGGCCATCGGCCTGATTCTCGGATACGCACTGCTGCAGTTCGGCATGGGCGAGCACGTGCGGTTGGGGACGGAGCACATCACTTTCGGCGTGCTCCTTTATCACAGTGGCGAGACATTCTTCACGCTGGGCTACGGCGACATCACACCCACTTCTCCCCTGGCCCGAACCTTCGCCGTTATGGAAGCCGGTACCGGCTTCGCATTTCTCGGCGTCGTGGTCGGCTATCTGCCCGTCATCTACTCATCCTTCTCCAGCCGCGAACTAGAAATTTCGCTGCTCGACTCGCGCGCCGGATCGCCTCCCTCCGCCGGAGAATTGCTGGCCCGTCTTGGATGCTGCCCCGACCCGATCGTCCTCGACAATATTTTTCGCGGGTGGGAACGCTGGTGCGCCGATCTGCTCGCCAGCCACATCTCCTACCCGGTGCTCTGCTTTTTCCGTTCGCAGCACAGCAACCAATCGTGGCTCGGAGCGCTCACGATAATGCTCGATGTAACCTCCCTCGTTCTCGCCGGCATCGACGGCATCCCTAAAGAGCAAGCCAAGCTGACCTTCGCGATGGCTCGCCACGCCGCCGTCGATCTCGCACAGGTGGTGAACGCCGTCTACGATCCGCGCGCTCACGATCGTCTCTCGATGGATCAACTCGAAAATCTACGCAAGACGTTGATCGCCGCCGGGATGCGTCCGAAGCAGGATGGCGAAGCCGACGCAAAGCTGACGAAGTTGCGCTCTCTCTACGAACCCTACTGTGACGCCCTCGCACGCCGTCTTCTTCTGACCCTGCCCGCATGGATGCGCGATGAAAAGAAAAAAGACAACTGGCAGGGCGGCCCCTGGGATCGCGCAATCCTGGCCAAAGGCCTGGGCGAGGGCGTGCACGTGGTCGACGACCACTTCTAAGCGAAACCTCATCACCACTCAAAAAGCTTGTCATCCTGAGCCCTGCGAAGGACCTGCTTTTCCGCTTCTTTTTGTAGGCAGCAAGGCGGACCGAGACCTCGAACAAAATGCCCCGCAAAAACAACGTCGCGTCGAAAGCATGTCCGCGATGCTTTTGATAACATCCTCCTTCCATGAGGCACACCGGCGAGAACGTAGTCCGCATCGAAGCCGACGCCCTGCGTGCGCTCGCCGACCGCATCGCCGGCCCCATGGCCAACACATTCGACCGCGCTGTTGAACTCATGGACGCCTGCCGCGGCCGCGTCGTGGTAACCGGCATGGGCAAGAGCGGAATCATCGCCCGAAAAATCGCCGCCACGCTGAGTTCCATCGGAACGCCTGCGCTCTTCATGCATCCGGTCGACGCGATTCACGGCGACCTCGGCATGGTCGTGCGCGGCGACGTCGTGCTCGCGCTCTCCGCCAGCGGCGAGACGGAAGAAATCCTTCGCCTGCTCGCCACCATCAAGCGGCTGCAGGTCCCGCTCATCAGCATGACTGGCGACCTTATCTGCAATGGAAGCGCGGGCAAGTCGGGACGTGCATCGGCCAAACTCTCCACGCTAGCCGAGGCCGCCGATATCGCGCTCGATTGCTCAGTCGACAAGGAAGCTTGCTCCCTCGGCCTCGCGCCCACAGCTTCGACGACCACGATGCTTGCCCTCGGCGACGCGCTCGCCGTCGCGCTCTCCGAAAAACGCGGCTTTAAAGAAGAAGACTTCGCTAACCTGCATCCCGGCGGCAAGCTCGGAAAAAAGTTGGCGCGCGTCGAGTCCCTCATGCACGCCGGCGAAGCAATCCCGCGCGTAGCACCGACCACCCGCATGTCGGACGTGATCTACGAAATGTCACGCAAGAAACTCGGCATGACGACCGTGGTCGAGAACGAGAAACTCCTCGGCGTCGTCAGCGACGGAGACCTTCGCCGCCTGCTCGAACACCGCGGCAAAGACGTCCTCGACCTCACCGCCGCCGACTGCATGACTCGCGACCCGAAAACCATCTCCGCCCACGAATTCGCCGCCACCGCCCTGGCGCTCATGGAAGAAAAGAAAATCACGTCGCTGGTAGCAATCGACGAGCATCAAAATGTAAAGGGAGTCGTTCACTTGCACGATCTGTGGGGAACGGAAATGCTTTAGTAGCGCCGGCGTCTCGCCGGCAGTCGGGAGGGCGTCCCCGCGCTCCCAGCGTTACAATTCCAGCAGAGGTTCGCCATGTACCACTACGATCCGACCACCGCGCTCGACGAGTTGAAAGAAGACGCGACCCTTCCCAACCCCGTCCACCTGCGCGACATGATCCTGCGCAGACGGCTGAAGCCCGAGGAGTCACTCGAACTCAATCGTCTGTTCACCGAGTATCAGAAGTTCTTTGGCGAGACGCAGAAACTGGGCAAGCAGATTCTGGGGGAACTGGCCGGTAAGTGACTAGACCGGCTTCATGTCTAATGCCGGCGTATTCAAAGTTGGAACACTGCGCATCTGCAGAAGCCATCGCATCAGCAGCAACAAAAAGACAATCGACAGGAGAACGATTGCAGCGGTCAGGAACCTGGCAAACCGCATAGGTGTGTATCGGCAATAGACGTCATACACAGAATTCAGATTGACCTGAACACCAAGCTTCGCGGCAGCATCTTGAAGTTGCGGTAACGTGGGAAGGTTCGTGACGACGGCCGTCTGCGTGTCCACTAAAAAGTAGCCATTCAAGTCCGCTACCTCGACCGGCAAGCCTCGCGGATCCCTGCGACCCAGAATGTATCGACCGGCAATCTGGAGCGCCTTCACCCCGTCCACTCCTTCTTTCTGCCACGCGATACTCTTTCCGGCATCTTCGTTTCGGGCGTTATAAACCCATCCCGTCTCATTGGCGCTGACCATCATGATGGCGTACCCGTTGGGCAACCGACAATGCCCCGGGAAGCTTGTTTTTCTTACAATCACCAAGACCAAAACGAGTGGGATCACGAATACAGAAACGAAAAAGAATGGAAGAGCGCGGGTCACCGCCACCACCACTCGCTGTCTTCCGGGAATGCTTTTCATGATCATCACCCCTAGGACAGCGAAGATCAGACCCATCAGACAACTCGGCACTAGAACCGCAATGCAGAACAGCAGAGCGATTCCCAGTGCCATGACCTGCATAACTGCGTAACGATAGACGCTTCGTCCCCGACTCGCAACACACCCACGGGCCGTCGCGTCGACAGCAGACCGGGCGCGCGCGTGTTCTGCGTACGCTTTCGGCTGCTACAATAACCAATTCCTGACCCAAGGAATTCCCTAACTATGCATCGTTGGTCCGAACTCTTTATCCCGACCCTACGTGAAGCCCCAGCCGATGCCGAGGTCGCCAGCCACAAATTCCTCGTCCGCGCCGGATACATCCGCCAGCTTGCTGCCGGATTCTATTCTTACCTTTTCATGGGCAACCGCTCGTTCAACAAGATCATGAACATCGTGCGCCATGAAATGGATACCATCGGCCAGGAATTTTTCCTGCCCGCCGTCCATCCCCGCGAGCTTTGGGAAATTAGCGGCCGCGCAGCGGTCATGGGCGACAACATGTTCCGCCTCAAGGACCGCAAAAGTGCCGAACTCGTCCTCGGCATGACTCACGAAGAGGTCATGACCGACATCGCGCGCAAGGAACTGCGCAGCTATAAGCAGCTTCCCCAGATCTGGTACCAGATCCAGACCAAGTTTCGCGACGAGCCCCGTCCCCGGTCCGGCCTGCTGCGCGTCCGCCAGTTCATCATGAAGGATTCCTACTCCTTCGACATCGATGCCGCGGGACTCGACGTCTCCTACAAGAAGCATTACGACGTCTATTGCCGCATCTTCGATCGCTGCGGCCTGAAATACATGGTCGTCGAAGCCCACTCGGGCGCCATGGGTGGATCGCTCTCGCACGAATTCATGGTGCGCACGCCCGCCGGCGAAGATCTCATCGTCAGCTGCGAGAAATGCAACTACGCGGCCAACATGGAGAAAGCGACTTCGAAGCTTGAACCGGTCGAAGACCTGAAATCCGAGGGCGACGGCAAGCCTCTGCTCGTCCACACACCGGGCATGAAGACGATCGAAGACGTCGCGCGTTTCCTGGGCGTCTCGCCAAAAAACAAGATGAAGACGCTCGCGCTCATGGCGACCGAAACCGACGCCAAGACGCGCAAGACGAAACTGCGGCCAGTGATCCTGATGATGCGCGGCGATCACCAGATGAACGAGGCCAAGCTTTCGAGCGCGGTCGGCGGGCGCGAAACGCGGCCTATGACCGAAGAAGAAATCCAGGCTCTCTTCCACTCGCCCGCGGGCTTCCTCGGTCCGATCGGCCTCGAACCGGCCAAGACGTTCGATGACTCGGACCGCCCGATCCTTATTGTCGACGACGCGCTCAAGGGCCGAAAAAACCTCATCAGCGGAGCCAATAAAGAGGACTACCACCTCAAAAACGTCACACCCGAGGTTGACTTCCACCCAACCGCGTACGCCGAGCTGCGCACCGTCACGGCCGGAGAAGCTTGCCCGAACTGCGACGCCCCCCTGCGTATTGATACCGCCGTCGAAATCGGCCACATCTTCAAGCTCGGCTACAAGTACTCCGAGTCGATGGGCGCCCGCGTCCTCGACCGCAATGGGAAGGAAGTTATGCCCATCATGGGGTGCTACGGCATCGGGATCGAGCGCATCCTCACCGCCATCGTCGAGCAGAACAACGACGAGAACGGATTCTGGCTGTCGCCCCAGGTGGCACCCTTCCAGGTCGTAGTCGTGCCAACCAATGTCTCCGACGACAAAATCCGCACCACCGCCGAAGACATCGCCAAGAGCCTCGAAGCCGCCGGATTCGACGTATTACTGGACGACAGGGACGAACGGCCGGGGGTGAAGTTCAAAGACGCTGACCTGGTGGGCATACCCTTTCGTGTCAATGTGGGGAAGAAGGTTACCGAAGGTACTGTCGAGGTCGTTCAGCGCTCGACTCGCCAGATGCACGATGCTAGCATCGGCGCGATAACGGAATATTTTCGCAATTTGCTGCCTGCGCGCTGAAGCCTTTCCGCTTCGGCCGCGAGGCCGTTCCACGGAAAAGCATTATGGGCACCATAAAACTGATTCTCGTTTTCGGACTCCTTGGCGCTATGGTTTACGTCGGCGCGGAAGTCATCCCGCCCTACTTCGCCAACTACGAGTTCCAGGATTCCCTCGACACTGAAGCCCGCTTGGGTACCTACAGCACCCGGGGCGATGACGTCATTCGTGACGCCGTCTTCAAGCGCGCGCAGGAACTGGAAATCCCCATAACCAAGGAAAAGATCAAAGTCCAGCGCGGCGGCACCCTCGGCAACGGGAGCGTCTTCATCGAGACCGAATATACCGTCCACGTCGATTTGCCGGGCTACCCCATGGACCTCGACTTCCACCCGCAAAGCAAAAACAAGACCGCATTCTAGGAACTCACAAAACACCTCAGCCGCGTCAGCAATTTAGCGGCTGAGGTCTGTCTTCCCGTCGCCTCTGCTCACGCGTTACCCCCGCGGTTACTAAGTGTCCGCGACACCCGTAACGTTGTTGCTCGCATGCGGCTGCCCTAATATCCGCACAGTGCTATCAAACCGCCCTGACAGGTTTGGGCGGGTGCGCACGGTTCTCACGCCGGACCCACTGAGTCTCCGAAGGCCAGCCGCGCAAGGTGTTTTTCGCCGCCTCCTTCGGTAGGGAGAGTTGAATGAAATACGCGAAGAGTCTTTCGTTTCTGGTGTTCGTCGCATCTCTGATGATGCTGGTCGCCTGCGGTCAGAAAACGAACTGCAATGGCATCAGCTTCGGAACCGGTGGCGGCAGCTCCGGCTCAGGCGGCGTCAGTTCCGGCGGCTCCGTCTGCGGAGGCTCGCCCGGGGGCGGCGGCGGCGTGCGCGATTTCCTCTTCTTCCAGCAGAGCGGCAACATCCTGAATACGGCATCGTTCGACGGCGCGAAAATGACCGCCAGCGTCGGCAGCCTGGTTCCGTCACTAGGCGCGGGCGCGGGTTCTGACATGGTAGTGGTCAACAAAAAGTTCCTGTACCTGACGTGGCTCCCGCAGGGCGCCTCGGTGGGACAGGTACTTGGATTCAGCATTAACCACACCAACGGTTCTTTGACGCCACTTTCTGGCAGTCCGTTCTTGACCGGCACCAGTAAAGCCGACACCATCGTCGCCGATCCGCAGGGCCGCTACTTGGTCATTGGCAATAGTGCTAACGGCGACCTGTCCTCGCTCACGATCAACTCCACTACCGGAGCGTTGACTCTCACGCCGAATTCGCCGCTCGCCAACAGCGGCATGACGCCGACCAACCTGGTCATCGACGGAACCGGCAACTATCTCTACATAACCGAAGTGACCCACAGCGGCGACGTGTTCGGATTTGCCGTCGATCAGACGACCTTTGATGTGACCACCCTACCCGGAAGTCCGTTCTTCCTGGGCGTGACTCGCGTAGCCTCCGAGCCCACGGGTGCCTACCTGCTTGCCAACGATGGCAGCAGCAATATTGACGTGATCTCGATCCAGACGGGCACCGGCGTTCTGCTTGGCAAGGTTCCCTATCCGACCACCAATGCCGGCGACAGCTTGTTCGTTAGCCCCAACGGCAATTTTGTATACACCTACAGCATCGGCAATCATTTGGAAGGATTTTCGTTCTCTGGCGGAGCGCTTACACCGCTGCCGGGATCGCCCTTCTCGGCTCTCGGGATTCTTCACCCTGAGAAGATGGATCAGAATGGCACGGCCATTTTCGGTTACACGATCACGGGAGGCTTCGGAGTCTATACCGTGAACCCGACAACTGGCGCGGTCAGCGGTGGCATCCCCGACTTGTCCGTTACCTCGAGCCCGAATTTCGCGCCCACGAACTGAACTTTTTCACGCAACGGGACAATCACCCGCATGCTCCCAAAGGCTGCGGGTGATTGGTGTCTTTGGAGTGACCAGCAAATTCCCCTGTCCCGGGTTAAAATAAGGACAACTCCCGTATCGTTACTGCTCGGTTGGAAGAGCGGCATCGTGCTCTGGCTCGGGAGGCAGGCTGTCGCACCCGTTGCCACGCGGATAGGAATCAACCGCGTAGTCGTGGTGACTCCGCCCTTGTAACGTGGCTATCAAACTCAAGATCCCGAAAACTACCGGACCAGCGAAGGGTTACGGCGTGTTGCCCCGAGACCCCGTCGTCCGCGCCATTCTGATCGTCTTCTTCACGTTAGCGATCCTGGTGGTTGGCGTGTTTTCGTATTTCTACGTCAAGTACGACCGCGTCATCGTCAAGCGATTCAGCAGCCCCGTCTTCAGCAACTCCGCCCACATCTACGCGACGCCGAAAGTCATTCGTCCCGGTCAGGCCGTTCCCGCAAAAGCCATCGCCGCCGAACTGCGACACGCTGGATATGGGGAGAAGAGCGACCAGTCGAAGATGGGCACCTACCGCCTGATGAACGACGGCATCGAGATCACGCCCGGCCCAGAGTCATATCACAGCGCCGATCCGGCTCGCATCCTGATGCGCGAAGGCAAGGTGGTCAGCATCAGTAGCCGCGGCAGCGATCTCGCTGCCTACGAACTTGAGCCACAACTCGTCACCGCCCTGTTCGACGCCGAGCAGCGCTCCAAGCGCCAGGTGGTGAAATACGACGAAATTCCGAAAGTGATGGTCGACGCGGTTCTCGCCATCGAGGACCGCCGTTTCTTCCAGCACGGCGGCGTCAACTTCCTGCGCCTCGCGCAGGCCTTCTGGGTCGATGTCACCCGCCAGCGCCACGAGCAAGGCGGATCGACCATCACCATGCAGCTCTCGCGCGCGTTCTTCCTGACGCCGGAAAAAACTGTCAAGCGCAAGCTGTCGGAAATCATGATCTCGCTCGAACTCGAGCAGAAATTCAGCAAGCAGCAGATCTTCGAGTTCTATGCGAACCGGGTCGACCTGGGCCAGCGCGGATCGTTCACCATCAGCGGCTTTGCAGAGGCCTCGCGCTCGTACTTCAACAAAGATCTGAAAGACATCACGCTGCCCGAGGCTGCTCTGCTTGCCGGATTGATCCAGGCGCCCAGTGCTCTGTCGCCGTATCGCCATCCCGAGCGCGCGCTGGAGCGCCGCAATACCGTGCTCGACGCCATGGCTGAAACGCACGCCATTACCCGCGCCGACGCCGAAAAAGCCAAGGCCACGCCGCTGAAGCTGGCGCCGTTGAACGTCGAAGCCAGCGACGCTCCATACTTCATCGACATGGTGCGCGACTCGCTGGTCAACAAATTTAGCGAGCATGAATTGAACGATCAGTCCTACCGCATCTACACCACGCTTGATCCGGATCTGCAGCGCGCCGCCGCGCAATCGGTGGAAGAAGGCATCAAGCTGGTGGACGCGCAGATCACGAAGATGCGCACCAAGAAGGTGAAGATTGGCAAGAACAAGTTTGAAACGAAGGTCTTGCCAGGTCCGCAGGCGCAAGTCGCGCTGGTGGCGCTCGATCCACGGACCGGCGCCGTTCTCGCTCTGGTCGGTGGACGCAACTACGGTTTCAGCCAGCTGAACCACGCAGTCGCCAAGCGTCCCACCGGATCCATCTTCAAACCGTTTGTCTACGCTGCGGCGATGAATACGGCACTCGACGGCGCGACCAACGTTCTGACACC
>Ga0209811_10000078_pt1 | contig 43192 bp, 34 predicted proteins | sample Coa_R1_6_FD_187161 | JGI IMG/M metagenome (GOLD analysis project Ga0209811, IMG submission 187161) | Surface soil microbial communities from Centralia Pennsylvania, which are recovering from an underground coalmine fire. - Coalmine... | ecosystem: Environmental > Terrestrial > Soil >... | reverse complement strand
GATCGCTCCGCGCGCAAATTGCATCGTGAACTGCGCAAGCTGACTGGACATTCCATTCCGGTCATCATCTCCGACAGTTTTGGCCGAGCATGGCGGGAGGGCCTGACCGAGGCAGCCATCGGCGTCGCGGGCATGCACGCTCTTCATGATTACCGTGGCCGCCGCGATCCGCACGGTTATCCTTTGCGGGTCACCATCGACGCCGTCGCCGACGAGCTAGCGTGCGCTGCCGGACTGTTGTCGAGCAAGCTAACTCGCACTCCGTTTGTTATCATTCGTGGATTCCCGTACCGCCCCGGACGCGGAAACTCCCGTTCCCTTCTTCGTCCCGCGGAGCAGGATTTGTTTCGTTAGGAGGGCGTCGTGTCACGAGCACTCGCGCGTTCGGAACTGGAGAACTTTCCATCTCTCGAATGGTCGGACATCGAGCCGCGCCTGTCACGGGCGATTCGCGAAGCGCTTGAAACCGCGCTGACCCGGCAAGAGGGAAGTGCGCTCTCGAAAGAACAGTCGCTTGCGCTCGCGAATTGTGAAGGCGACGACCTTCTGGGATTGCTGCTGGCTGCCGATCAGCTGCGTGCCGAACTCTCCGGCAATCTGGTCACCTACGTCGTCAACCGCAACATCAACTTCACCAACATTTGCTTTGTAGGCTGCAAGTTCTGCGCTTTCAGCCGCGGCCCTCGCGAAGTCGACACCTACTTTCTGAGTCCTGATCAGGTCGCCGCCAAAGCGGTCGAAGCCTGGGATCTGAGCGCGACCGAAGTTTGCATTCAGGGCGGCCTGCCGCACGATCTCCCTCCTTTCTATTATCGCGACATCTTGCGAGCGGTGAAACGCGCATTGCCCCGTATGCACTGCCATGCTTTTTCTCCTATGGAGATCGTGTACGGCGTAGAACTCACGAACATGCCGGTGCGGGACTATCTGCAAATGCTTCGCGACAATGGACTCGACACACTGCCCGGGACTGCGGCCGAGATACTCGATGATCAGGTGCGCAACATTCTGTCGCGCAACAAGCTTTCCACCAGCCAGTGGCGTGAAGTCATCACCACTGCTCATGAGCTCGGCATTCGCTCGACCTCCACGCTCATGTATGGACATGTGGAGACTACTGAGCATTGGGTCAATCAGCTTCTGCTGCTTCGGGAAATCCAGCAGCAGACCGGGGGTTTTACCGAGTTTGTTCCGTTAGGCTTTGTGCACCAAAACACTTTGCTGTTCCATCAAGGACTGGCGCGTTCCGGTCCGACCCTCGCCGAGCACCTCAGGATTCACGCCCTTGCCCGCATCATGCTCGCGGGCTCGATCAACAATATCCAGGTGTCTTGGGTGAAGTTGAACCGCAATCTCTCACAGCTTTGCCTGCACGCCGGCGTGAACGACTACGGTGGCACGCTGATGGAAGAAAACATTTCTCGCGAAGCCGGTGCGACCGCGGGGCAGTACACCAGTCCCGACCAATTTCAAACGTTGATTCTGGAAGCGGGCCGAATTCCCGCGGAGCGCAACACCACGTATTCGCGCCTGCACATCAAAACTTCGCTGGAGGCTTTCACCAGCGAAGAATCGATGATTCCGGAGTTCGCTTGAGCCGGGCGATCGCTATTCTGGGCGGCACAGGCCCGGCCGGAATGGGCCTCGCGCTACGCTGGGCTCGGGCCGGAGAATCCATCATCATTGGATCGCGCAGCGCAGATCGCGCGCGCGAGGCTGCAGCCAAGACTGTCCAAGCCGTAGGCTCTTCAGCACAGGTAACTGGAGATACGAACGCCGCTGCCTGCGCCGCCACTGACTTACTCGCGCTGACCGTGCCCTTCGAAGGGCAAGCCACGCTGCTGAAGGAACTCAAGCCATCCTTTAAGCCCGGCAGCATCCTAATCGACGCTACGGTGCCGCTTGCCAGCGGAGTGGGTGGCCGTGCCAGTCGCACGCTCGGGGTGTGGCAAGGTTCCGCCGCTCAGCAGGCCTCCGAACTCGTCCCCAAGGGTGTGACCGTAGTAGCCGCTTTTCAAAACTGTTCTGCCGACGTGATGAACGGAGATGGCCCAGTCGAATGCGACGTAATCGTCTGCAGCGACGACCAGAATGCAATTCAAACGGTCTCTGAACTGGCGGCAAAAATCCCGGGCTTGCGTGCGCTTGATGGCGGAAAGCTTGAGAATGCCCGCATTGTCGAGCAGATCACCGCCTTGCTCATCGGACTCAATATTCGCCATAAAGGGCATGGTGGCATCCGGATCACAGGCTTGCCGTCGTCGTCGTATCACTCGTCCGAATAAAGCTGTCAGCGCTTTCACGCAGAAAATTCGGCGCCCTCTGTCGCTTCACGACATCTTAGATTGCACCGCTAGCGCTATCGTCTCGAACGCACGGCTCGCCTATGAGCACTGGCACACAGAACGGCACGGTCATCGAGATGCGGAATGTTGCCTACCGTTTTCCTGGCGGCCCTGCGTTGCTGGATGATCTGAATTTACAAGTGCAACGTGGCGAAACCTTGATGCTGCTGGGGCGCAGCGGCTCAGGAAAAACAACAACTCTCAAACTGATCAACGATCTGCTCTCCCCGACGGAGGGCGACGTTTTGGTCGAAGGCCGCGCCACTCGCGATTGGGATCGAATTCGTTTGCGCCGCGGCATCGGATACTGCATCCAGGAAGCCGGCCTGTTTCCGCACTACACCGTCGAACGCAACATCGGACTCGTGCCTACCATCGAAAACTGGGAGTCGGAGCGAATCCGCAACCGGGTGACGGAACTTCTGCAACTCGTGGGCTTGGATCCCGCGCTCGCATCGCGCTATCCGAAAGAACTTTCCGGAGGTCAACGCCAACGTGTTGGCGTGGCGCGTGCGCTGGCCGCCGATCCTCCCATCCTTCTTATGGACGAGCCATTCGGCGCGCTCGACGCCATCACGCGCGCCGAGTTGCAGAAGGAATTTCTGGCCCTGCAACAGCGACTGCAGAAAACCGTGGTCTTCGTTACGCACGATCTGCGGGAGGCTCTGTTTCTCGGAACGCGCATCGCGCTGATGGAAGGAGGGCGTTTGGTAGCTGCACTATCCCCTTTAGAATTCATGAAGTCGCAAGACCCGCTGGTTCAGGAATATCTCGAAGCATTCGAAATGCCAACGCCGGAGAAAAAATCCCCAGGATGAACGTGTTTCAGTACATTGCGCAAAATCACGGCGAGGTGCTCGAGTTGACGCTCGAACATCTATGGATGGTCGTCGCCTCTACATTGTTCGCTGTGCTGGTTGGTATCCCACTCGGAATTCTGAGCAGCCGCCGTCCAGGCTGGAACAAAGCGGTGCTGGGCACTGCCAACGTAATCCAGACCATTCCGAGCCTAGCGTTGTTTGCATTCCTGTTGCCGGTGCCTTGGATTGGCGTGCGCTCAGGGCGTCTCGCGATTCTGGCTCTCACGCTTTACGCGTTGTTGCCGCTGATTCGCAATACGTACGCTGGCATCAAAGGTGTAGATCCCGCGATCGTTGAAGCGGGCCGCGGTATGGGCATGACGGATCGTCAGCTGCTGTTTCGCGTCGAGTTGCCGCTTGCCCTGGGATTCATTATTGCCGGCGTTCGGGTCGCTGCCGTGATCTCGGTTGGACTCGCAACTATTGCCGCGGCGCTGGGCGCTGGTGGCCTGGGGGAATACATTTTCCGCGGTCTCAGCATGGTCAACAACCAGATCATTCTGGTGGGCGCAATCCCCGCCGCCGCACTGGCGTTGCTCGTCGACGCAACGCTGGGCTGGGTCGAACACCGTCTGAGTGCTATCTAGAAAAGTTACGTCCCACTCACACGCTATGGTGCGCAAGACTTTCCTCATCTTCGTTTCGTTGGTCATCACGGTTGCTTGCGGGCCGCCGCGCGAGAACCGCATTGTCATCGGCTCGAAGAACTTTACGGAGCAGGCCATCCTGGGAGAGATCTTTGCGCAGCGATTGGAAGCGAAGACCAATCTGCACACAGAGCGCCGCTTCTATCTCGCGGGCAGTTTCATCTGCCACCAGGCGATTTTGGCAGGACGAATTGATATCTATCCGGAATACACCGGCACCGCATTGACAGCGATTCTGAAGGAGAAGCCGCAAGGCCCTCGCAGAGCCGTCTACGATCGCGTTCAATCCGAGTATGCCAAGCGCTTTGACCTTGCTCTCGGTCCGCCGCTCGGCTTCGACGATACCTTCGCAATCGTGATTCGCGGAGAAGACGCCCGCCGCCTCCAACTCCAAACCATTTCGCAGGCAGCGCCCTATACACCGCAATGGCGGCCCGGATTCGGTTACGAATTCATGGAACGGTCGGATGGTTACAAGGGACTCGCAGCGACGTACGGCCTGCGCTTCGCCGCTGCTCCCCGAATCATGGATCTTGGATTGCTGACCCGTGCTCTGAAAGAAAAACAGATCGACCTGATCGCTGGCAACACCACCGACGGGCAAATCCCCGCTCTGGATATGTTCGTGCTTCGGGACGATCGCAACTACTTCCCACCGTATGAGGCAGTCGCTGTGATGCGAAAGGAAACAATAGCCCGGCATCCCGAGGTCGCCAAGGCTCTCGACGATCTCGCCGGAAAGATCTCTGACCGGGATATGCAGCAATTGAATTATGCCGTCGACGGAAAACACCGCGACATCAAAGAAGTCGTGCGCGAGTTTCTGCACAACAAGGGCTTGCAGTAAGAACCCTAGCCGCCACTAACCCCGATCACCACTTCGTTGGAAATCTTCGACCGAATACAATTGTTTCCCTGATGCCGAATCAAGACCTGGACGCGACTTGGAAATACCACAACGGCACCAAGCACTCGTATCTGAGTCTGCGCGCGCATCCGCATTTTCTCGATTGGGAAAACAAGCCGCTTCTTTTCAAAATCTACCCTACCCTCGAAGTGACGCGGCTCGCGAAGGATTTCCGCCAGACCGGAGTGTCTGCACTCTCCGCGATCTCGAGCCCAGGTATCGCTGCCAGAGGCAAGAAGATCCCAACTCTCGATGACATCGCGCAATTTCTATTTTTCTCTGCTGGAGTTACGCGCAGCAAGAAATTCCCCGGGGGAGAGACTTTTTTTCGGGCCGCCGCCTGCACTGGAGCGCTGTACGAAATTGAGTTGTATCTAGTCTGCGAAGATTTGCCAGACTTGCCGGCAGGCGTCTATCACTTTGGAGCTGCGGAGTTCGGCCTTCGGCAGTTGCGGGCCGGTGATTATCGTAAAGTCTTCATCAATGCGGCCGCGTCCGAAAAAGCAATCTCCCACGCTCCCCTCATAGTGATTTGCACCGGAACCTACTGGCGCAATGCGTGGAAATATCGATCACGAACGTATCGGCACTTTGGCTGGGACAACGGCACAATGCTCGCGAATGCGCTGGCCGTGAGCACTGCGTTGGGCTTTCCCGCCAAAGTGATCACTGGATTCGTCGACCAGCAAGTCAATAGCTTGCTAGATCTGGATGTGCGCAAGGAAGTCGCTTTCTCGGCGCTGGCAGTGGGTTACTCAAAATCCCGGGCCACAGCTCCGAACGAAATCAAGCCACTCCAGTTGCCCGTTGTGGCGTACTCGAAGGAAGAAGTCGACTATCCCCCGATGCGGCAGATGCACGAGGCGTCGAGTCTTCTCGATCCCAAACAAGTCAAGTCATGGAGAGATAGTGGGCCGAAAATCGCTCTGCCGGATGCGCGGGGAAGACTCTTTCCATTGAAGCCCCTGACCGAGGACAGCCTGCCATCTGATTCCGTGGAGCAGGTCATCCAGCGCCGGGGTTCATCCCGCAAGTTCGCGCGCCAGTCGATCTCGTTCGCACAGTTGAGCACCCTGCTCGACCATGCGACACGTGGTGTGCCAGCGGATTTCCTCAAGAAGTCCGGAAACTTTCTGAACGAACTTTATCTCATTGTTCACAGCGTCGAGGGTTTGCCGCCCGGTGCTTACTTCTTCCATCGCGAGAAGAAACAACTTGAACTATTGAAGGAGGGAGATTTTCGCGATCGCGCGGGCTACTTGGGTTTGGAACAGGAACTCCCCGCCGATGCGAGCGTGGACTTCTTTTTCCTCGCGGACCTTCCGAAAATTGTCGGTGCGTTCGGAAACCGCGGATACCGCGCGACGCAACTCGAGGCGGGAATCGTCGGCGGAAAGATGTACCTAGCGGCGTACGCGCAGAAATTCGGCGCGACCGGCCTTACGTTTTACGACGATGACGTGGTCAATTTCTTCGCGCCTCATGCCAAGGGCAAGAGCGCGATATTTCTAGTTGCGTGCGGACATAGTACTAAAACTTAGATGCGCGCCCCCGAAACGTAGTTGCAGATTTCGATTGAAATTCCGATCATTTACTTGCTGTTCGCTCACGCACTTCAGTTTTTGGAATGTCAAGATATGTAATGGCGAATGTCACGCGACGCCTGCGATTACACGCCCTTTACATAGATTGTTTAACTTCTTCGAAACACTCACGCTGCAATCCTGACAATCAAGTGGAACACTCCGTGCATTCAGATACCTTGAGTGAAGAACGTGTTGTTGCATACCCAAAAATCTGTAGGCGTTAGAAGACCAGCGTTGAGTGGTCACCGCTCGGTGTTCGAGTGTGTGCTCGCGATCGCGTGCTGCGCAGTATTTCTGACCTGTGGCCTGGCAACTCCGCTTGCTGTTCACAGAAATACAAGTTCGAAAAGCAGCAGTACTCCAGGGAAAATTCTCCGCACGGCCCTGCCCGACGAAACTCGGGACGGAGAACGGTGCACAGTCACGCTCGGAACTGCGCGTGTAGAGCACGCAATACTGCAGCTTCACAACCGGGAAAGCGTAATCCTTCCGCGAATTACGCCCATTCCTTCCGTTCTCTACACGCGGCCTGCGGCCGATCGCGCTCCGCCGCGTTCCTAGTCAATCCTTAAGCTGATTTTTCTGCCTTAATTCTTCCGCTCCGTCGCTTCGACAGGGCAGCGCTCCATTACTAGTAACGCTGCTCGTTGAGGTCAACACTTCCATTTACCCTATCGGAGGTTTGTAATGCGTTTTCGCAGTTGCACGATCTTTCTGATTCTGGCCATGCTGGTTGCAGGCCAGACCACCTGGGTGTTTGCGCAATCGCTCACTTCGGGCGACCTCGCAGGCACGGTGACCGATCCTTCAGGAGCCGTCGTTCCGAATGCATCCGTCACTGTGAAGAGCAATGAATCGGGCTCGACCCAGACTCGTCCCACCAATGCACAGGGTTCCTACCGGTTTTCACTGCTAGGTCCCGGCACCTATACCATCTCGGTTTCAGCGTCCGGCTTTCAATCCATCCAACAGCAGGCAACCGTGACGGTCGGTCAAGCCGCGACCGCCAACGTTCAGCTAGCTCTCGGCACTGCCAGCCAGACCATTGAAGTGTCCGCAGGAGCGGAAGCGGTTCAGTCCGAGAATGCTGAGATCTCAACCACCATCACGCAACAGCAGATCTCACAGACGCCAAATCCCGGCAACGATCTGAGCTACATCGTCCAGACGGCTCCGGGCGCTGTGATGAACACTCAGGCCGGTTACGGAAATTCGTCTACCTTCGGACTGCCGGCGACTTCAAATATCTTCACCGTTGACGGAATGAACGAGAACGATCCGTTCCTGAACCTCAACAACTCGGGCGCCACGAACCTGTTGCTCGGTAAGAATGATATTCGTGAGGCGACCGTAGTCAACAACGGGTACTCCGGGCAGTACGGCGGGCTCGCAGGCGCCAACGTCAACTACGTGACGCGCTCGGGCAGCAATGCTTGGCACGGCAATGCCGAGTATTTCTGGAATGGCCGCGCCATGAACGCGAACAACTACTTCAACGTGCAGAGTGGCGTCGAGCGTCCGTTCGTCAACGCGAATCAGTGGGCCGCGTCAGTTGGAGGTCCGATCCGCAAAGACAAGACCTTCTTCTTCGTAAACTACGAAGGTCTGCGGGTCGTGTTGCCGACCACTCTGCCAGTGAATGTTCCCAGCCCGCAGTTCCAGGCAGCGACGTTGGCAAACCTGCAAGGCAGCAGCCCGCAGTCAGTTCCGTTCTACCAGCAGATGTTCAACCTCTACAACGGAGCGAATGGCTCTTCCGGCGCGCAGAATATTCTGCAGAACGGCACGGACCCAAACACCGGCAACATTATTTCCGGCCCGGGTTGCGGATCGTTCACGGGACTGGGCGATACCACAACACCGTGCGCTCTGCAATTCCACTCCACCGCTGGCAACTTCACGCATGAGTATCTGGTGACCGGACGGTTGGATCAGAACATCGGATCGAATGATCGCCTGTTCGTCCACTTCCGCACCGATCACGGCACGCAGGCGACATACACCGATCCCATCAACCCGGTCTTCAATGCGGTAAGCACTCAGCCTCAGTACGAGGGGCAGTTGCAGGAGAACCACACCTTCGGCACGTCGATGGTGAACCAGTTCATTCTCAGCGGCTCCTGGTACAGTGCAATCTTCTCCACCGCCAATCTGGGGGCTTCCACGCAGGCCATGCCGTTCCGAGTGAGCCTTGCGGGAGGGGCCTTCTATCCCCTCGGCCGCAACTTGGACGTGTGGCCGCAAGGACGCAATGTCACGCAGTACGGTGCGGTCGACGATGTTTCCTGGCAGAAGGGCAGTCATTCCCTGAAGTTCGGAATCAACTTCCGCCGCAACGACATCACCGACTACTCGCCGGGCATTGGCAGCATCGGCTTCAGCTTCGGCGACAGCCTGCAGTCGTTCTTCAATGGAAACGGCGACAACTATCTGCAGAACTTCGCCGTTCGTCCGACGCAACCGGTCTCTGTCTACGCACTCGGCTTCTATGCGCAAGACGAGTGGGCAGTCCGGCCTGACTTGAAACTTACATTGTCGCTGCGCGGCGACCATAATTCCAACCCGACCTGCCAGACGAATTGTTTCGCGCGACTCGACAATTCCTTCCTGGCCATCGATCACTCGGTTGACACGCCCTACAACCAGACCATCCAAACCGGCCTCAACCAGGCGCTCGCCAACTACACCAAGGTCAGTTGGCAGCCCAGGTTCGGCTTCGCGTGGAGTCCGTTCGGCTCCAGTCGCAACACCGTGATCCGCGGCGGCTTCGGTCTATTCACCGACGCTTTCCCGGCCACCATCGCTGACAACTTGCTGAACAATTCCCCGTTGAATAATCCATTCCAGGTGGGAACAGCTCCGTTGTCGCCCGTAGTTGCTGGTAACCAGGCGTCACTGGCAGCTGGTGCGAACACGTCGTTCGTGCAGGGCTTCGCTGCAGGACAAACGCTCGCGCAGATCGAGGCCTCGAACCCGTTCTTCGTGGTGCCTTCGTTCACCAACGCGGCGCGCCGCATTATCGCTCCCCAATACCAGGAGTGGAATCTTGAAGTCCAGCATGGTTTTGGACGCGCAACCACACTGTCGCTGAACTACGTGGGCAATCACGGAGTTCACGAGGCCGTACAGAATCCGGGGCTGAATGCTTTCGGCTTTGGAGGTCTTCCGGCGAATCCGCTCGATCAGCGCTTCGGTACCATCAACGAGGTTTCGACTATCGCCAACTCCAACTACAACGGCCTCACCGCGTCCTTGCGTCACCAGTTCCACTCGGTGCAGGTGCAGGCCAACTACACCTGGAGCCACGCGCTCGATGAAGTCTCGAACGCGGGCTTCCTCCAGTACACCTTCAACACCAACACCAGTGTGCTGAGCCCGCAGAACCCGTTCAATCTGCGCGGTAACTACGGCAACGCTGACTACGATGCGCGGCATTACTTCAGCTTCAACTACGTGTGGGACATCCCGCGCTTCTGGGGCCCGCGAGCGGTCTTCGGTGACTGGACCGTCTCCGGAACCATCTTTGCCCGCACCGGCTTGCCTTTCACTGTGGTTGATAGCAATGCAACCTCCATCCTGGCGTCGAACAACTTCGGTGGCGTCCTCAACGACACAGGTGCTTTTGTCTTCGCCAATTACCTTGGCGGAGCGCCTTCGTCGTGCAGCGCGTCGGCGGTGAACACGCCGTGCTTCACCACCGCCATGTTCTCGCAAGCGACGTCTGGCCTGGGTGTGCAGCGCCGCAACCAGTTCTACGGGCCGAATTTCTTCGACACCGATTTCACCGTGATGAAGAACTTCCGCATCCCACGCTGGGAGTCCGGAAAACTGGGCGTTGGGTTGCAGTTCTTCAACCTGTTCAACCATCCAAACTTTGATCAACCGGTCGGAGACGTTTCCAATCCGAGCTTCGGTTCGATCATCACCACCGTGAGCACTCCGACTTCGATCCTTGGATCATTCCTAGGCGGCGATGCCTCCCCGCGTCTGATTCAAGTCAAGGCGTCGCTTACGTTCTAGAGTTGTCGCAAAGCAGGCGATCCCGGAAGATCGGGGTCGCCTTTTTTTGTCACATGTGGAGCGCACACTCTTGTGCGCTGCTTTTCTTTTCCTGCAGATTGAAGCTCGTCTGCCATGGGCTATTCCGCTGACTCTGCATGGCTAGCGCCACGTCACCGCCACAAGTGATCTCCGTCACACCTGCCGCGGACCTCAACCGTCATACTTTTTGTGGATGGGGAGTGTCCTTGCACTCCCCTGTGGGGGTCTTGTCGTGGCCAAAGGTCGCGTTTCCATTGTCGTCGAGCGTTGCAAGGCGTGCGGTTTCTGCGTGGAGTTTTGTCCAACCAAAGTTCTGGCTCTGTCATCTGCGTTCAACGCGAAGGGCTACCATCCCCCGCATGTGGTCGCGCCGGAAAAGTGCAGTGGCTGCGACCTGTGCGGAATGTATTGTCCCGACTTCGCAATTTACGGCCAGCGTCTGCCGGCACAGAAAGAGACTGCGCCTGCCGCTCCGCTCCCGGAGGTGACCCGTGAAAGCTGATCCGCGGGGAGTCCTCTCCGGCACGCACTTCATCGACGGCGATCACGCCTGTTGCGAAGGCGCCTTGGCCGCTGGCGCGCGGTTTGCCGCCGGATACCCGATCACTCCCTCAACCGAAGTCGTCGAACGTTTTGCCTCCCGCATCCCCGTCGTCGGGGGAACGTTCATTCAAATGGAAGACGAACTCGCCGCCTCGATCACTCTGCAGGGTGCGGTCTGGGGAGGAGCGAAGGCTTTTACGGTGACCTCGGGCCCGGGCTTCTCGCTGATGATGGAGCACATCGGATACGCCGCCATGACCGAGACGCCCTGCGTGTTCGTCGACGTGCAGCGCGGAGGGCCCTCTACCGGCTTGCCAACTTTGCCCGCGCAGGCCGACATGATGCAGGCCCGGTGGGGTTCGCACGGAGACTACGAAATCATCGCTCTCTGCCCCAACTCGCCGCAGGAATGTTTCGACCTCACAGTCAAGGCTTTCAATTTTTCCGAAGAATTCCGCCTGCCGGTCATGCTCATGATGGACGAGGTCGTGGGGCACATGACGGAAAAAGTAGTCATCCCAGACGCCGACCAGATCGAAGTCTTTCCGCGCCGCCACACCCACAAGTCCGCGGACGAATATCTGCCCTACGCCACCAACGGCGATGGCGTGCCAGAAATGGCGCACGCCGGCGAAGGCTATCGCTTTCACGTGACGGGCTTGACCCACGATGAGCGCGGCTATCCAAACATGACGCCGCAGACGCAAGACAAGTTGGTGCGTCGCCTGCAAAGCAAGATCCACGATGCCGCCGATCGCATCACGTTGCTCGAAGAACAGCAACTCGAAGGCGCAGATGTAATTGTCGTCTCGTACGGCATCACCTCTCGCGTGGCGCAGCGTGCTATTGAAATGGCGCGAGAGCGTGGACTGCGGGTGGGCAAGCTACGCCTGATCACCTGCTGGCCCTTCCCCGAGCAACGCATCCGCGAACTGGCAGCCACCGCGAAAGCTTTCGTCGTCCCCGAACTGAATCTGGGACAGATGGTGCGCGAAGTAGAACGCGCGGCAGGCGGCAAAGCAAAGACGATTCTAGTGCCTCATGCCGGGGGCAGCGTGCATCGTCCCGAAGACATTCTCAAGGCGATTGTGGAGGCCAGCCGATGAGCACCCTCGATGTCATGAACCCGGTCGAGCCTTTCCTGCGCACTGACCGCATGCCGCACATCTGGTGTCCTGGATGCGGCATCGGCACAACCGTCAACTGCTTTGCGCGGGCCTTGATCGAATCGAAGATTGACCTGCAATCCCTTGCGCTGGTCTCCGGAATCGGCTGTACGGGCCGCGTTGCGGGTTACGTGAAGCTTGATTCGTTTCACACCACGCACGGGCGCGCGATTCCTTTTGCAACCGGCCTGAAGCTGGCGAATCCGAAACTCAACGTGGTGATCTACTCCGGCGACGGTGATCTTTCCGCGATCGGCGGCAATCACTTGATCCATGCCGCGCGCCGCAATATCGATCTCAAAGTCATCTGCGTGAATAACCTGATCTACGCCATGACTGGCGGCCAGACCGCGCCGACCACGCCCGGCCATGCCATTACATCGACCTCGCCCTACGGTGCTTGCGAGCCCGCATTCAACCTGCCGCACTTGGTCGAAGCCGCTGGCGCTGTTTACGTCGCGCGTTGGACGACATTCCACGTGAAGCAGCTCGCGCGCTCCATCGGCGAAGCTTTCCAGAAGAAAGGCTTCAGCTTCATCGAAATCATCAGCCCCTGTCCAACCCTCTACCAGCGCCGCAACCGCCTGGGGGATGGTCTCGACACCATGAAGTACTACAAGGAAAAGAGCAAGGTGAAGCACGGCGCACCCACCGGGGAGGTCGGCCTGACCATGACGGGCGAAATCATCGTAGGAAAATTCGTGGACCGCGATCGTCCCGACTACCAGAGCCTGGTTCACGCGCAGATGGTCGAATCCCTGGGCGAGCGTTACGTGGAACCTTCGGAGAATGTATGCAGCTGCGGCTAACCGAACTTCGAATCGCCGGATTCGGCGGGCAGGGAGTCATTCTGTCGGCCATCGTGCTGGGCAAGGCCGCGTCCATCTATCAGGGCGCCTATGCAACCATGACGCAAAACTTCGGCCCCGAAGCCCGCGGGGGCGCCTGCAGCGCCCAACTCGTGCTCTCGGGAGACCCCATCCTCTATCCCTACGTCACGCAACCGGACATCATGGTGGTCATGTCGCAGGAAGCGTACACACGTTTTGTCCCGGAACTCAAAGAAGGCGGAACGCTGATCGTTGAACAGGATTTAGTCCGAGTAACAGATCTTCCAAAGCAAACGCGAGTTTACAGTTGCCCAGCCACGCGCCTCGCCGAAGAACTAGGCAAGCGCATGGTGCTGAACTCAGTAATGGTGGGATTTTTTACCGCGGTCACGCACCTGCTCGACCCCGCCGCCGTCAGAAAAGCCGTCGCGGACTCCGTCCCCTCCAACTTCCGAGACCTGAATCTTCAGGCGTTCGAAAAAGGCTACGACTACGGCGTCCGGTCTCTGGCCGAGAAAAGCCACTCGCAGGAATTCGAGCACGTAACCTACGCGGAGGAGTAGGGGGAGCGCGAAGAGTTGAATCACATTGCAGAAGAGTGCATTCAGAAGAGTAAGAAACTGCAAGAGAGAGTGACAACAAAAACCGCTCCGACTTCCGACCGTAGCGCCGGCGTCCCGCCGGCAGTCGCGGGGGCGTCTCGCCACGCTTCAGCGACATCAACATCCGAGACCGCGGCCGTCTGCCGCACTGGGAAACTGCCTCAGCAACTTACTTCATCACGTTCCGTCTCAAAGACTCTCTCCCCCGCACCGTCCTCGACAGAATCGAATCGGAGAAAAAGAACATCCTCCGCACAGCGGCGGAGCTAGGCCGCGACATTTCTCCCGACGAACGAAAAAGCCTCACGCGTCTTTCGACAACTCGCATTGAGCAATTCCTGGACAGTTGGGAGAGGTGCATGCCATCTACAAGTGCCGGCGATCGCCGAAATTGTCAGCGAATCCCTCCGCCATTTCGACGAGAAGCGGTATCGCCTCTTCGCATGGTGCATCATGCCGAATCATGTCCACGTCGTGGTCCGTCTCTTTCCAGGCAATTCTCTCGCGCAAATTCTCCACTCCTGGAAATCGTTCTCTGCGAAGCAAGCTGAGAAAGTGTTGAGGTTGAACGGACCCTTTTGGCAAAGGGCGTCTCGCCCTCGCTACAGCTACCGCACTACTCGCACGGTCATCTCTTCTGCGGGCTCTCCGCCAGCCATCGCCTGAGCAATGATCAACTGACGCGCCTCGCCACGGAAGACCGGGAGCTGCCGCCCAAACCAGATCGCTCCTGCAATGCTGGCGACCCCGCCGGTGGCCACTGCAATCGGAGCCCCCAAGCGATCGGCCATCGCGCCCCCCAGCAGCGCCCCGAACGGTGCCATGCCCATGAACATCATCGAGTACAGCGCCATCACGCGCCCGCGCAGCGCGTCTGGCACCATGGCCTGGATCAGCGTGTTCGAGCACGCCATCTGCAACATGATGAAGAATCCCACCGGGATCAGGAGGTTGGCCGACAGCCAGAAGATTTTCGAGAATGCAAACACAATCAGGCTCACGCCGAAGCCCGCACAGCAAATCGAGATCAGCTTACCCAACCCTTTCACGCCGGTGCGAACCGCTAGCGTCAAGGCGCCGAGCAACGCCCCGATCCCGGTGAAGCCCATAAGAATGCCGAGTCCCTTCGCGCCCGAATGCAACACGTGGTCGGCGAAGATCGGCATCAGCACCGTATACGGCAGGCCGACCAGACTCACCAGCCCGAGCAGCAGAAGCAAAGCGCGGATCGGGCCCGTGCTACTCACCCAGCGAAACCCTTCGATGATGTCTTCCAGCGGCGAATCCGACTTGGAGCGAGCACCGACGTCTACTCGCATCATCAGCAGCCCGATGATGACGGCGATGTAACTGATGCCGTTCAAGAGAAAACATCCGCCTTCTCCAATCTTTATGAGGAGGATGCCGGCGATCGCCGGCCCGATCACGCGGGCGCCGTTGAACATCGAAGAATTAAGCGCGATGGCGTTCATCAAATCCTCGCGTCCAACCATATCGACGAGGAACGACTGTCGCCCAGGAATATCGAACGCATTTACCACTCCCAGTAGCGATGCCAGTACAAAGATGTGCCACACCTGCACCTTGTGTGTTAGCGTCAGCGCCGCAAGGATGAATGCCAGGATCATCGACGCGATCTGCGTGGCGATCACCACTCGATGGCGGTTCACCCGATCGGCCACCATGCCTCCGATCGGTGCCATTAGAAACACCGGAATCTGGCTCGCAAACCCGACCGCTCCCAACTGAAACGACGATCCCGTTTTCTCGTAGACCAGCCAGGACTGCGCCACCGTCTGCATCCACGTGCCAATCAGCGAAATCAGTTGTCCGGAAAAGAAGAGCTGGAAATTGCGGTGCTTGAGCGCGCGTACCCCGACCGACCACCGTGACTCTCTCCCTTCCGGCATGGGCGCATCGGTTGGGTCGCTGCTCGCCGGATTGGTGGTTGCGGGTTCAGTCACGGTTGCCCATTAGATGCCCGAAACTACTCATTGGTACCACTATAGACGACCTTGCGAGCGCCTCTGTTTTACAATGCTAGCTCATGAACAGAAGAATTCTGATTGGGCTCGCTGCTGCCGTGTGCCTCGTCGGCTGCAATAAGTCTTCGACTTCCGCTGCTCCTTCTCGTCCGAGCGACGCGGTGCAACTGAAACTGCAAGAGCTCGCCGGGTCAGGTGCCAAAGATTGCGGACGCCTGGACGTGAAAGCGGCGAACGATCAGTTCAAGGCGTCGAGCACCTGCGCGACCAACGCCGCCGATAATAAGAAGCCGTTCTACGTCGCCTATGACATGCCCGGAATGACGACCGGCGTTGCCGGAAATTCCGAGGGCAAACTCTTCGCTTTGGAATTGCAGGGAGCAGGAACGGGAGCCAAGCTGGAGAGCGGTCCATGTCCGGCCGCATTGCGGGTTGCGCCCAGCCTCCGTCTCACGTGCTTCATTCCGGGGACGATGGGATTGAATCCAACTGGAGCCGATCCTCACAGCGGAATTCAAACGACGCCAGGCGCAAGCCCGCACGGTGGAAGCATGGGAATTCCGCAGCCTTTTGATTCCTCGAACGGCGGAACTGCGGCGCCTCCTCCGAAGAAAAAGTAAATGGAGATCAGTCGCTCTCTTTAACGTGCGCCGGCCAGTTCCGGTTCAACTTTCAGGGGCTGGGTCGCAGGTGTGCTCTCTTGCGCATCCACCACCGCGATCGCCGTCACGTTGACAATCTCTTCCACCTCGGCTCCGCGCGACAACAAATGAACAGGCTTGCTCATACCCATCAAGATTGGGCCCAGAGTCTCGCCGCCGCCGATCTTCGACAGCAGCTTGTAAGCGATGTTCGCTGAATTGAGATCGGGGAAAATCAAAACATTCGCCCCGCCTTTCAGTTGGCTGAACGGATACTGCAGTTCGAGTTCGGTCGAGACTGCATCGTCCGCCATCAGTTCGCCTTCCACCATCAGCGCTGGATCAGCGCGGTGCAACAACTCGACCGCCCGGCGGACTTTCTCGCATTGCGGATGCGGCGTGCTTCCGAAGCTGGAGAACGATAACAAGGCAACTTTCGGCTGGATGTCGAAGCGGCGCGCGGTTTGGGCAGTGCACAGCGCGATCTCGACCAGATCCTCAGCTGTCGGTTCGATGTTCACGCTTGTGTCGGCAAGGAAGTAGATGTCGCCCTTGCGGGTGATCATCGCGTAGCAACCCGACACCTTGTGGAGTCCCTCGCGCACGCGAACGATCTGTAGGGCCGGCCGGATCGTGTCAGGGAAGTGTTGCGTTACTCCGGACACCAGTGCATCGGCATCACCCATGTGCAGCATCATCGATGCGAAGATGTTGCGCCTGCTAATCTGTAAGCGCGCTTCCGAAAGCGTCATGCCTCGGCGCTGCCGCAGCCGAAACAGTTCTTCGATGTAACGCTCCCGCAGTGGCGAGCTTAACGGGTCCGCAATGCGTACGCCGTTCAGGTTCAAGCCGAGTTCTGCCACATTCCTGCGAATCGTGGAAGGATCACCCAGCAGGATGGGAAGCGCGATGTGCTCTTCAATCAGGGTGTGGCAGGCCCGCAAAATCTTTTCGTTATCGCCTTCCGGAAAGACCACGGTCTTCGGTTGCGCTTTTGCCTTGTGAACCATCATGCGTGCCACTTCATGCGCCTTGCCAAGCCGCCGTTCTAGTTGCTCGCGATACACATCGAGGTCAATTGGTTCCTGCGCAACGCCGCTTTCGATCGCAGCCCGGGCGACTGCGACCGCCTCCCACAGCAGAACCCGCGGATCGAATGGCTTCGGAATTAAATATTCCGCGCCGAACTTCAATCGCTCCACGCCGTAAGCGCGACAAACCGAGTCCGGAACATCTTCCTTCGCTAACGCCGCTAACGCCTTGGTGGCCGCCAGTTTCATCTCTTCATTGATGGCGGTTGCGCGCACGTCCAACGCCCCGCGGAAAATGAACGGAAATCCCAATACGTTGTTCACCTGGTTCGGATAGTCCGATCGCCCGGTAGCCAGGATCACATCGTCTCGGCTCGCTTTCGCTTCTTCGTAAGTGATCTCGGGGTCCGGATTCGCCATCGCAAACACGATAGGCCGCGCCGCCATCGTTCGAATCATCTCGGCGTCAACCGCGCCCTTCACCGAACATCCCACAAACACATCCGCTCCCCGTATCGCTTCGCTTAGAGTACGCAGGTTGGTCTCTTTCGCGAAACGTTCCTTGTACGGATTCATTCCGGCCGTACGGCCCTTGTAGACCACACCCTTCGTATCGCACAGCGTGATGTTTTCGCGCTTCACTCCCAAGCGCACATAGTGTTCCGCGCACGCAATTCCCGATGCGCCTGCCCCGTTGAAAACCACTTTCACTTTGTCGATCGGCTTTCCCGCGACCTCCAATGCATTCAGCAGTGCTGCGCCGGAAATGATCGCGGTTCCGTGCTGGTCATCGTGGAAGACGGGAATCTTCATCGTCTTCTTCAGAGTCTCCTCAATGTAAAAACACTCGGGCGCCTTGATGTCTTCGAGATTGATTCCGCCGAATGTAGGCTCAAGCAGTTGGCACAGCTTGATGATTTCGTCCGGGTCGTGGCTGTTCACTTCCAGATCGAACACATCGACATCTGCGAAGCGCTTGAACAGAACACCTTTCCCTTCCATGACCGGTTTGCCCGCTAGCGCTCCAATGTCGCCCAGACCGAGCACGGCCGTCCCGTTGCTGATCACCGCCACCAGGTTTCCGCGCGCGGTGTATTTGAATGCGTCATGCGGATTTTTTTCGATCTCTAGGCAGGGAATTGCAACTCCCGGCGTGTAGGCGAGGCTCAGGTCGCGTTGTGTGCGGCAAGGCTTACTTGATGTGACTTCGATCTTTCCGGGGCGCTCGCCAAAGTGATAGTCCAGCGCCTGCTGTTTCGTCACCGCCATATCGCCTCCGTAGTGCGCGGGTTGTGCCGCCGCAAAGCGCGAGTCAAGGCACGCGCGGACCGAATTCCATTGTTTGGCGTTTCAAGCCGGTCGGCTGTGACATCCATCACACGCACACGTGCTCTGGCGCTTATTCCGTCCTGTCGGAGTTGTTGATTAGGAAGGAGTTCCGTCCGCGCGCAATCTGTAGAAGTACTACACCCCACTGACGTCCCTACCTCGAGATGCTTGGCTTGTTCGGCGTTATCCACAGATCTGTCTAAACTTTGACGTGATTATAAAAAACGCCCCTTCCAACTTGCGCCGACCTGCGGTAAAGTTTGGTTCCTGACCTGGCTTTTCCCGTGCCGGGATCCATGTGCTACGCCCAGAGGAAGCCATGACGACTCCTGACTGTCTTGAGCGCCGCTGCGGGCAGCGATTCGATCTTCACGTGCCAGTTTCTCTGAAACTGACCGGCTCTCAGCACGAATCCTCCGGCTTTACGCAGGACCTGAGTTCTCGCGGAGCCTTCGTTTTTACCGATTTCCCCCTCGCCCAGGGGGAAGTCGTGGAAATCACTCTCGTAATGCCGTCCGAGATCACTCTTGGGGAAAGTATGCGTGTCCGCTGCCAAGGAACGGTCTTGCGCGTCGTGCAGCCTTCGGTTGGCACGATGCTAGGGGTGGCCGTGCACTTTTCTCATTACGAATATCTCGCCCAGCCCGAGGCTGAGGCCTCTACCGACGCGTTTAACCGGATTTCTTCGCTTCATCCGCATCCGGAAAAGGAGCGGGACAGTGCGGCTCCCGATACCAGGCGTGTGGCGTCGTAGGGTTTCTGGCTGTTTTTAGCACCGTAGGATAAAAAGCCTTCGATTCCCGCGCGGGATGCGGATTTTGGGTCCTTTCGGTTCTTTTCAATCCGCTCCATTTCGCTTAGAATGTTCCGCAGTCGGGAAATTGAGATGTGGAGTCTCCCTCTCGGCAGTGCCTATCTTCTTTGTCCAGCAATCGTAGACGCGTAAAATCGGCCTAGAAGTGTGTTCGCTCGGTTACAAAAGTCACTTGGCTCGGAGGTTTGTCCCCCAATACCATGCAAACGCAGAAAGATTTTAGCGAGAACCAAGCCATGCATGGCATCGCAGTCGCCCTCCTGACCGAGGACCGGGAGCAGTCCGCCATACTCCAGAACCGACTGGAGAGCACTCACGTTGCGCGCATTGTGTTCAGCAATGTCGGCTTCCCGCTGAGCGCGACCGATCCCATCGTTCGCCAGATGCAGGCGCAACGCGCCGAAGTTGTGCTGGTAGACGTGAATTCCGAAGACCCGCAGCGTGCCATCCGCACCATCGAACTCATTCGCGCGACCACCAGTGACACCGCCATATTTGCGATCGGCGAGATGCGCAATCCGATGGCGATTGTCGGAGCGATGCGCGCAGGCGCCGGCGAATTCATCGACCGCAATACCGGAACGGAAGGCCTGCTCGAAGCCTTCACTCGTTTTTCTTCTGCGCGCAGCAAGAGTCGCAGCACCGGCAAGGCGCGCGTCTTCACTGTGATCAATGCAAAAGGCGGGAGCGGAGCGACCACTCTCGCGGTGAACACCGCCGTTGCGCTGCAACAGTTGCATGGTCAGACCATCTTGGTAGACTTCTCGCCGATTGGTCACGCCGCACTGCACTTGAATGCGCGGCCCACGTTCAGCGTAATGGATGCGCTGCAGAATCTGCACCGCATGGATGCTTCCTTGCTTGAAGGCCTGATGACCTCAACCAAGGATGGTCTGCATCTGCTTGCTGGTCCGCAGCAGCCTTACACCACGGCGCCCGCAGCCGCCGAACTGGCGCGCCTGTTCGACTTGCTCGTCAGTCACTACCGCTACGTGATTGTCGATTGCTCCGGCCGTCTGGACCAGACGACGCGCCTGCTTTCCGATCTCTCAAACGTGGTGTTGATGGTTGCTCAGACGGACGTGGTCTCGCTCTGGAGCGCAGGCCGCATTCGCACCTTCCTCGAGGAAGGCAACGGCCGCAAGCATCTGCGCCTGGTGATGAATCGTTACAAGAAGATTCCTGGATTCAGCGAAGAAGACGTCGAGCGCGCCACGAACGTCAAGATCCTCTGGAAGGTTCCGAACAACTATCAGTTGATCGCGCCGGCCATCGACAAAGGGACGCCGGTGGCTGCTCATGATTCACAGGAAGTTAGCCGCGCGTTCCGGTCACTCGCAGAACTGCTGGCGCAGGCTCCGGCCGCCGCCGAAGAGGGCCTCGATCTGGTTTTTCAGACACAGAAAGACGGAAAGAAATCTCCCAACCGCCTGCTGATTACCCCGCAATTCCGGACTGGGCAATAGCCCGCCAAATCAAATCAGTTCGTCGCGATTTGTGGTCAGCATCCCCCCACCGAAGCTTGGATGGGGCACCATTCCTCAATCTCTTTATCCTTCTTGAAGCCTATCTCTTCGGTCTTCATCGCTCTCTAAAGCGATGAGGACTGATCACTCCCGCTGCGGGTACGGTTCACCGATGCTATGAGCCCTGTATGACTCAGTAGCGGGTGAGTCGGCCTGCGCCGCATCAGATGTCCGGCTTGGTCTCCCTTGGGGTCCAAGTTACACGGTAAGGGTCCGCGCGGTTCTGCCTAGGACACGCGGAACGACGCCATCTCTGGCCTAATTTTAGGATAGCAATTTGGGTGGGGCGATTGTGACATGGCGAGGAAGTTTATATTTCGCTTGGATTGATGCAGATGGATTTGATTTGTGAAGTGAGTGGGGCTTGACAGGTGATGGAGGTCACAGGAGAGTCAGTTCTCAGTTCTCAGTTCTCAGTTGTCGGGTGGCCCGGGTTTTTGTAGCGCCGGCATCTTGCCGGCAGTCCCGAGGGCGTCCCGCCCTCGCTGGCGGGCTCACGCCCGCGTCCGCTGTTGTGCCGCCCCTACCGGGCTTGCGATCGTTTTTGCCGCTGACCCACCACTCACGTGGTGGGCTATCTTGTGCCGCCGCTTTGCGGCTCTTTTTTGTTGAGGCGCGACGGGCAGCGATTCACTGATGGCGGGCGGCGACGCCCGCCGGACTGCCGGCGGGACCCTCCGTTCCGCTCAGGGCTGGCTGCCGGCGCAACGGTTGCGGTCCGACATGTAACTGGCAGCGGAAAAGCTCCACATCTCACTGCAATTTTTGCTGGTCCCAGGCATCTCCCTTCGGCGGGTCCCCATCTTCATATGAAACGCCCAAACATACTTCGTCGCATTTCCGCCCATGTCGGGAGTTTCTGATGTTTGTACGGATTATCCTTGCTGCTTTGCTTGTCTCTGCAACCATTCTTCCGGCGCAGCAGAGTGCTGAACCGCCGAAGACCGACCTGAACGGTATCTGGAAACTCAACCGCGACGAGAGCGATGACGCGCGCGCCAAACTGCGCTCCGCCATGCAGGACCGCGATCAAAACGGACCCATGGGCAGCCACACCGGCATGGGTGGCGTGAGCCTGGGAATCCCGGGTATCGGTGGAATGGGGCGTCCCGGAGGGCCGGGTATGGGTCGTGGCTCTGGCGCTGGTAACGAGGAGCAGAGATCGCGGCTTGCCACTCTTGTGCAAGCTTCCGAGCAACTGACCATCGTAGAGAAAGGTCCGGAAATCGATGTGAACGGTTCCGATCATCACGAGCGTTCTCTCTTCACCGACGGTCGCAAGATTGAAAAGTCCGGCAAGGACGCTTCCCAAATGCAGGTCAAGGCGCATTGGGATCACGGCACCTTGATCACCGAAGAGAAGGGTCCGGGCGGCGAGAAAATTTCGCATGCCTACGAAATCACACAGGAAGGCAAGCAGATGGCGGACACGCTCACGCTCGAAAGCAAGCACCTGAATACGCCCATCATCGTGCGCTCGGTGTACGACAAGGCAGGAACTGACAAGGGAGAATAGCGCTCTCCGTCTCTGGTAGTCCTGGCTTGCGTTTGTTAAAACGCACACGATCAGGACTGTTCATGCGAATGACAAAACTGCGCGTCATCTTCAGCCTCGGCTGATCTATTCAAGAACCTTTGGTTCGGAGTGAAGTAGTGGGTGTGCGGGCAGGATGCCCGCACGACGGCCGGCGCTAACGTGGAGCTACGTTAAAACTGCGACCTCTTCAGAATTGGTTTGAAGGGAATCATTACGATCGCTTCCACGTCGACGTTGGCGTCGTTCTTCATCGCTGGCAAGAAGTGCCAGCGTGCCAGGGCCTCGCTGGCATAGCGATCGAGTCGCGAGTCGGCTCCATTCACCACCCGTATATCGCCGACCGTTCCATCTGCGCGAATGATTGCTCGCAGCGTTACCGTTCCGGAGACGTTCTCCCGCATCAACTGCAATGGGTACGCCGGATCCACTTTGTGGTCCGCAACTGGCGCAAGCAACTCGCCCTTTTCGTGAGCATCGCCCAACTCGGCAAATCGCATTACCCAGCTGCCGCCGGCCGAATTGAGATTCGGCATGTTCATGGTCATGGAATAAAGGCGACGGTCGCGGAAGATTTGCCGCTCGAGGGGCGTGGGATTCTCTACTAGCTCTGCTTTGGTATGCGGCCCAGCGGAAGTGCGTGTGCGCGAAACGCTGGTGCTGGCCATCTCGGTCTTTCCCGGGAGCGCGCCGCTCGCCGACGAACCATCCGCCGCCGGATCTCCGCCGCCGGTCGCAGCCGTTGCTGGCTTCGCGCCGTTGCCAACGTGCAGGCCGGACGGCACTCCGGCCGCTGATGTGCCCGATCCTGTTCCACCCGAAAGCCCATTCCTCCCGGCGCCGCGTCCGTTCGTCGCCGCGTTATCAGCGCGAACGTCGGGCGTGCCTTCCGCGCCAGCCTTTCCTTCAGGCGACGCGGCGAATGTTCCGCGCCGATTGCCAACCGGCGGCTGAGCCGGAGGCGCCACTGACGGGTGAAGGCTAAGCGCGATGATGTGTCCGCCAGCCTCGGCGGAATGCGATCCAGCAACCGCCGGTGGGGGAGGCACGACTTGCCCGCCCGGCACTCCTAAACTTGCAGCACGAGCCGTACGTGCCCCGGCCGCGGTGCCCGACGCCGCTCCTTCGACCGACGGCGGAGGCGGCACGACTGACTTTCCTTCGCCGCCAAATCCCGACAGCGTCCGCTGTGCCGCCACCGGCAACTGCGGTGCCGGCACAATCACATCCGACCGCCCGATGTTCACGTCACCCAGCCGCCGGATGGATGCAGCATCGGTAGCAGGTGGAGGAGCCACCACTGAGGATTCCAGTCCGCGCAATCCGCGACGCGATCCTGCGCTATTTGCGTTGGGCGCGGGAGCCACCACGTCAATCGCCAGCGATGCGACCGCGCGAACGCTGCTCTGCACAGTGGGTGGAGGCGCAACGATGCCTTGCTCCATGCCGCGCAAGTTGCGGCGAGACGTCTGATCGACCTCAGGCGCCGGTGCCACGATCTGGTTCGGTAAAACCGGCGTGGTCAGGCTCTTTCTTTCCACCGCAGAACCGGGCACTGGTACAGAATGATTTCCCCACGCCACAATGTTGGGTGTTTCCACATCGTGATTGATCTTGATCTCAGGAGGCGTGACGATCGTCTGGTGACGGTTGTCCGATTCCGGGGGCACCGAGAGGATCGGCTGCCGCGCGAATGCCGGATTCCCCTTGATCGGCTTCGCTGCGTTCGGTCGTCCCGTATCGAGGGGTGGCAAGTACTCCGAAGGCGAGTAGTAAATCACGTCTGACGGATCAAATCGGCGCACCTGCACAACGTGCGGGGATGGCGGCAGCAGCATCGAAATTCCCCATGCCACCGCGAAGACAATCAAGTGATAGATGACCGACTCGACGAACGCTCCCCAGGGCAGCCGACGGGGCACAAATACGTCCGGCCAGAAAGGTGCCGGGCTGGAGGTGATGTGGATCGCCGGAGGGCGGCGGCGAAGCAACGTATCCGCGAGATTCCGCCGAAAAGTGCGCCCCCACGGCTCCAATTCAACCAGCAGACTCGGCGGAAGGGGAGTGTCCGGGCTTGCCTGCGGTTCCGCGATTTCGGGGTTTTCCAGCCCTAAGTAAGAAGTCATGAAGACACGTCAGAAGAGGGACCGCAGTGGCATCATTATAGCGAACGCTTCCGGCAGATCCGAAGCCGAAATGTACTGCCGAGTAGACTCCGAACGTCTCGTAACCCTATAGTACGATTACCCCAAAGGAGGCTGACTCGATGAATAGACGTTGGCTGATTGTCGTGTGGGCGCTTTTGGCGGTCTGTTCGACGCTAATGGCGCAGGAGAAGGCCGCCCCCGCGAAACCCACAGATCCACAGTCGGCCGAACGGCCCGGGTCCCAATACTCGGGGATGTACAGCTTCCTCAAAGAAGGCGAATTCGTGCAGGTGACGGTCGAAGACGCAGGACACGTGACCGGATTCGTCTCGCGCTACGGAGATCAGGACAGCGACAAAGGAGCCTTTCTCGACCAGTTCTTCAAAACCGGCAAGCTCGACGGCGACGCCCTGACTTTCATGACCGAAATTGTTCACGGGATGGCGTATGAATTCAAAGGAACGATCGGCCGGGGAGAAGGGAAGAAGCCCGGCGACGAAGCCTACTACGAGATCAAGGGAACCCTTACCGAGCATCTGACCGACGTGAATCAGAAGACATCCTCCCGGTCGCGAGAGGTTACCCTCAAGGCATTTCCGGCCGAGCCCAGCTAGCGACCTGGCGCCGGCGTCCCGCCCTCCGACCGTGGCCCCCTAACCAGGTCTTACTTCCCAGCCGGCTTCAGCACCGCGGTATTCCGCTCATCGCTGGCAATGATCCGATAGAACTTTTTTAAGTCCGCAGCCTTGTCGACCGGCACGCTAAGTTCTTTGATTTCGAAGCTGCGCGTATAGGTCAGCACGCTGCCTTGGGTTTCGGTTTTCGAGTGATAGCTGGCAAATCCGAATTCAGCATCTACCGGGGGTGGCATGTCGTCCACCACATACCCCGCGGGCAGCGTAATTTCGAACGCGTCGGTATCCTTGATCGGCCCCTCGAACTCGACCGGAAACTGCCGCGCCTCTTTGGTTTCCAGCAGGGAACTTGACTTGCTTCCCAGCACGCGTGGACGCACCAGCAACAGATTCCCGGCATTCTTCGCGTAGTTTTCCGATTCGAATGTGTATTCGAACCCGAAGGGTAAATCGGTATGCTCGATATTGACGGCTTTCGCCTTGGTAATGACGAAGGTCGACAACGAACCCGACAGCAGGTTCTCGATGGGCTTGATGCGCTCGTTCGCGTTGGTCACGGTGCGTAACGCATAGCGCTGCGACCAGGCACGGTCCCCGATTCTGGTCTCCGCGACGCTGCCTGTGAGTTTCCCGTTCACGTCAAGGTTCAGCTTGGCTACGCGGCGGATCCCATTCATGCTCGAGGGCAACATGGGCAATTCGACTAGCTGTCCACCGTCGGACGTCACCAGCAGTCCATAGTTGGCCTGCAGCGATCCCGAGATTCTTCCAAACGGTGTGAGTTCGTCGGTCGGATCGAAAAACAAAATCTTTCCCAATTTCGGTACCGTCACTACTGTGCTAAGGGACGGATCGTTTAGCTCCTCCGGCAATTTGATTGCGATAATGGCGTGATCAAAGCGCGCGCGAGCTGGCATGGAAGGCGTGACCGCGCCACGCTCCGTGTTGATCAGCACGTAATACGAATCGATGCCGATCTCGTGCAGCATCGATCCCATCAGAGTGGCTTTGTCTTTGCAGTCCCCGTAACGGTGAGAAAAAATGTCGGGAGCGGCGTGCGGCTGCCAGCCGCCGATCCCCAGTTCGATCGCCACGTAGCGTATGTCGTGCTGCACGAACTGTGCCAAGGCTCGCATCTTCTCAATCTGGCCCGGCGTGGAAGATGTCAAAGCCACAACCTTCTGCTTGAGTTCAGGAGATGGATTCGTACGCCCGTTGATCAGCGAACGATACCAATTGCCCATCTGCTGCCAGTCGCCAAACCCATTTACCGCGGGCCCGCCCGCCGGAAAGAAACTGATGATCATCTGTCCGATCACACCGTCCATGGGCGGCATGTCATCTTCTTTCCGGACGGCTTTAACGTCGTTCACTGTCCAGGTCGGTGTCCCCGCCTGCGTCGGTTTCACTTCCGGATAGTTCATCCAGGTTGCCTTGTACTCCCAGCCCGGTGGAAGGCGCAACGAATAGTGGCTTTCGCGAACCGGAACGGATTCCTGAAAATCCCAGAAATCCTGAAGCACCATCGGCTGCTCTTCGGTTTCGTATTCATAACCAATAATATTGCCCGGATCGGCCGCAGGAATGTGGAGGACCTTGTCCTTCACGTCTGAAATCAATTCGCTCCCTTCAATTTTGGGCAGCGAAATTTCCAGCGCTTCTTTATCCTTCACCTCGTAGTCTTTCCCTTGGGCCGGAATGCACCATCCCCGCAGCCCGGTAATGCGGCGGTGCGAGTTCAAATAGACGAAGACATTGCCGTATTCCCGGCCCCCAGGCCGCAGGATCTTGTAAGCCTCTCGCACCGTTCGAATGATCTTGTCGGTGGACTGCACACTTACCATCGTTTCGGAATACAGCAGAATGGCGTCGGCTTTGTCGTCATGCGGCGGGAGCGGGGCATTCACTACCGCATGCATCCACTGCGGAGCATCACCCGCTACGGCCGGACACACCCATCCCACGACCGTACCGGCTAGCAGGACGACCAGGATGAGAAAGCGTTCAATTCGTAGTTGCGGTCGCCGGTTGCAAAACAATCTGTGACTCATCACCTGACCTCACCACCTGGAAAAAGTTGCGCAACGCGGGGTAGAACTTCGTCTCCAACAGCAGCAGATCGATGTTCAGCGTGCGGGTCCAGTGCAACGCTCCCGCATCATGGTCGACCTTGAGCGTGTAAATGACGACTTTCGCGTTCTGATCTTGCGCCGGAGGGGTGCTGCTTACCATCCAGCCCAGCGGTAACTCAACCGTCACGTCATCGACCTTCTGGAAAGGGAACTCGAAATAAATCGGATGCACGCGCGCCGCGTGGTCGAAGAGTCGCTTCTCGGTCGCGCCAAACAATCCAACTGGCAACAGCGCTCTGCGTCCTGCTGCCGAAGCCCATCCCGGCACCTTCAAATCGAATTCCGCCACGAGCGAATTCTCTGAACTGCTCCAATCCGGCTTGTTCGCCAGGTCGATATCAATTGCCGCCGGAATGTATTCGCGAACCTGGTCCTCCAGAAACTTCTTGCGCTCGGTCTCATCCTCGTGCCGCTCCTCAACCCGGCGCCGCATGGCTTCGAGTCCGGTGAAAGTCAGGGTCAGCTTGCCCTCCAGGCTGCCCGTGCTCTCGTCGAGTTTTAACTTGGCCTTGCGCTCGATGCGCGAAGCGGAACTCTCGGGAAGCGAGGTCTGCACCCAGCTTCCGCCGTCTTTATCCATGCGCAGGCCCGTGACGCTGGTCTCGTCCCAGGGCAATATCCCGAACGGAGCGAAGGCGGCGCCGGGATCGCAATACACCTCTTTCCCGTTCAGTTTGAGCAGCACCACGTTGGCATCGAGCTTGGTGCTGTCCATCAACTTGGGATTAAAGAAGTAGTTCCGCCGGTCTGATGCCCACACCCCGTAAGCTTCGATACCGGCGGCGCGAGCCATCGCCAGATAGAGCCAGGTCAGTTCGTTGCCATCGCCGTATCCGCGCTTCCAGACGTCTTCAACATTCCCGTTGTCTTTTTCCTTGGCGCGCTTCTGCTCTTCCTCCGTCTTGCGCACTTCGAACGACGTATTACGAATCTGCTGCACGCGCGCGTAGATCTTGCGTGCTTTCACTTCCGGCGGATCGCTGGGTGACACGATCTGTGACACCGCCTGCTCCATTTGTTTCTTCTTGCCGATAAAGCTCTCCAGGCGCTCATTCAGCTTCTTTCCCTTGTTGTGCCAGAACTTGTCCGCATCCGATTCAAATCCTTCGTTGCTGTAGATGAAGTCGACGCGGGACTTCAACTCGTTCTCCGGAGGCATGAAATCTTCTGTCTGGAAGGCGGGGATGTCTTGCGCTTCCAGTCGAATAACCTTGTCGGGTCCTTCTTTTGGAGGCTGTGTTCCCTCAGGCAGAAATTGCCAGCTGTAGCGAACCGTCCATGACTCGTACTGGCCGACATAGCGCTTCAACGAAAACTTCGCGTGCTTGGTGAACAACTCGTCACTCAGGATCCAGTGCGAATCAAAGATCAGGTTCTCGGCAAAATCGCGGGTGTACGCATACTCAATGATCCCTCCCACCTGCACGTCAGGCAGCGTGAACGTCTTGGCCAGGTATTTCAGACCCTTCGCTTTGGCAATGGATTTGTCGAATACCTTCCCGTCAAAATCGGCGGTCGATCCATCCGGCCGGATGCTGCGCGCTTTTATCGCAGTAATGTTTTCCCGGTCCTTGAAGAAAGGTATCTCGACATCGGCGTACTTGCGCCCCTCCTCGGTGAGGATCTTGATGCGGATGTAGTTGTCCTCGTGCGAGGTATAGCTGTTGTCATCCCGATCGACTTGCCGGAACAGGATGATTGCGGGCGCGCCAGGGGCTTTCGGATCCGATGTCATCTTGAGTTCTTCTGGGGAAATCGGTTGAAACGCGATGCCCGCTCTTGCCGGGGGCGAGAGGCATATCAACAATCCAAAAGCAATCGAGAGGGAAAAGGCCAGATTCAGGCGACGAAGGGGCATGGCGGAACTCCTTTCCGCAGTTCTAGTTCAGTCTCCGGACGTGGTGTGGGTGGGTTACGACCAGTGTGGGATGACGAAGCGGCCCAGCCATACCCTGCTGTCGAGCACACCTATTGGGCGCACAATACAATTCCGCCTCCGGCGTGTCAAGGAAAACTCCCGTTTCCACTTAGACTAAGCGGCACTTATCGGCCCAAATCGGTTGCGCTTCAAGTCCGTGCTCCAAGGTTAGTAACTTCGCGAATCATTACCTCGTACGCTTTTGACACCAGTCCTCGTTCTTTTAGCTTTACCAATTCGTCATTTGGAGGCGTAAGGGCAGCCTTCCCCGCCGATTTCCTGAGGTGATCTAGCTCACTCGGAGTTGTGAGCGCTGTCACAGCACGTAGTTACATCGGCGGCCACAATTGCCTTTGTTGGGAGGGGCGTCTGCAGGTATTGGGACTCGCCCCAAGTGAGGTCTCTATGTCGGATGACAAACGCGACATCCTTGAAGTGTTGAAGTTCGAGCTCAACTTCCTGGAACAGGGCGGGTACGGGCGCAGCGTGCGCACGCCCTGGAAAGCAACTTCGGTGTTTCAGGACTCCCCGAGTTGCATTAACTTCAATGACTCTGCGCGGCCCCATGCTTGCAGCGAATGTCTCCTGACGGACTTCGTTCCGCCGGAAGCGCGCGAAGAGGCCATCCCGTGCCACTTCATCCCGCTCAACAAACTGGGCGAGACCGTGGACAGCATGGAGCGTCATTCTCATCAGCCGGAGATGGAAGAAGCATTGAAATCCTGGCTGCGAGCGACCATCACGCGCCTGGAGAGCCAGCGTATTCTCGAGAAGAAACACAACTAGGGATCGCGCTCGCCCGTGGGGTGAAAGCCGCATTCGAATTGACCTCGCCGTTCGTTTCTTAGACTGATCAAGGGAACGCCACCGCAGTCTGCCCCTCATTCGGGACTCGCATTTGACTTCCTGCTCGACTTTTCGGAATCATCGTCGTCACACGGATGTCAAAGCTGAGATTACTTTTCGGCGCGCTGGGTTTGATGGCGTTGCTTTACCTCGTGGACGGTCTGGTGCTTCATTTTCGGCCCAATCCCGTCGGATCCATCGTCGTCGAGCGTTACGACGCGATCCCGGAAAAGAACGGTAAGACCGAATTCGCCTTCGAGCAGCCAACCGCGCAGCCGTGTGTGCACGCTCTCTTCCCGCATGGCGGGAATCCGCCCTGCTGGTATCTTTCGCGTCATGCGGTGCAGCGCATCAACTATTGATGGCTCGGTGGTCTCGCGTTCCAGCCAATCACTCCCCTTGACCGCCGTATCGCGCCTTCGCCGCTGCTACTATTAACAAGCCCGCATGTTCGCCGTTCGCGACAATCTCGCCGAGTGTTTCAGCGCCCTACGCGCCCACAAACTGCGCGCTTCTCTGACCATGATCGGACTCACCATGGGCGTGGCCACGCTGATTACCGTGATGACGATTGTGCAGGGAGCGAACGTCTACGTAGAGCAGAAGATCGCAAACCTGGGCACGAACGTTTTTCAGCTTGCCCGCACCCCGTTCGCTGTTACTGACTTCAACATCATCATCAAGGCTCTGAAGTACCGCAAAATCGAGCTCGACGACATGCAGGCGGTCGCCGACGGATGCTCAAGCTGCGGAGAAGTCGGCGCCACCGCTGGGGCCAACGTGCGTGCTCGCTACGGCAACAAGGAGGTCACCGACGTTAGCCTCGCCGGACACACGCCCTCGATGGTCGATATCGACACGCGAGCCGTTGAGCGCGGCCGCTACTTCACACCCTCTGAAGCCGAACATCGCGCCAACGTCTGCCTGATTGGCGACACTCTCGTCCAGCAACTTTTCCTCGGGGTCGATCCTCTGGGCAAAACGCTCCGCCTCGACAACGAAGAATTCACCGTGATCGGCGTGATGGACAAAGTCGGCAGCGTGCTCGGCCAGGATCAAGACAACTTCGTCACCGTGCCCTTGTCGGTCTACCTAAGAATGCGCGGTGAGCACGAGAGTCTGACCATCAACGTGAAGGCCCGTGGAGAGGCCTTCCAGCAAGCGCAGGACCAGGCGACACTGATCATTCGTGCTCGCCGACATCTGACTGCCGGCATGGAGAACGACTTCTTCATCGGCACGAAAGAAAGCTACATGGCCCTTTGGCGAAGCATCAGCAGTGCCTTTTTCGCCGTCTTCATCATGGTCAGCGCGATTTCCGTCATCATTGGTGGCATCGTCATCATGAACGTCATGTTGATGGGCGTCACGTCACGCAAGCGCGAAATCGGGGTGCGGCGAGCTGTGGGAGCCACTAAAGTCGACATCATGCGGCAGTTTATCGCCGAGAGTGTAATCCAGTGCATCGCTGGAGGGGTCATTGGTATTGGCCTGGGTTTCCTGGTGGCGCTTGCACTGCGCACGTTTTCCCCCTTTCCCGCGTCCGTGCAAACCAGTGTCGCCATTCTCGGCATTGTGATGAGTTCGGCGGTCGGCTTGTTTTTCGGAATCTACCCGGCCCTGCGCGCGGCCAACCTCGATCCGATTGTCGCCTTGAGGTCCGATTAGATGGCGATCATGACCGCATCCCAGGCTCGCGAGAATTTTCTTGCTGCCCTGGCGACGCTGCGCTCCGCGAAAGTACGTTCCGCGCTGACCGTGCTTGGGATCATCATCGGAGTCTCGTCGGTGATTTCGATGGCGGCGATCATTCAGGGCCTGAACAAGTTCGTGCAAGACAAAGTGGAATCGCTCGGATCGCGTACGTATTTCGTTTCGCGTTTCCCGCCCGGATCCGATCCTTCTCGCTGGCCCGAAAGCATTCGCACGCGCAGATATTTCCAGTACGACTACGCCAACTTCATCCGCGAGGCTGCGCCGCATGTGCAGATCATCACCACCTTCGGAACCCGAGGATTCTTCTTTGGCGATTCCAATCAGATTAATTACGGCGGACGGAGCGTAGAGAAAGTCATCGTGCGCGGGGCCGAACCGCAATACACGGAGGCCATCCCGTTATTTTCGGTGCAACGCGGACGCTTCATTAGCGCCTTCGATCAGGAACATGCCCGTGCGGTCGTCGTCCTGGGCGCTGCCGTGTGCGACTCGCTCTTCCCCTATGAAGATGCGGTCGGCAAAACCGTTCGCATCAATGGACAGCTTTTCGAAGTCATCGGGGTTTTCGAGCACGATCCTGGGCTGTTCATTGGTCCAGGTGTCGACGCCTTCGCCGTGATTCCGCTGAGCAATTTCAAAAAGAGTTACCCGGAGGCCAAGGAACTGATCATGGCCTTCACCGTGCCGCCAAACGTGAGCCTGGAAACGGCGCAAGACGAGGTTGTGCAGGCCATGCGTCGTCTTCGTCACGTGCCCGTCGACAAAGAGAATGACTTCGAAGTCAGCTCGCCGGATTTCCTGAGCAACCTCTGGAATCAGTTGACCGGCGCGCTGGTGATTCTGACTGGAGTTATCAGTTCGATCGGTCTCATCGTGGGCGGCATTGGCGTCATGAACATCATGCTGATCTCGGTCACTGAGCGTACCCACGAAATCGGAATTCGCAAAGCCATCGGCGCGCGCCGTGCTGACATACGCCTGCAGTTTCTTTTAGAAGCCGTAGCCCTGACTTTGGTGGGTGGAACCATCGGCATCCTTATCGGTGCGATCGTTTCTACTCTTGTTCGAACTTTCATCCCCTCGGTTCCGGCGAGCCTCTCTTATTTGTGGGTGGTGATCGGTTTCACGATTTCTGTGAGCGTAGGACTGTTCTTTGGATACTACCCGGCAAACTTGGCTGCGAACCTTGATCCCATTGTCTGCCTGCGGTATGAGTAGTCGTGAGCGCGGGCAGAATGCCCGCGCGACTGCCGGCGGGACGCCGGCGCTACGGTTAAGATGTCACGAGTTCGCGGCGATCTTCCGTCGGTTTGCTCTGACAAGTTTTCGTTGCGCACCGGTTCGCAGCAGGAAGGTTTTTTCTCGCATTGTAAAAGCGCTTTTTCCCCAGTTGCGGTGGCGTCTCGCCGCAGTCCGGAAGGCGTCTCCACCCTCCGCCCTACCGTTGACTCTTCCAAATTCCATACGTCTAATGCTCGCCGGCGTAGCTGGGGAAATTTCCGCCGGCAAATCCTGTGCCATTGAACGTTAAAACTCTATTACTCGCAGTGTGTCTCGTAGCGGCCACATGTCCTCGTGTCTCCGCGCAGCGCGATTCCGCCGTCACACGCGACGCGCTCGGCAGCCTTACGACCCTGCAGATCCCCCACCTCGCTCGTGAGCCAAAACTAGAAGACTTCGCCGACATGCAACTCTCCCCGTCCGTTGCGGGAACCATGCTTAAGGTCGACCAATTCTGGCAACACGACCCCATCGACGGGCAGCCTATTTCGCAGAAAACGGAAGCTTACCTCGGTTACACCGACAAAAATCTTTATGTCGTCTTCCTCGCCTTCGACAACGACGCCGGCCACATCCGCAATCACATGGTGCGCCGCGAACAGATTAACGAAGAAGACCAGGTTGGCATCTTTCTCGACACGTTCCACGACCATCGGCATTGCGTGTTCTTCTTCATCAACCCTTCCGGCGTTCAGCAGGAAGGAACATTCTTCGAAGGACAGCAGGACATCGACCTCTCCTGGGACACGATCTGGAAAAGCGAAACGCGCGTCTCAAAAAAAGGCTGGATCGGATTCATCTCCGTGCCTTTCAAGTCGCTGCGCTTCCGGTCAACCAAGGCCGTGCAGGAATGGGGATTCCTGCTCGAACGCGACATTCCACACAACAACACCGAGCACTCTTTCTTCCCGCACTACTCGATGAACGTGCAGGGGCTTCTCCCGCAGGAAGGCGCAATGACCGGACTGAAGGACATTTCCCCGGGTCGCAATTTCCAGTTGATCCCTTACGTCTCCGGGCGTTCGTATCGCAGCGTGGATCATCGCGATCCGCTGAACCCGACGTTCGAAGCAAAAGACTTCGATGCCAAGGCTGGGCTTGATGCGAAGGCTGTCATCAAAGACAGCTTTGTACTCGACGCTACCATCAATCCAGATTTCGCCCAGGTCGAGTCGGACGAACCGCAGATCACCGTCAATCAGCGATTCGAAGTGCTGTTCCCCGAGAAGCGCCCGTTCTTTCAGGAGAACTCCGGCTACTTCGCCACTCCGATCAACCTGGTCTTCACACGCCGCATCGCCGACCCCCTCTATGGTGTGCGGCTCACCGGCAAGAAAGGACCATGGTCAATCGGCACGCTGTTCGCCGACGATCAATCGCCGGGCGAAAGCGTCGCTCCCAACGATCCTCTGTGGGGAAGGCAGGCCTACTTTGGAATCGTTCGCGTGAGTCGCGAACTCGGCAAGAACGGCAGCAACATTGGCCTGATCTATACGGATCGCGAACTCGACACTGTTCCGAATACGACGTGCACCGACGACCCGTGCATCACGCGGACCAATCGCGTGGGAGGCATAGACGCGCATTTCAGGTTCCACAAGAACTGGCAACTCGACGCGCAGGCCGTCAACAGCCTGACTCGCTTCAACGACGGCACGTCAGACCACGGCGCCGGATATTTCCTCTATCTGGAACGCAGCAGCCGCAATCTCGAAATCAATTCGATGTACAAAGACAACGCCCCTGGATTTCAGACGCGCACCGGATTCTTCCAGCGCCCCGACATTCACTGGTTCAGCAACTTTGCTCAGCGCCGCTTCTACGTGGAAGGGAAGCACCTGCTCTGGCACGGCCCGAGCATCTATACGCGCAACATTTGGGATCATAACGGACTGCGCATCGAATACTTCAGCAACGCGAACTACAAGTGGTTTTTCAGCAATCGCAACAACCTTGGCATCTACGCGAACTACGGCCACGAACGGCTTCGCCCGGCCGACTACTCACAACTCACCAGTAACATTGACGTGCCACACGACCAGTTCGGTTTCTTCTTCAACAGCCAGTACTTCAACTGGCTGACGCTGGCGATGGAGGCCAACATCGGTCGAGATACCAACTATGATCCGGTGCAATGCGGCTCAACGATCGGAGACTGCCCGATCACTCCGCTTCTCCCAGGGCCAGGCAAATCGCGCTTTGCGCAAGTCTCCGCCACCTTCCGTCCGAATCGCGGTCTGACCGTGGAGAATACGTTCTTCTACTACTCTCTCCGCGATGTGAATACCAATCTCAACTTCATCAACAACTACATCGCCCGTTCCAAGTGGAATTACCAGTTTACCCGCGCCTTCTCACTGCGCCTGATTGGCGAATACAACGGCAACATCGCTAATTCAGCCTTCACATCACTGCAGAATGCGAAGAGTTTTAACGCCGACGTTCTCTTTACTTATATGGTCCACCCGGGAACAGCCATCTACGTGGGGTACAACAGCGATCTGGCGAACATCTACCGCCCCCTGACCTCAAGCCCAACTGACTACACGGAACTCGTGCGCTCGAATCGCTACCTGAACGACGGACGGCAGTTGTTTGTGAAGGTAAGTTATTTACTGAGATTTTAAGGACGGGAGATATCACTAAACCGAGGGTGCCCCTTGTTTGCGCGTCCTTTGCGCAAAGGTGGGATTCCACGGACGGATAAATCTAAGGCTTCACTCCGCCTTCATGTAAGCCCCACCACCAGGAAGCGAGGACTCCACCACGCCCTTTTCCACCCCAAGCGTATACGCTGTCCCCTCGCTTGAACTCCACCTGCCCACATCAAAGTGCTGACCGGCACTCAAACTCCGCGCAGCGATTCCATGAAACGTCAGCGGCACATCGGCCTTGCACACTTCTGGCCGCTGCGTCGCTTGAAGAAAATAAACGTGCCCCGCTCCAACCACGGTCGCACGCCCGTCCGGCTCCAGCAATACAGAGGTTCGCTCATCCACGGCGATATCCCGGATCTCCCGAGCCCGGCCATCCTGCAAGATGCGAGCCATGAAAACCAGCGTCCGTCCCATGCGGTCCCGCGCCGCAAAATGCGTATCGGTAATCACGTTATGCAGCTGAGGGTTTTTCAGAAATGCCTGCACAATCGTCACCCGGGGATGATAGGGATTCGCCAACGTCTGCGGTGAATTCAGGTCCTTGTCGTCTGGCGCGTCGCCCTGCGCCGAATAGACAAACTCGCCTTGCACCGCGAGACCCGCACTTGTCCCGCCAATCGGGACGCCGCGCTCGATTGCCTCGTTGAGCGCTTGCTGCACTGGAGTACCCATCCACCAATTGATGTAGTGCGCCTGGTCGCCTCCCGCAATAAACACCGCCTCCGCATGTCGAATCGCGTCCGCCACGAATGGATCCTTTGCCGCCTCGCGGCTCTTCAGGATCAGCGTTGCCACGGAATTCAGTTTGCAGAGCCCCTGGATGTGAGGGTTGTAATCTTCGTCGCCAGAAGCACGCAGCACAACAAAGTCGCCTCCGCCTGCCCGCTCGCACATCCACTTGAAAGCCTCATCCAGATCGTCTCCCCCGCCCATCAGCGCAAATCCAGCCTGCGTCTTGGTCTGCACATCATTGGGACTGCCTGCGCGGAAGTACTGGTAGGGATGTTCGGTGGCATAAAGCGGAAGAGTCAGAAAAAGGGCAGCGGCAAATGCAGCCAGCAAGAACGAAAAACGAGCTAGGGTCATGACCTGCCTTGAACTTCGAATTTGAAGGGACCGGCGACCCGACTGTCTTGCGAAATCGGGACTTGGCCGGTCGACAGCCTACCAGATCAGCGCGGGCCTACACTCTGGAATTCCTACGTTGCAGCCTCGAGCGTTTGCGACAATTCTTCCCATTCAGCCATCAGACTGCTCAGCTCTTTGCGCCGTGCGTTCAGTTCCTGCGTTTGCTGATGAGTTTCATCGACGCTGACGAAGGTGAGCAAAGCGGTTTCGCAATGAGCAATCGTCGCTTCGACGCGGGCGATGTCATCTTCGATCTCGTGGAGGCGATCTTCCATCTGCTTGCGCTTGATGGGATTCAGACGCTTGCTCTTTGCTCCGTCCGAACCAGCGCCATCGCCTGACGGACTTCCATTTTCAGGGGAGCCGGCGGAGCTCTTGTGCGCTTGCGTGAGCGACCCGTTCTTCGGCGCGCCGCGCATCGGCACATCGTCGAGCGTGGGCACAGCGGCTACGCGCCCCTCTTTCCGCCAGCGATAGTCCTCGTAGTTCCCGGGATAGATTTCTACGCGGCCATCACCGATCTCGAACACCCGGGTAGCCAGCTTGTCGATGAAGTAGCGATCATGCGAAACCAGCACCACGGTTCCGGTATACGCAGCAAGCGCGTCGAGCAGAATGTCTTTGGCGCGCATGTCGAGATGGTTCGTCGGCTCGTCAAGCAGAAGAAAATTTGCGGGATGCAAAAGCAGTCGTAGCAGAGCATAGCGCCCGCGCTCACCGCCCGAGAGGACGCCGATGCGCTTGAAGACGTCATCGGCTTGAAACAAGAAGCAGCCCAGCAAGCTGCGCAGTTCGGTCTGCGTCGAACGTGGGGACAGCTTCTCGAGGTCGTCGAGAATGCGCGCATTGGCATCGAGTTCTTTGTACTGATCCTGCGCGAAGTAGTCGGCCTCGACGTTGTGTCCCAGTTTGTAATCGCCCGAGCTCAGTGGTTCCGTCCCTGCCAGCAGTTTGATGAGAGTTGATTTTCCGGCCCCATTCACACCGACCAATGCGATGCGGTCGCCGCGCTCGATCATGAAATTCACGCCGCGAAACACTTCTTTCGGCCCGTAGCTCTTGGCGACGTCTTTGAACTCCGCGACAATTCTTCCGCTTGGCTTAGGCTGCGGGAACGAGAAGTGAATCGACTTCTCTTCCGCAGGAATTTCGATGCGCTCGATCTTCTCCAGTTCCTTGATGCGGCTCTGCACCTGCTTCGCTTTAGTCGCCTGGTAGCGGAAGCGGTTAATGAACACTTCCAGCTGCTCAATGCGTTCGCGCTGGTTGTGGTAAGCCGCTTCCAGTTGCTCGCGCCGCTGCGTCTTCTCCGCCAGATACTTGTCGTAGTTGCCGGTATAGAAGAAGATCTGCTTATTCCAGATCTCCACCGTCTTTTTCACCGTGACGTCGAGAAAGTAGCGATCGTGCGAGATCAGCAAGAACGCGTACGGATACTCGTTCAGGTACTCTTCGAGCCAGTTGCGCGCTTCGAGATCCAGGTGGTTGGTCGGCTCGTCGAGCAGCAGCAAGTTCGGTTTCTGCAGCAGCAGCTTTGCAAGTGCGATGCGCATCTGCCAGCCGCCAGAGAACTCGTCGGTCAGTCGCGTCCAGTCTTCCTTTTTGAAGCCGAGTCCAGTAAGAACCGTTCCCACCTTGGCTTCGATCGCGTAACCGTCGCGCGTCTGAAATTCGTGTTCGATGCGGTGGAACCGATCTGCCACCTGCGAATATTCTGGCGACTCGTGCGAGATCTCCGACATGCGACGCGTCAGGTCTTCCATCTCGCGCTCCATGCCGCGCAACTCGTCGAACACTGACATGCACTCGGCGAAAACCGTTTGTCCAGAAAGAGTCAACCCATCCTGCGGAAGATAGCCAGCCGAGATTCCCTTGGCGATGGTGATCGAGCCGTAATCGAGGGTTTCGAGGCCCGCGAGGATCTTCATCAAAGTCGACTTGCCGGTCCCGTTCGCGCCAACCAGACCAATGCGGTCTTGCGGCGTGATCAGCCAGTCCGCGTTCTCGAATAGCAATTTGTGGCCGAAGCGTTTGCCGGCTGCAGAGAGTTGAATCATGACGACAGCTTTATCGTCTCACGAGGAAGGCATATAGCAGAAGGCTTGGGCGGTCAGCGCCAAGTGCCGACTGCGCGACTTGCACGAGTTGCAGGCGGAAAAGTGGGAACGAGTGTTGGTTGCGTAAAACGGAGTTGTGGCTCGTCGGCCCGGCGTCGACGCCGAGCTTATTGCTTTGGCGACTGCTCCTGCATCGGATCCCGCCGCGCGCCTTGGTTTGCCGCCGTACTGGGACCATCCTGCTCCAATACAGTCGAAGGAGGAGGCGATTGCGGCTTGCGTGCCCGGGCCGCGCGCGCCAGATCACCTAAAGAAGCTTCGGCTGGCTTGGTTGTCGTCGGCAAAGGCTCCGAACCGTCTTGCTTGTAGAGCGCGACATCAAGTGCGACGGGTTCGGCGTCGACGTGAATCTTTTTCTGCCACGGCTGGAATCCCGCCATGCGCACAACGACGATGTGATCGCCACTGGTCGCGCGCAACGAAGATGGAGTGCTGCCCGCCAGACGGCCGTCGAGTGTGACTTCGGCGTTCGAAGGGCTGGAAGTGATCTTGATGGTCGTGGTCGGACCGCCCGCCGCGCGCAAGCGCGTCAGGTCAAGCTGCTGGCTACCATTGATGTAGGCGGTTAGATCGGACCCCTGGGTGATGCTTGCGTCCTGCGCCTGGCTCGAAACGACGCTCGACTGGTCGGCGCGAAACGGTCGTTGCTTCGATGCGCGAATCGGAACGCGCTCCCCGTCCGATAGTGTAACGGAGTCAAGATCGATGTCGACCCATCCACCTTTCACGTTGCCACCCGAGCGCAGGTTCGTCACCGAGGCGCTCGCCGGACTGCCCTTGGCGATGACGACGACGTCACCAACCTTCACGTCTTCCGAGACTTCGAGATCGACTGCTTCCCCGACTCGTACTCCATTCGCCGCAGCGGTTGCGCCCAAGTGCAACTTCACGGGCGTTCCATCCGCGAGCACGACGTTGACGGTCGCAGCGCTGGCAGTTGCTGCGTTGGGAGCGGCGGTCTGTGCCGGGGCGCTGGATGCAAATCCGGCGATCAACAGGAGCAGGACGGCAGTCTTCGACATGTGGTTCTCCGAGGCCAAGGCGAGCCTTGATCCGCATCCATTGTTCCGGAAAAGCCGCCTGCGAAAAAGTTACTGGAGTCACGGGTTTCGAGGAGTCGGAAGTTACTAGAAACAGGAGGGTTGGCTTAGCAGCGGGCGGGGTATCGGTTGGTCCGGGAGTCTGCACTCCCCGACCGATCGAACATAGCGGGTTCGATTCGCTCGAGTGCGCGGTCGATGACCGCCTGCAATTCGGCGGCGTACTTGATCTCGCGTCCTTTGGCCAGAATCTTGCGCGCCTCACCAGCAGGAAACCAGGTCGGATTGCGCATCGTCTCACCCGGCGTGCGCGTGGAAGTGACTTCCATCAGGAATGCTTTGATCACAAACTCCTGTATGCCGGTCGGCTGCCAAAACACGCCTTTGGAGTGAATGTAGAGATGGAAGTGCCGCGGTTCGATCACGCCAACCGCTCCGGCTTCTTCCAGCGCTTCGCGGGCTGCAGCCTGGCTGTGCGAAAGGCGAGTATCGGTGCAGCCCTTGGGAAAAGTCCACTTGCTGCCGCCGTTCGTTTTGACCAGCAGGAACTCGACCGTGGGCCCACGCCGCCGATAGCAAACGGCAGCGACCTGCAAGGGCAGCGATTTCGCGGTGCGCGGCGATCCCATGGTCCTTATTTTCCTACATTCAGCCTATCGGGAAAATATTTCAGGATGATGAACGTGCAGCAAAAATAGTGCAGCATGGAGTAACTAAGGTTACCGCGATCGAGGTCCGCAAGCAGCAGAATGCATACATCCGCTGCCTTGGGGGGAACATCTTCCCATCATGATGGGCCCGGGGTATAAGCCCGCAGCCAGTGGCCAGAAGGTATACGAGCAACGCGACTTAGCCCCCTTGCATCTGTGAAGGAACGAGCCGAGACAAACTGGGCCAAGCCGGGTTTAAAGCTTCGGGGCGATGTGTCGAAACTTGATTTTGGTGGTTTGCAAGTCAGAGTCATATTTACGCTCCGGAGAGAAGACACTTGAACAATAATAAGATTTCCGTCATCGCAGGACTGTTCGTTCTTTTGGGTACGACAGCATTCGCACAGCAAGTCGATTTCGCTCTCGGCTTCAGTACGATTCACTCCGCGCCGCTTTCCAGTTCCCAGGCGCAACAGCAATTTCCTCCCGAATCCCTGACCGGCGGACTGTATCCCGCGATCAGCGGGGACGTGGCGATCCGCAAGCACCTGGCAGTGGGCGCGGAGATCACGTGGCGTGGCGGGCAAGGAAACTACGATCTGTCGCAGCCCTACCGCCCGATCTTCTGGGATGTTGATGCGCTCTACCTGCCCAAGCTCGCGCCCAAGGTACAGGGCGAACTATCGGCCGGCATCGGCGCAGAGAGCACGCGCTTCTATACCCCATTCACAATCTGCGGCAATTTCAGCTGCACTAACTACCAGACCAGTACGCACTTCATGGGGCAGTTTGGAGCCGGACTGAAGCTGTACGCTCGCGGCGGACTTTTCGTGCGCCCGGAGGTTCACTTCTATATGGTGCACAACAACGCGGAATACACGTCTCCGTATGTTGTGCGTTACGGAGCGTCGATTGGATACACGTTCGGCGAGCACTGATCGTGGGCGGAGAAGTTTTTGAAAGGCCGGCGCGAGCCGGCCTTTTTCTTTCTGTCCGATCGCCCTCTACTTGGCGGGTTTGGGTTGATGCCAGTTGACGTGTACCTTGGCGGCGATCGTGCCGTGACAATGCCATCCGTTTACGCCCAGGTAAAGACGGCTGTTTTCGATGATGGGCATGTCGGCATCCGGCGATGCCAGGATCGGACCCGCTTCCCCGTGCAACTTCAACAACAGAGACCCGGCGGGCGCGGAAGGCAATGGTAAGTGGGCCTTTTCGCTGGGCGTTTGGCCCTCGCACGCGACGACTGCGCCGTAGACATGGACGCGATCTCCGGGTTCGAGGTCGAGTGCCGTGTCGGTCCAAACGCGCTCGGTAGAAACCGTGAAGGAGTAGTCCTGCGGTTTTGGGGCAGCTGGCTTTGCAGTCTGTGCGAGTGCGACCGAAGCGAACACGACGAGGGCAAAGAGTCCGACTAGAGTCTTCATGCGGGTTCCTGGGTCAACGCGGCGATTTGGCGTCTATTATGCCCCCGAAGGATTAGAGGGGAAACTCGTTTCGTGAGTGAGCGTTGGTCGAAAAGCGCGAGGAATTGGTCGGGGCGATAGGATTTGAACCTACGACCCCCTGCGCCCAAGGCAGGTGCGCTACCAGGCTGCGCTACGCCCCGACATGACTGGCAAAATTGATTCTAAAGCACGCCGCTGATTTTGTTCCACTCCCCGCTCTGAGCTTCGATGAACATTGGCAGGAATATCCAATTTGCTGGCCTTCCAAGAGACCAAAGCTGGAAAATTCGGTGGAATTTGGGCTCGGGAGTCCCGGCAACCTGCTGAAAACCAACGTCACCGGGAATTGGCACCCGAAACAGCAAGCTCCATGGTCTGCGCGTTATAATCTTGCTCCAGTATGCAGAACCCGCGTTATGCGCTGGTGGCTTATCTGTGGAACCCGGCAGGGGAATTTGTCGAGAGACTCCGGCGGGAGCTGCATCCAGAACTTCCTCATCTCTCCGCTCACCTGAGTATCCTTCCACCTCGTCCCCTTTGTGGGTCAGAGAGCGCAGCTCTTCAAGTGATCGAGCGAATCTGCGGAGAAGAAGAGCCCTTTGCAGTCACCCTGGGTTGCGTGGAGACGTTTATCCCCGTGACGCCGACAGTCTTCATTCGAATCGATAACGCCGCGTCTCAAATGAGCGAGCTACATCGCAAGTTGAACACCGCTGAACTGCAGTATCAGGAGCCATGGCCATACATACCCCACCTGACAATCGTAAAAATGGCCTCGGAGCCGCAAGCCCAGGCGGCTTACGAAATCGCTCGTAACCGCTGGGAGAATTACTCCTGTAGTCGCCGCATCCTTTTGGAAAGACTCACCTTCGTGCGCGAGGAGTCTCCAAACTGCTGGGTCGACCTCGCGCCCATTCATCTCGGCGGTCGCCTGGTTTCGCGCTAACCCTTGCAGATGTTACCCGGTTACTCCCGACGTACGTACATGGCCTGTGGTACATGTCACTCCCGTGAGTTGAAAACCCCACCCCCCGCCTGTAGATAAAGAGTAGGGCAGGCACCGGGGACTCCCCGCCAAACGTCAGTTCTG
>Ga0209811_10000077_pt1 | contig 43227 bp, 33 predicted proteins | sample Coa_R1_6_FD_187161 | JGI IMG/M metagenome (GOLD analysis project Ga0209811, IMG submission 187161) | Surface soil microbial communities from Centralia Pennsylvania, which are recovering from an underground coalmine fire. - Coalmine... | ecosystem: Environmental > Terrestrial > Soil >... | reverse complement strand
GGGGCGAGGAGATCGTCCTGGAGGTGCCCGCGCCGGGCGATGGGAACGGACAGGTCCTCCTGTATGCCGCGGAGGACGGCTCACTGACCTGGCACCTACCGGACTCGTTCGCACCGACGCAGAGCCCGACGCGCGGCGGCGAGCGGCGCACCTACCGGGTCCCCCGCGCGGTCGTGCTCGCCGAGTCGACCGAGGGCGGCCAGCGCGGCGTCCTGGGCGCGCTCGGGACCAAGCTGTTCAAGGTCCTCGTCTTCCCGCTCATCGACCCCGTGCTCGGCCAGGTCGGCAACTACTTCGCGGGCAAGTGGGAGGAGCACAACCGCCGCAACCAGGTGCGCTGGCTCGGAGTCGACACCCTCGCCACCCTGGACGTCCCGGCCTTCGGGCCGGCTGACTGGGCCAAGGTGGGAGAGGGCGCGTCCCTGCTCTTCGTCCACGGCACGACGGCGATGTCGCACACCGCCTTCACCGCCCTGCCGGCGGATGTGCTCGGCGAGCTGTCCCGCCGCTACGACGGGCGGGTCTTCGCGATCGACCACTTCACCATCTCGGTGACGCCGAGCGCGAACATCGAGTGGCTTGCGGGTGTGGTGCCGGGCGATGGCGCGCTGACGGTCGACGTCGTCACGCACTCCCGTGGTGGCCTCGTCGGTCGGGCGCTCGCCGAGCGGGCCACCGAGCTCGGGCTCGGCGGTCGCCTGACGGTCCGCAACCTGGTCATGGTCGCCCCGCCGAACGCCGGAACGGCGCTGGCCGACAAGGAGCACATCTCCCAGCTACTCGACCGGATCACCAACCTGGTCCAGTACCTCCCGGACAACGGGGTGACCGACGTGCTCGGCCTCGTCCTGTCGATCGTCAAGCAGGTGGCCGTCGGCGCCTTCGGCGGTCTGGAGGGGATTATGTCGATGAACCCGTCGGGCGACGACCTCAAGGGGTTCAACAAGTCTCCGGGGAGCACGGCGACCTACCGGGTCGTCGCGTCGAACTTCGAGCCGCCCGCGGGGTCCTCCCTGGCCCGGATCGCCCGGGACAAGGGCACCGACATCGTCTTCGACGAGGTCCTCAACGACCTCGTCGTCCCGACCGTCGGCGCCTACAGCCTCCCCTCGACGCCGGGTTTCCCCGTCGCCGACCCGCTCGTCTTCCCGGCCGAGGCCGGGGTCGACCACAGCTCCTACTTCGGCCGGCCCGAGCTGAGCGCCAAGCTGCTCGAGTGGCTCCCCGGCGCGTAGTCCTCAGGTCGTGGACGCCCGTTCTGGGACGGGCAAACCCCAGGCGCTCGTAGAAGTCCATGGCCGCGACAAGGTCACCGACGGGGAAGATCGGCGCTTTCGCTCCATCGCCCCAGGATCTCAGGCTCCGCGACCCTCCGGCCCCACAGCTCCGCGGCTCCCTCGGCTCCAAATCCGTACTTGCCGAAGACGTCCCCTCGCCAGCTTGTCTGCTCTGCTGCTGCCCCACAGCACGGGGCAGCAGCACACGACATAAACCGTGGGGCCGCTCACTCCCGCCGGCCGCGCTTCCGAGGCGCTGACGGCATACGAGCGGGCTCTCGGCACTCGCCGCCGGGACATGGCCAGGCGCCCAGACGTTCGCCGATCTGCCGGTTCTACTGCTGGGGCAGTGCGTACTCGGTGAACTTCCACTGGGCGAGGATCTTGCCCATCGTGCCGTCGCCGTAGATGTCCTTGATGGCGGAGGCGATCTTGGCCGTACGGTCGTCGCCCTTGCGCAGGGCTATCCCCACCGGTACCGGCTTGACCAGCTCGGCTCCGGCGCGCAGGTTGTGGTCGGCGGCCACGGCCGAGGCGACGATGGGGGAGTCTCCGAAGTAGACGTCGGCGGCCTTCTGCTGCAACGCGTAGATGGCGTCGTTCTCGGTGCCGAAGGAGAGCACCTTGATGGTCTGACCTGAGGGTGCGCTCTGGTTGGCAGCCGTGAGGAACTGCTCCTCGGTGGTGTCCTTGGCCACCGCCACCGATCGGCCGTAGAGGTCGGCGACCGAGCTGATCGGCGCGGCATCCGCGCGCGTCATGACCGACTGGCCGGCCGCGAGGTAGTCCACGAAGTCGACCTTCTGCCGCCGGTCAGCGGTGTCGTTGACGAACGAGATGATCGCGTCGCACTTCTTGGCGTCCAGGGCGTCGAAGATCCCGCTGAACGAGGTCTCCACGAACTCGGCCTTGCTGCCGGTCCGCTTGGCGACCTCGCTGGCGATGTCGATGTCGGCGCCGGCCAGCTGACGCTTGAGCTCGCTGCCGCCGCCGCCCACCTTGGCCACCTGGTAGAACTCGGCCGGCGGGTAGGTGGGGTCGGTGCAGAACGACAGGGTCTTGGTCGAGCCACAGCCCGAGACCAGGCCGACGACGAGGGCGGCAACGCCGACCGCCGCGATCTGCCGTCCGTGGAGGGTGCGGGTCCGTGTCATGGCAGCGTCACCTCGTTCGATCCGGGCAGCTGCCAGTCCTCGTTGTCGATGGCGGCGTACACCTGCTCCTTGGTCCGGGAGAACTCCACGGCGTAGTAGAAGATGCCGAGACTGAACGCGATGACGACGAGGATGTCGATCCAGTCCGGGAGCACGTTGTGGCCCCCGTAGCGGCCAAGGACGCTGATCACGGTGTCCCCGATCAGCCAGGGCCAGATCCACGACGAGGCCCGGAAGTCGACGTCGGTGCGCTTGGGATCGGCGCGGCGCAAGGCGAACTCGAAGAGGACCCGGCCGACGAGGATGAGCCCGAGCAGCTTCCACATGACGTCGAAGCCACTCCAGTAGATGATCAGGTTCGCGAAACAGAAGCCGACCGGGTTGAGCAGCTTGGGGAACGGCATACGGTAGGGCCGGAAGCGGTCGGGGTCGCGCTTGTGCAGCGCAGCCAGCGTGACGGGCGCGAACGCGTACATGATCGCGGTCGCCGAGGTGATGACACCGACCAGCTTGCTCCAGCTGGGGAACGGCAGGAAGAAGATCTCCCCGACGACGAAGGCCAGCAGGATCGACCAGACCGGGACGCCGCGCTTGTTGACCTGGGTGAGCTGCTTGGGCAGCACCTCCTCCTGGCCGAGGGCGTAGGAGAGTCTGGCGGTCGTGCCGACATAGAGGAGTCCGGTGCCGGCGGGGGAGATGAACGCGTCGATGATCAGGATCGTGGCCAGCCAGCCGGCGCCGACCGTGACCGCGAGCGTGTAGTACGGGCCGTAGTCGCCCACGCCGATCGGGTTGTCCCACCCGCGGGCCAGGTTGGCCGGGTCCAGACCGCCGATGAAGGCGACCTCGAGCATGATGTAGAGCACGGCGCCGATCGCCATCGCGAGCATGATCGCCCGGGACAGGTGGCGCTGTGGGTCCTTGGCCTCGCCCGCCATCTGTACCGCCTGCTCGAAACCCTGGAGGGCGAACACGACGCCGAGCGGCAGGGCGGCGAAGATGCCGTGGACACCGTGCGGGGCGAAGCCGCCGCCGGCGGTGAAGTTCGAGACGTGGAAGCTGAGGACCATGATCACGACGATGGCCAGCAACGGGACCGCGGCCTTCCAGATCACCATGGCCGAGTTGCTCTCCGAGAGCAGCTTGGCGCCGAGCAGGTTGAGCACCGTGAACAGGAGCATGAAGATCGTGCCGATGAACAGGCCCATCCCGTTGAGCGACCCGGTGCTCGTCAGCATGTTGACGTGCTCCTTGATCCAGCCCACGCTGTTCAGGTAGGACAGGCTCGCCTCGACCTCGATCGGCGCGACGGCGACGGCCTGAAGCCAGGCGGCCCAGCCGGCGGTGAACCCGGCCAGCGCACCGAAGGCGAAGTAGGGGTAGCGGGCGGTCCCGCCGGCCACCGGATAGCTCGTGCCCAGCTCGGAGTGGATCAGCGCCAGCACCGTCAGGATGATCGCCGACAGCACCCACGAGACCAGAGACCCCGGCCCGGCGACGACCGCGGCGTTGAGCGCCCCGAGCAGCCAGCCGGACCCGATGATGGAACCCAGGGAGACGAACGTCAGACCCCAGAAGCCGATGCTGCGCGTCAGGTGGGACGTACCGGTTCCAGCGGGGTCAGTCGTTGTGGTAGCCATCTGTCCATCCTTCGTCCCGGTCGATAGGCACACTCTGGAACTGCTCCGGCTGTCCGTCAATCACTGAGTCGAAGGCGTCGTCCGAGCCCCGGCGTCGGCTTCGCAGCCGGAACCCGCGCCGTATGCCGGTCAACGTCGCCCGAACTCGTTGTCCGGCAAGGTGATTCGAGATGAGCCGGGACTCGGTCGACGTCGTGACGAGCAGCTGGGTGGTCACGGACGGGTAACGATCCTGACACCGTGTCGAACTGGGCCGCCGCCGCCCGTGGAGAGGGTGGAGGGTGGCGACCGGTGTCCGCCCCGGCACAAGGAGGAGACATGACCGAGTACCTCATCGCCTTCAACGACGAGTGGGTGCCTGACCACACGCTCGAGGAGCTGCGGGAGAAGTCCAGGACGCTGAGGCCGCTGCTGGAAGAGATGAGAGCTGCCGGCGTCTTGATCTTCACCGGTGGCCTGGACGACACCACCCCGGTGTTCAGTGTCGATGCGTCGAGCGGCGAGCCGCTGTTCACTGACGGCCCGTTCGCCGAGACCAAGGAACACCTCGGCGGCTTCGCCGTCGTCGACGTGGCCGACGAGGAGGCGGCGCGGCTGTGGGCCGGGCGGATCGCGGTTGCCTGCGGCTGGCCCCAGGAAGTGCGACGTTTCCAGGTCCCCATGCAGCTTCCGCAGAGTCCTTGACGGATGGCCGAGCCACTTCCAGGGGGTCGTCGCTGGCGGCACCAGGCGCGGTCGGCGTCGACTGCGGGGCGCGGGATGCTCGCCGACGTGACCCGATGGGAGCGGGTCGAGATCGACCTGCTCCGACTGCTCGCGGCGGGCCTCTCGTTGGCGGTGCCGGTCGCGATCGGTGACGCTGCCGCGAATCTCGGCGCCGGCATGGCGGCCGCGTTGGGAGCCTTGATCGTGTCCGGCAGCGGTCATGCCGGAAGCCTGCGCGCGCGTTTGGTCGACCTGGTCACCTCGACCCTGGCGGGGGTCGCGGGAATCTTCATCGGCATGGTGTGCGACCGTGCGGACCCCGCGCGGTCGGTGGTGCCTGTCGTGGCCGCCGTGGTGGTCGCGTTGGTGGGCACCCTGCGGCCGGCCGTCGCCAAGGCGGCGGGGCTGTTCCTGGTCTTCCTGATCGTCGGCGCGACCCTGTCCTCGGCCCTGGTGTCCCCGCCGCGGGTGATCGGGTACGTGGTGCTGGGCGCTGCTCTGGGTGGGTTCCTGACCCTGGTCGCCTTCGGTGTCGCTCACCACGTGTTGGGCAGGCGGGCGGTCTCAGTGGGCGCGACCCGGCGATCCTGGGCCGCGGACCTGACGGCCTGGCGCACGCGGCTGGGGCAGCCGGTGGGGTGGCTGTACGCGTTGCGCCTGGGCAGCTGCATGCTCACCGCTGAGCTGCTCGTGCATCTGCTCCGCGAACCGCACTCCTACTGGATCCTGCTGACCGTGGTCCTCGTCGTGCAGCGTGACCCAGTGGGTGGACTGGCGCGCACGCTGCAGCGCGGGATCGGCACGGCGCTCGGTGTGCTGGTCGGCGCGCTGTTGCTGAACGCGATTCCGATGTGGGCCACCGTCTGCGTGCTGGGCCTGATCGGAGCGGCGCGGATCCACCTGAAGGTGGCCAACTACACGGCATACGCGCTGGTCATGACACCACTGATCGCCGTGCTCAGCGGGCTCGGCCACAACCTCTCCGCCGCCCTGCTGCGCGAGCGGCTGGTCGACACCGTCATCGGCTGCTCGATCTCACTGGTCGTCGGCTACGCCGTGTGGCACCGCTGGAACACTCGGGCCGGGTGAGCAGGACGTCTGTCGAGAGTCCGTGCGCCCTATCCTCGCGTCATGGCGATCACCATCTCGGATCTTCTCGAGATGTCCCACCTGCGGCTGCACCTCGTCTCCGGCGCCGACGGTCTCGACCGGGCGGTCTCCTGGACCCTATACCGGCGGAACCGCGCTCTGGCTCCAGATCGAGCTCGACAGACCGCCCCATCGGCGTCCCGCCCCACCCGAGCAGGCCCGACAGACACCACTGGAACGGCACTACGACAACTTGCTCCTCGCCGAACACGACCTCACGGTCCAACGACCCCTACGCCCGATCGACGGACGCGACCTGCGCTGGCTCGACCAGGGAACTCGCCGCTACGTTCTCGTCACCCTCGAGCCCGACCCCTCCGAGGGCGACGAGCCACCGTTCTGACCCGGCCACCTCAGGGACGCCGGGGTTCGAGACCCGCCGGACACCCGGCATACGCCGTCAGTGATGGGACTCGGCGACCGGCGAGCTCAGAACGGTCCACGTCCGGCCACCGAAGTCGGGTCGGCTACGGTCCCGTGCGGACGGTGCACCCGGCGAGGAGCTTCCCCGTGCCGGACGTGGGCCCGATCGACTTCTCGACGCCCTGGACGACGGAGCTCACATAGGTGGACAGGTCGTGGGCGCTCAAGCCGGCAGCGGTGGTGCGGCCGAACTCGTTGTAGACCCACGGCACATCCTGCGCGGACAGCATGACGATGGGGATCGTCCCGTGCGACCCGAGGTTGCGCGACGCCGGGAAGGTGTGTCCGGCGAAGGTGCTGACCGGAGCGCGCTGCAATGAGCTGCGCACCTTCTGGAATGCCGTCGCGTACGCTTTGCTCCTCGCGGCGACCGCCGGGGCGTTGAAGACCCGTCTGGTTGTGTTCGAGTTGTTCTGCCGGTACCCACCCTGGTTGTCGTAGTAGATCTGGCCGGCCCCGATGTTCGCCTTCATGTCGGTGTGCAGGCTGACCGCGATGTCGGCGGGCAGGCCGGAGTTGGCCGTCTCGGCGGCGTTCCCCTTCTGCCAGAGCGTCCGGCGCTGCTTGTCCGGGTTCGACGTGCGGGACAGGGTGACGCTGTACCCGGCCTGCTCCAGCAGGGCCTTGGCGCGCACCGCGACGGTGAAGACGTTCGCGTCCTCGTTGCCGCCGCTGCCGTTCTCGCCGGAGTAGATGCCCTTCGACCCGCCGGAGGTCGCCGGGGTCGGAGTCACGTTCGCGCCGTGCCCGGGATCGAGATAGACCACTGTCTGACGACCCAACGACCGACACCAGCTGGTGCCGAGAACCGCTCGTGAGGAGGCGCCCGGCCCCGGCACCGCGTATGCCGGGTAGGACGCGATCGGGTGGTGCGGGACGGCAGCAGTGGGTGCGTCGGCCCACATCGCCGGGAGACCGAGGAGGCTCGCGACCACCGCGGCCAGCGCTGGGGTGGCCGCACCTCCGATCATGGGCGCACTCTACGACCAGGAGTGGCCGAGTCGCTGATGTCGGGGGGCTACAGGCCGAGGATCGGGAGGAGCTGGCGCAGGTCGGTGATGGTGTGGTCGGCCTTGGTGCCCTCGTGGTCCTTGACGCCCTGGTCGGAGTCGAACATCACGGTCTGCATCCTGACCTGGCGGGCCCCGTGGATGTCGCGGTACATGTCGTTGCCGACGTACAGGGCGTTCTCGGCGGCCACGCCCATGCCGTCCAGGGCCATCTGGAACAGGCGCGGGTCGGGCTTGCGGAAGCCGTGGTCGCCGGACACGACGATGGGGGAGAAGTACTCGGCGATGCCGACCTTGTGCAGCTCACCCCGCGCATAGGTGGACTGGGCGTCGGTGACGATCGACAACGGGAATCGGCTGTGGAGGGTGTCGAGGACCGTGCGGGCGTGCGGGAAGAGCCTGAGCCGGCGTCGGGTCACGCCGCGGTAGGTCTCGGCCAGGAGCAGCGGCAGCTGTGCCTGCTTCTCCGCGGGCAAGGCGCGGGTGTAGTCGGTGGCGGTGGCCTCCAGGAGCGACCGCCACACGGCGACCGCATCGAACTCGGGATACCGCTCCGGGCTGTGCCGCTTCTGCTCCTTGAGCAGGTGGAAGTACAGGTCGCGCACCTGGTGCCGGCGCAGGTCGACTCCCTGGTAGGTCAGCAGATGGCCAACGGCACGGAACGCGGCATCCGCGGCGTCCTCGGTGAGGATCTGCACCAATGTGCCGTTGACGTCGAACGCGATGGCCTGGATCTCCACGGTGTGTCGCCTCTCGGTATCGCGGTCGGGGCCACGGTCAACCTAGCTGGCACGCAGCAGTCGTTTGGCCTGCGACACCAGCTGGTGCCGGTAGTCGGTGCCGACGTAGTCGTTGCGAGCGATCCGGAGCAGGTTGAGCGCCATGTAGAAGGGCGCTCGGGAGGTGATGGACCCGAAGGCGGCTTCACGATCAGGGAAGTGGCAGGCGTACTCCCACAGGAAGTGCCCGATGAAGGGTTCGGCGCTGTACCGGTCACCGGTGGCCGACATGAACGAGTGCTGCAGCTCGCCGACGACCCGCCCGACGTCGAACATCCGGTCGCCGCGAGTCACTCGCTCCAGGTCGATGGCCGCGACGTCTAGCCCGTGGCCAAAGAGGAAGTTCGCGGGAGTGGCGTCGCCGTGCAGCCAGACCTGGCGGTCCTGCCACATGCGTGGACGCCCGCGCCACAGGTCGCGCAGCCAAAGCAGCTCCTCGGCGTCCCACTGCCCGAGTCCGCTTCGGGCCTGCAGACGGCGGACCAGGCCCTCGAAGTACCGGCCGTCGACGTCGAAGTCGACGGTGAGCCCGTTCGCCGTGCGGTTGTGTTGGGTGGCCAGGAAGTACGCCAGGGCGGTGAGCCGCCAGTACAGGTGGGTGGCGTCCCCGTCCCGGGTGGCGCGACTGATCGCGTGGCTGAACGGCTCGCCGCCGAAGTACTCGACGGCCAGCACCGCGTTGGTGTCCCGGTCGACGGCCAGGGGCCGGATGACGTGGTGGGGGGAGCCGTCCAGCCCGAAGCCCCGCAACCGGTTCAGACCGTCGAACTCGCGGTATGCCGCGCGCATCGCCCGGTCGCGGTCCCAACCGAACGTGCTGCCGTAGAACTTGCAGATGAGGCGGGTCCGGGTGAACTTCTCCTCGTAGCCGTAGACCTCGTTGCTGCCAGTCAGCCGGAACGCCCGGAATGCGGGGTGCGCCTCCCGCATCCCGAGCTGGTCGCGCATCACGCCGCTGAGGAAGTCGTGCAGGCGGTCGGCGCCATCGACGTAGCCGACGTAGGTACCGATCACGTGTGCACCCTGCTCTACCTCCCCCCGGCACGGCATACGGACGCGCCGGACTGCGTTGCCTGGAGTTCACACGGTAGTCGAACCCGCTGGCGCGGACAGGACGGTCAGCTTGGTCTGCGCGCCCTCCTGGAGCTTCTCGCTCAGCCGGGGGCGGTCGACGGTCGTCGCCCGCGGCCGCGGGACGAAGAGCTTCGTGATGAGCACAGGCCCTTCCACGGCGGCTCCCCTCACGACTCTCGACGACGGCAGCCCGGAGCGCAGGACACCACCTTCGCAGGATACGAGGGTCGCGGTGGGCGGACCGGCGGACATCGGGCGCGGAATGAGCGGCTTTCGGTCTGGGAAGTGAGCGTTTCCCGGCCGTACGTTCCGTGCACGTCGAAGGGCAGATCCCCAAGACCCCGGCACCACCGCCGTTCAGTACCCACCCGGCGCCACCCGGCGCCCCACGCCAAGGAGCATCACATGTCCGCTTTCACCACACGTCTCGCCGGCGCCGCCGCCCTCACCGCGACCGCCGCCACCCTGGCCGTCGCCGGCGCCGGCTCGGCCTCGGCCTCGACCTTCAACACCTACGGTCTGGCCCCGGGCCAGACCGCCTGCGTCCAGCAGTACGCCTCCTACCAGGTGCGCGGCGACGGCACGGCCACCGCGGCCGGCGCCAAGTTCAAGCTCCTCGACAACGGCGTGGTCGTCCAGAACACGGCCAACCGCGCCACCGCGTATGCCGTGGAGCTGCGGTCCGCGTACGGCACCTTCCCCGGCCCGGGCTACTACTCCCTGTGCGCCACCAACACCGGCACGACCAACACGGTCGTCACCCTGCGGCTGCGCACCGACAGCGAGCTCTGAGCCGCTGCCGCGATGACCGGGCGTGCCCGGTCATCGCGGCGCCGGCCGGTGCTTGCGGCACCGCACCCCCTCGTGCAGCATGTGTTGAGTGGTCGACGTGGCTCCGACACTGGGTGACCGGCTCTCCGTGGCACGCCGCAGCGGCTTTGTCGGGCGCACCGACGAGATCGCACGGTTCACGGCATGGGTGACAGCCGAGGAGCTGTCGGTCGCGGTGGTCCACGTCCACGGGCCGGCGGGTGTCGGCAAGAGCACCCTGCTGCGCCAGCTCGCCGACGTGTGCACCGCGGCGGGCGTACCCGTTGCACTCGTCGACGCCCGAGAGCTGCCACCCTCGCCCGAGGCCTTCGCGGCCGGGTTCACCGCGGCATACGAACCGCTTGCCGCGGCCAAGGGCCGACGCGTCCTCATGGTCGACACCTACGAGCTGCTGCAGCCCTTTGACCCCATGCTCCGCGACCAGCTGCTCCCCGGCCTGGCCGCCGACACTCTCGTCGTGCTCGCCGGCCAGAATGCCCCCGGACCCGACTGGCTCGCAGACCCGGGCTGGTCCTCGTTGGTCGACGTCATGCCGTTGGCGAACCTCAGCGACGAGGACAGCGACGCCCTCCTCGCCCAGCGGCAGATCCCGAAGGAGGCACGGGACGGGGCCGTGCAGTTCACGCGGGGGCACCCGCTGGCCCTTGCGCTCGTCGGGGAGGTGCTTGCGCAGGACGGGGCGTTCGACCCGCGCGGGTCACCCGACGTCATCGCCACCCTCGTCGAGCGGTTCGTGCGCGCCGTGCCGTCGGCACCGCACCGTCACGCGCTGGAGGCGTGCGCGCAGGTCCGCCTCCTCACCGAGCCACTGCTGGCCCGGCTGGTCGCCGCGACCGAGCCGACCGAGCCGACCCCGCCGACCGAGGCGAACGATGCGACCGTGCTGTTCGGCTGGCTGCGGCGGCTGCCGTTCGTCGACTCCGGGCGCGCGGGCCTCTACCTCCACGAGCTCGCCAAGGACGCCATCGCCACCGACCTGGAATGGCGCGACCCGTCGCGGTTCGCCGAGCTGCATGCCGCCGCTCGCCAGTACTACCTCGAGCAGCTCGCCGTGAGTGGACCCGACGAGCAGGCCGCTGTCCTCATGGACCTGATGTTCCTGCACGTCGAGCTGCGCGCGTTCCTGCGCCCCGCCGACGTCGGGGCTGCGGCCGGCGGCCTCAGCACCCGTCCGGCGACCGCGGCCGACGCCCCGGCGATCCTCGCCATCGTCGAACGCCACGAGGGACCTGAGTCCGCTGCCCTCGCGGGCCACTGGCTCTCGGTCCGGCCCGACGCCTGGCAGGTCATCCGGGACGGGTCGGAGGTGGCCGGCCTCCTCTGCCTGCTACCCGTCGCTGTTGATGACCCGACGCAGGACCACGGGGACCCGGCGCTCGCGGGTGCCCGGCGCCAGCTGCACCACCACCCGCCGCTGCGGCCGGGGGAGCGGGTCACCCACATCCGCTTCTGGATGGCGCGAGACACCTACCAGGACATCTCGCCGGTACAGAGCCTCATCGCCGTCGAGCTCGGCCGGCACTACCTCAGCACACCCGGACCCGCCTTGACCCTACTGCCGTTCGCCGACCCCGGGGCGTGGGCAGACTTCGCGACGTATGCCGACCAGTCACCGATGCCGGACGCGGACTTCACGGTGGGCGGGCATCGCTACGGCGTCCATGGTCACGACTGGCGCCTCGTCACCCCGACCCAGTGGCTGTCCGCGCTGGCCATGCGTGAGGTCGGCAGCCACCCCGAGGTCCGGCCGACGGGTGCCGACCCGGGGCTTCTGGTGCTGGACCGTGACACCTTTGCCACAGCCACCCGGCTCGCGCTCCGGCACCTCACCCGGGCCGACCGGCTGCGCGACAACCCCCTGCTCGGCGCGCGCGTCGTCACCGAGCGGCTCGCCGACACGACGGGCCCGCCTGACCGGGTCATGGCCCTCCAGCAGGTCGTGGGAGCGGCCGTCGAGCAGCTGCACACGTCCCCGGCCCAGGCCGACCGCCGCCTCCACAGGGTGCTCTACCGCTCCTACGTCCAACCGGCGGCGACCCTCGAGAAGGCGGCGGAGGCGCTCGGTCTGCCGTCGAGCACGTTCCGCCGACACCTCACCGCGGCCGTCAGCCGGGTGACCGACATCCTGTGGGACCAGGAGCTGAGGCGATAGACCGGTGCCGGCTCACCGCAGGATGACGAGCTGCTGGGTCGCGCGGGTCATTGCGACGTAGCGGTCGACCGCACCCTCGATGCCGGTCCCGAACGACTCGGGGTCGACCAGGACGACCAGGTCGAACTCGAGCCCTTTGGCCAGCTCCGGGGTGAGCGAGCGGACACGCGCCGTCGCGGCATACGTCGGATCGCCGATGACACAGGCGACCCCCTCGGCGTGGGTGGTGAGCCAGGTGTCCAGGATCGTGCTCAGGTCCAGCGCGGATCCGTGGACCACCGCGACCCCTGTCCTGCGGATCGACGTCGGCACGTTGGCGTCCGGGAGCACGGATCGGATGACCGGCTCGGCCTCGGTCATCACCTCCTCCGGCGTCCGGTAGTTGATGCTCAGCGACGCCAGGTCGACGCGGTCCAGCCCGATCCGCTCGAGCCGCTCCTGCCACGACTCGGTGAACCCGTGCCTGGCCTGGGCCCGGTCCCCGACGATGGTGAGGCTCCGGGACGGGCAGCGCAGGAGCAGCATCTGCCACTCCGCGTCGGTCAGCTCCTGGGCCTCGTCGACGACGACGTGCGCGAACGGCCCGGCGAGCAGGTCAGTCTGCGTGCGGGTCGCGGTGGACTCGTCGACGAGGTTCTCCCTGATGTCCGGGTGACGCAGCATCGTCACCAGTCCCTCGCCGTCGTCATCGGCCGCGATCAGGTCGTCGATCACCGCGGCCAGCTGCTCGCGCTCGACCGCCTGGAAGGCGTCCTCGCGGCGCTGACGGAGGGGGGCCTGCGGGTCGCCGAGCCGATGCCTGGCCGCGTCGAGAAACGGCAGGTCGGAGACCGTCCAGGCCTGGGCATCCTTGCGCCGCAACGCTTTCACCTCCTCTGGCTCCAGCCAGGGGGCGCACATCCGCAGGTATGCCGGTACCGTCCAGAGATCCCCGACGAGGTCGGTCGGCTCGATCATCGGCCAGGCCCGGTGCAGCGCCGAGAGCAGCTCCCGGTTCCCTCGCAGCGAGTGACACACCTGCTCGGTCGGCACGTCGTCCTCGACCTTGGCGGCCAGGATGGTGAGCAGCTCATCCAGGACCTGCTCACGAGCCTCGTTGTGCGGAGTCCCCGGTTCCGGCGCGGTGAACGCCTCGGCCCAGTCCTGGGTGCTCAGCCAGATATCGGACCAGGGCGTCTCCACCTCCATCCCCGCGGTCGGTGGCTCCTCGTAGAACGCGACGGCCTTCTCGATGGCCCCGACGAGCTCCGAGGAGGACTTGAGACGCGCGACGTGCGGGTCGGTCTCGACCGACGCCGTGACGCCTTCGGCAACGAGGTCCCGCACCGTGCAGGTCTGGACGCCCTCCTCACCCAGACTGGGCAGGACGTCGGAGACGTACGCCAGGTACGGCTGGTGCGGGCCCACGAACAGGACTCCGCCACGTCGGTGTCCCAGGCGTGGGTCGGAGTAGAGGAGGTATGCCGTGCGGTGCAGTGCGACGACCGTCTTGCCGGTGCCCGGTCCTCCGTCGACGACGAGCGCGCTGCGTGACCCGGCGCGGATGACGGCGTCCTGGTCGGCCGCGATGGTGCCGAGCACGTCCCGCATCCGGGCCGACCGGTTCTCGCCGAGACTGGCGATGAAGGCGGACTGGTCATCGAGCGCGGCGGCGTGCCCCGCGAACCCCTCCGGCGTGAACACCTCGTCCCAGTAGTCGGTGATCCGACCACCTGTCCATCGGTAGCGGCGGCGGCTGGCCAGGCCCATCGGGTTGGCGTGTGTCGCGCCGAAGAAGGGCTCGGCGGCGGGGGAGCGCCAGTCGAGCAGCAGCCGTCGACCGGTGCGGTCGGTGAGGCCGAGTCGGCCGATGTAGATGGGTTCCGGATCATCCGCGCTGACCAGGTGCCCGAGGCACAGGTCGAGGCCGAAGCGGCGAAGGGCCCGCAGGCGTGCGGTGAGCCGGTGGACCTCCAGGTCGCGCTCCATCGCCGCCTGGCCGGCACCGCCGGGGGCCTTGCGCACGGCGGCCAGGCGGTCGGACAGGTCGGCGATCGACTGCTCGAGGCTCTCGGCGATCGCTGCGAAGTGTCGCTCGTCGTCGGCCACGAGAGCCGGTTCGGCCTTGGCGGCGAGTCGGTCGGACAGGTCGAATGCGCTGGTACTCAAGGGACTCACGTCATCAGCTCCGATCTGAGGGGCGTGACCCCGCCCCCTGGTCAAGGGCCGTCGTCGGTGGCGACGGCCGCGCCGGGCCACGCTGCGTGCGGCTCGGGCCGATGATTCTCCGTCACGCCGGGGGCCTTGCCGCAAGCCCCCCGCTGCGCTATAAGTTGGAAGTAGAGGAGCCGACCAGCTCGGTCGTGCGCAGGTCGTGCGAGCCGTCGGGCCGCGACGCCTCCCAGTACAGCCGCACCCCACGGCCGGTCGGAACGACGTCGAGATACCGCAGGGTGCGACCTGCAGGGGTGGGTCCCGCGACCGGGAGGGATGGGTCGGTCTCGCGAGTCCGGTTCGTTCGTGCCAGTTCTCAGCAGCGGTCGCGCGCCCGTCGTAGAAGAGCGCACCCCTGTATGCCGCGGTCACGCGCGTTCCCCGGGCGTCCCACGACTCCGGAGTCGGCGCGAGGACCCGGCCGGTGAAGGACCACTGCAGCCCGTCCTGGCTCGTGGCATGGTGGCTGGTCATCCGGTCGGCCTCGTCGTCGCCGCCGTCGAGCGGGTGACGACAGCCCCACAGCTGCCAGCGACCGCCGTCCCGCCGGACGACGGGGTCCTTCCAGGCCTCGGTGCCGTCGCCGGCGAGCACGACCGTGCGAGTTCCCCGAGGCAGCCCGGCAACGGTCGGCGCATCGAGGGACTCCACCCACCAGTGCTTGGACCCCGGCGTCGAGCACGAGACGTAGAGCCGCCAACCGCCACCTGGTCGAGGCACGAGGGCCGGCCGCTCGAGGGAGGCCGCACCGAACATCGCGCTGGTCACCTCGGCGACCGGCTCGAAGTGCACGCCGTCCTCGGACCGGCTCAGGATGTTGGCACGACCACGTCCCTGGTCCAGCGGCGCCCGCTCGCGGTGGGCCAGCCACCAGACCCCGTCGACGAGGCGGGCCGAGGGCGCCCCGACCCAGTGCCCCTCGCCCGCCGCGTCCGGCGCGAAGACCACGTCACCGGTCGAGCTCGACAGCTGCGTCAGGATGGCCCGGGCACCCGGAACGAAAGGGGCAGTCACCCCGGCTACCGGGAGCGACGGGCCGGCAGGGCGATGGCCACACCGGCGATGGCGACGAGCGGGCCGACGACAGCCCAGAGTGTGACCCCTGACATCGCACTGCCGCCGATCACACCGACCCCTTGCAGCGTCCAGACCGCCCCGACGACAACGAGGACCACACCGAGGACGAGACGCAACCGAGGGCTCACACGGTCACCGTACGCCTGGGGTCCATCCCCGGCATACGGCCCGGATCCCGAGGGGTCACGCGTAGGTCGTGTAGGAGAACTCCGGCTCGTCGCGCAGGTCGGCCAGGGCGCGCAGGTCGTCCGCGCTGGGCTCCCAGGAGCCGGCTTCGACGTTCGTCGCGATCTGCTCGGGTCGGGAGACCCCGCTGATGACACTGGCGACTGCCGGCTGGGCCGCGAGGCCACCGATCGCGAGCTGCAGCAACGAGATTCCGCGCACCTCGGCATACGACTGGAGGGCTTCGATCCGGTCCCACTTGGCTTCCGCGAGCCGTGCAGCCTGGCCCGAACCCGAGAGCCGGCTCCCCTCGGGGGCTTCCTGGTTGCGGTGGTACTTCCCTGTGAGCAGCCCGTAGGCCAGGGGGAAGTAGGGCAGGATCCCGACCCCGGCCGCCTCGCAGGCCGGAACCAGCTCCTGCTCGGCGAGCCGGTTGTAGAGGGAGTACTCGTTCTGGGCGGCGATGAACCGCTCGGCGCCGATCGCGCGCGCGGCCCACTCGGCCTGGGTCACCTGCCAGGCGGTGAAGTTCGAGGACCCGATGTAGCGGACCTTGCCCTCGCGGACGAGCTCGGACATCGCCTCGAGCGTCTCCTCGATCGGCGTGATCGGGTCGGGGCGGTGCAACAGGTACAGGTCGAGGTAGTCGGTTCCGAGGCGCCGCAGACTGGCCTCGACGGCCCGGCGGACATACCACCGGCTCCCGGGAGCGCCCTTGTGCTGCGCCTGGCTCTTGCCGCGGCCGAACTTCGACGCGACGATCACCTCCTCGCGCCGTGACCCGAGCGCCTCCCCCAGGAGCTCCTCGCTGGCACCGTCGCCGTAGGAGTCGGCGGTGTCGAACAGGGTGATGCCGTGGTCCAGTGCGGCGTTGACCACCAGCTGGGTCTGCTCGGCGTCGATCCTCGCCCCGAAGGCGTTGCAGCCCACGCCCACGACGGACACCATGAGACCGCTGTCGCCGAGCGGCCGGAAGCGCATGTCACTCATGGGTCCAACCTATCGACCGTGCGTGGCGCCGGGCTGCGCGACGCCACGCACGGCCTGATCGCGGGGCCTGCTATCGGTTCTGGACGTGCTGGAAGCCGAACCTGCCCTTGATGCAGAGGTTGCCGTGCCCGACGGAGTGGTCATGGGGTGAGGACACCTTGACGATCGTGTTGTCCTGGACGTGCAGAGTGAGGTTGCAGCCCACCCCGCAGAAGGTGCACAGGGTCGTGGTCTGGGTCTGCTCGTCCTCGTTCCAGGTGCCCTCGGCGCGCATGTCGTACTCGGACTTGAACGAGAGCGCCCCGGTCGGACAGACCTCGATGCAGTTGCCGCAGTAGACGCAGGCGGACTCGGGCAGCTCGACGTTGAACTCGGTGGAGATCTGGGACTCGAAGCCGCGGCCGGCCACCTGGATGGCAAAGGTGTTCTGCCACTGGGTCCCACAGGCGTCGACGCACTTGTAGCAGAGGATGCACTTGCTGTAGTCGCGGACGTAGAGGTCGTTGTCGACCTTGTCCGGCTGCTCCATCGTCTCGGCCACGCTGCCGTCGCCGGCGTGGTGCTCGCCGGGCTCGTGGACGTCGCGGTGGAGGTCCTCGGGAGCAGGCGGCCCGAAGCGCCCCGGGTCGGCGGCATACTCGGCCATCCACTCCTCCACGTGCGGAGTCGTGGACAGGTCGACGGACGACCCGAGCAGCTCGAGCACCAGCCGCCGACTGTGGCGTACGCGCTCGGTGTCGGTCCGGACGACCACGTTCTCGGTCACCTTGCGCGAGCACGACGGCACGAGGACGCGAGAGCCCTCGACCTCGACCATGCAGACGCGGCAGGCGTTCTTGGGTGTGAGGGTGTCCCCGTAGCACAGGGTCGGGATGTCCTCCCCGACCGCGGTGCAGGCGTCCAGGAGGGTCGACCCCTCCGGGACCGACACCTCCTGCCCGTCGACGGACAAGGTCACCAGACGAACCGGCATACCCATCTCGACGGGCGTGCGCTCATGGGTGGCGGTCATCGCGTCTCCTCCAGGGCTCCGAGCCGGTCGATCGCGGACTCGACGGCGTTCCAGGCGGCTTGGCCCAGGCCGCAGATCGAGGCGTCCTTCATGACCTGGCCGACGTCACGCAGCAACAGGATGTCGCCGGCGTTGGACCCGGGGGAGCGGCCGTTGTGGGCGATCCGCAGCAGGGCCTCCTCCTGGCGCACCGTGCCCACTCGACAGGGCACGCACTGGCCGCACGACTCGTCCCGGAAGAACCCGGCGATCCGCAGCAGGATCCTGGTGAGGTCGACGGTGTCGTCGAGAGCGAGGATCACGCCCGACCCGAGGGTCGCGTTGTTGGCGCGAGTGCCCTCGAAGGTCAGTGGGATGTCGAGCTCGTCGCCCCGGACGAAGCTGCCGGCCGCGCCGCCGAGGAGAATCGCCTGCAGCGTCCGCCCCTCCGGGACACCGCCGGCCAGCTCGATCATCTCGCCCAGCGTGGACCCGAACGGCACCTCGTAGACGCCCGGGCGGACCAGGTTGCCGGAGATGCAGAACAGCTTCGGGCCGGTGGACTGCTCGGTGCCGATCTGGGCGTATGCCGCGCCGCCGAGTTCCATGATCGGCAGCACGTTGACGAGGGTCTCGACGTTGTTGACGACGGTCGGCTTCCCGAACAGGCCCACCTCCACCGGGAACGGCGGCTTGGTGCGCGGCTCGCCGCGGTAGCCCTCGATCGAGTTGAAGATGGCGGTCTCCTCGCCACAGATGTAGGCGCCGGCGCCACGACGGATCTCCAGGTCGAAGGACCAGCCCGTGCCGAGGATGTCGGCACCGAGGTAGCCGCGCTTGCGGGCCGCGTGCAGTGCGTTGTGGAGGAGACGGTACGACCGGGGGTACTCGCCACGCAGGTAGATGTAGCCGCGCACCGCGCCGGTCGCGTAGGCCGCGATGGTCATCGCCTCGATCAGGGAGAACGGGTCGCCCTCGAGGATGGCCCGATCCTTGAAGGTGCCCGGCTCGCTCTCGTCGGCGTTGCAGACCAGGTAGTGCGGCTGAGCGGGCTGCCCCGCGGTCGCCTCCCACTTCCGACCCGTGGGGAAGGCGGCGCCACCGCGACCCATCAGCCCCGAGGCGATGACCTCCTGGACCACGGCCTGAGGCCCCATCTCCAGGGCCCGGTCGAGCGCTTGGTAGCCGTCATGGGCGATGTAGTCGTCGATGCTCTCGGGGTCGACCCTGCCGACCCGGCGTAGCAGGATCAGTCCCTCGTCACCGGCCTGCGGGACGGCCATGGTCGGCGACGCCTCGGCGGCCAGGGTGGCCGGTCCGACCTCGAGGGCCTGGACCACGTCGTCGGCCGTGGTGGGCGCGATGACGTGCTCGACCACCGGGTCTCCGGCCTCGACCGCCATCGCCGCCGGCGCCCGCTCGCAGACGCCGAGACAGGGGCTGTGCTTCCAGCCGGACGCGGCACCGGGCGGGCCGAGCCGCGCCTGGAGGGTGTCGCAGACACCCTTGGCTCCCAGCGCCTCGCACGCCACGTCGGTACAGACGTGGACGATCCGCTTGGGCCGGGGAGCGGTCGAGAAGAGCGCGTAGAAGGTGGCCACGCTGTAGACGTCGGCCGGCGGCACACTGAGTCGGCGGCCGATGTAGTTGAGCGCACCCGGGCTGATCCAGCCCACCCGGTCGTTGACGGCGTGCAGCGCCTCGAGCACGAGGTGTCGCTCCGACCGGGCCTGGTGCCCGCCGTAGGACATCCGGTGGTCCGTCGCGTCACGCTCGCCGCCGTACCACCCGCTGTGGGCTTCGCCGATGAGCCGGTCGACGGCGTCGCGCTCGTCCTCGTGGGCTGTTGCGTCAGTGAACTTCAGGTCCACAGGATCAGGCCTCCGAGGCGACGGGGAGCCGCTCGCTCATCGCGACCAGCCCATCGGGATCGACGACGTCGAGGAGCCTCTCGACCTTGATGGCGGTGGCCTTGAACTCGGCCGTGCCGGCGATCGGGTCGTTGGCCTCGATGGTGAGCAGGTTGGTGTCCACCTCGTCGGGGAAGTTGCAGACCATGAACGCGATCCCGGGCCGCAGCGCCGGCTCGAGCCGCGCGGGGACGAGGAGCGAGCCTCGACGTGAGCTGACCCGGACGATCTCGCCGTCCTCGATGTCCCACCTGGCCAGGTCCTCCGGGGACAGGTCGAGTGTGGTGCCGATCCGCAGTGGGGACTTGAACCCGATGGACTGCACACCGGTGTTGTAGTCGGTGAGCCGACGGCCGGTCGTGAGGCGCAGGTTGAACTCCTCGTCGAGCTCGTCGACGGGCAGCTCGTGCTCGACGATGCCGAAGGGTGCCGGCCGGCCACGTTTCTCCGGGTCGGTCTCCCACAGCCGGCCGTGCAGGAACGACGACTCGGGTCCGTCCTCGTCCGGGAACGGCCACTGGAGTCCGCCGCGCTCGTCGAGCAGCTTGTAGGACATCCCGGCAAGGTCGGGGGAGAGCGCCCGGACCTCGTTCCAGATGTCCTCGGAGGTCTGGAAGGTCCACTCGTGCCCCATCCGCCCGGCGAGGTCGCGGATGATCGCGATGTCGTCGCGCGCCTGGCCCGGCGGGTCGAGCGCCTTGCGGATCCGCTGCACGCGGCGCTCGCTGTTGGTGGCGGTGCCCTCGGTCTCGCACCAGGCGGCGGCCGCGGGCAGGACCACGTCGGCGAGCTCGGCGGTCTTGGTGAGGAAGATGTCCTGCACCACGAGGTGGTCCAGGTTCTGCAGCCGCTTGATGACGTGGGCGGAGTCGGCATCGGACTGCACCGGGTTCTCGCCGATGATGAACAGGTTGGTGAGGTGTCCCTCGTCCATCGCCTCCATCATCTGGGAGAGGTGCATGCCCCGCTTCGGGGGCAGTGTGACGCCCCACATGCGCTCGAACTTGGCGCGCGCCTCGTCGTCCTCGACGTCCTGGAAGCCGGGCAGCTTGTTGGGGATCGCACCCATGTCGCCGCCACCCTGGACGTTGTTCTGGCCGCGCAGCGGGCTCAGCCCCGAGCCGTACTTGCCGACGTGGCCGGTGAGCAGGGCGAGGTTGATCAGCGCGCGCACGTTGTCGGTGCCGTTGTGGTGCTCGGTGATGCCAAGGGTCCAGCACAGCTGGGCCTTGTCGGCCTTGGCGAAGTCGTGTGCCAAGGAGCGGATCAGCTCGGCCGGGACGCCGGTCTCCCGCGAGGTGACCTCCAGGGTCCACGGCTCGGCTGCGGCGACGAACTCCTCGAAGCCGGAGGTGCCGCGCTCGATGAACGTCGTGTTGACCAGGCCGGCGTGGATGATCTCGCGAGCGATCCCGTAGGCCAGGGCGATGTCGGTCCCGATGTCCAGGCCGAGCCAGGCATCGGCCCACTCCGCGGTCTTGGACCGCCGCGGGTCCACGGCATACAGCTTGGCGCCCTTGTGGATCGCCTTCAGGACGTGGTGGAAGAAGATGGGGTGCGCCTCCCGGGCGTTGGTACCCCACATGACGATGACGTCTGCATCCTCGACCTCGCGGTAGGAGCTGGTACCGCCACCTGCATCGAACACTGCCACCAGACCGGCGACACTAGGAGCGTGTCAAGTTCGGTTGCAGGAGTCGATGTTGTTGGTGCCGATCACCGACCGGATGAACTTCTGGGCGACGAAGTTGACCTCGTTGGTCGCGCGCGAGCAGGAGAACAGCCCGAACGCTTCCGGGCCGTGGGCGGCCAGGTTGCGCTTGAAGCCCTCGGCCGCGCGGTCGAGGGCCTCGTCCCACGTGGCCGGCCGCAGCACGCCGTGCTCGCGAACCATCGGCTCGGTCAGTCGCGGGTAGGGCCGGGACTTGGTCTTCGCCATGGTTTCCTCCGCTTTGAGGTGGTGCTCTGTCTTTGAATCGTGCAGTGGCACAAGGTCTGAGTCAATTGTCACACCGATTGCCAACGGTGATCGGCCGATAGGCAGTGGTTATCGGAGCTCGGTCATTTGGTGAGGGCGATGAAGATCTCCGGAAGCTTCTCCGGAAGCCGTTCGATGTTGTCGATGACGGTGTAGGACCGGCCGAAGATGTCGGACACGTACTCGTCCGCCCGCGCATCGAGGCTGATGCAGTAGGTGAAAATGCCCTCTCGGTCCAGCTCGGTCACCGCCCGGTGAGCGTCCTCGATGAGCAGCCGCTCGTCCTCGACGTCGATGTCGGACGGCTCACCGTCGGTGAGGATCAGCATCAGCTTCTTGTCGGCCTTGCGGCCGCCGAGGTAGTGCGCCCCGTGCCGCATGGCCGCGCCCAGGCGGGTGGAGTAGGCAGCCCGCATCGCGGCAAGACGCCCCTTGACGGAGTCGTCGAACTGCTCCGAGAACCCCTTGAGGTGCAGGTAGCGGACGTCGTGCCGGGTGTTGGAGTAGAAGCCGCCGATGGCGAAGGAGTCGCCGAGCTGCTCGATCGCCCACGCCAGCAGGGACACCGCCTCCTGCTCCAGCTCCAGGATGGTCTTGGTCGAGCCGGGTGGCTTCTGGTTCAGCGACTCGGACAGGTCCACGAGGAGGAGCACGGCGAAGTCGCGGCCATCGGTGCGGTGGCTCATGTTGATTCGGGGATCGGGCGTCGAGCCGCTCTTGAGGTCGATGAGTGAGCGCAGCGCGACGTCCAGGTCGAGCTCGCTGCCGTCCTCCTGGTATCGGATCCGCACCTTGTCCTGGGGCTTGAGCAGGTCCAGCAGGCGCTTGAGCCGCTTGGCCAGGGCCGAGTGCTCGGCCAGCAGCCGGTCGATCTCGCGGGAGTCGCCGGTCGGGTGCAGCCCCTCGTAGACGCTGACCCAGTCGGGCCGGTAGGTCAGGCTGTTGTAGTCCCACTCGGGATAGAGGCGCGGTGGGAGGCTGGTGATCTCCTTGTCCGGGTCGGACAGCGGCTTCTTGTTGAAGTCGTCCGCCTCGTCGTCGTCCTCGATGAACCGCCACATGTGCCGGTTGTCGTCGCGGTAGTCGATGACGGTGTCCTCGAACCACACGTTGGCGAGCTGGTCGCTCTGCCGCCGGCTCCTCGTGACGTAGGAGAGGGCGAGCTCGGCCATCTCGGCGGTGCTCGACTCGCCCTCGGCCAGCAGGGCGTGGAAGCGGTCGGTGTACTCCAGCACCATGGGGTCGTAGTAGCCGTGGTCGGGGTCGAGGAACGCCCGCGACATCATGGCCAGCCGGTGGCGCAGGCAGGACATGGTCGTGGGGTCGCAGGCGCCCTCGACGGGCTTGGGGTGGAGGGCGAGGAGCAGGCGGCGCAGCCCGGGGTACTCGCGGCAGAGCAGGGTCTCGATGCGGCAGTCCTCGAAGAACTCCACCGCCATCCGCTGGAACGGGCTCCAGTTGTCCGCCGTCTGCACGTCGGTCCAGCGCCGGTGACCGACCATGTGCGCGAGGGTGACGTAGTAGCGGTCCATGCCGGACACGTTGCCGGCGTCCTGGTAGACGTCGGGGATCCGCATCCCGAGCTTGTCGTAGTAGGGGATCGGCTTGCGGATCTCGTGGAAGGCCGTCGAGTAGGGGACGAGGTAGGTGGTGTCGTCCCACAGCCCGCGCAGGTAGAGGTCGAGCTTGCGTTCCACATCCATGAAGAGCGTGCCCCGGCGCTGACGGGCCAGGACCGCGTTGCTGTCGGCCGTCTTGAGCGCGAAGTACTCCTGCTGCTGGTCGGGCCGCTGGAGGTAGTTCCGTATGCCGTAGTCGACCCAGTTGCGTATGCCGGCGATCGACAGCTGGTCGGTCAGGCCCGGCGCCTTCTCCAAGAACGTGACCAGGCTCGGACTCTGGATCGTCGTGTGGTGGCCGTGGATGGAGATGGTGGTCGCGTCCATCAGGTCCAGGCAGATGTCCAGGTAGTGCCGGAGCTGGTCGCGTGACTGCATGCGTCGGGCGACGGGCGCCAGGGTCTGCAGGAACGGGGTGATGGCGGTGCCGTTGGGGGAGCGCTGCATACGCATCACGACCCCCATCACGTCGGGCAGTGCGTCCTCGCCGACGGCATCGGCGGCCGGCGGCCACTCCGCCAGGAACGTGAGCATCGGCTCGACCCCGCGGCCCAGCTTGCCGAGCGTGCGGGCGGCGTCCAGGTAGGCGAGGAGCCCGTCCTCACTGAGCGAGGCCAGGGCACCGGCGATGGCACCCTCGAACACCGCCTCGACCTGCGGGAAGCCGGTGTCCAGACGGGTCCAGTACTCCTGGAGCCGCTCGTCGGTCTCGATCATCTCGCCGCCTCTCCGATCCCGCCGCAGCCGCGGCTCACGCGAAGGTCGTGTCGATGGCGTGGTCGAGGGTGGCGCGGATGTCGACGTCGTCGGTGATCGGACGCACGAGCGACATCCGGGAGGCGTCGCGAGGGGCGACGCCCTGGGCGATGAGCGTGGCGGCATACACGAGCAGGCGGGTGGAGACGCCCTCGTCCAGGCCGTGACCCTTCAGGTTGCGGGCAGCGTGGCCGATCTTGACCAGCTGTGCTGCCGTCTCGGGGTCGACGCCGGTCTCCTTGACGAGGATCCCGGCCTCGAGCTCGGCCTCCGGGTAGTCGAAGTCGAAGCCGGTGAAGCGCTGCTTGGTGGACTGCTTGAGGTCCTTCATGAGGGACTGGTAGCCGGGGTTGTAGGAGATGACCAGCTGGAAGTCGGGGTGGGCGGTCACCAGCTCGCCCTTCTTCTCCAGTGGAAGGACCCGCCGGTGGTCGGTGAGCGGGTGGATGACGACGGTCGTGTCCTGCCGGGCCTCGACCACCTCATCGAGATAGCAGATCGCCCCGATCCGGGCGGCCACGGTGAGCGGGCCGTCCAGCCAGCGGGTGCCGTTGGTGTCCAGCAGGTAGCGGCCGACCAGGTCCGAGGCGGTCATGTCCTCGTTGCAGGCCACCGTGATGAGCGGCCGCCCCAACGTCCAGGCCATGTACTCGACGAAGCGGGACTTGCCGCAGCCGGTCGGGCCCTTGACCATGACGGGCAGCCGAGCGGCATACGCCGCCTCGAAGAGGGCCACCTCGTTGGACTGGGGCTGGTAGTACGGCTCGTCCTTGACGAGGTACTGGTCGTGGTCGCTCATGCTCTATCCGATCGCAGAGGGCCGGTCCGATGCGTCCGGCTGGATGGTCGGGCTGATGATGGGCGAAGGCCCCGCCCCGCCGGGGACGGGGCCTTCGCCGCGATGCACGTGCTGTCGTGCCTACTTGTGCACGCCCAGCTTGTCGCGCCAGCCCTCGAACAGCAGGTCTGCGTCGCCCGGGAAGGACTCGAACGCGCGGGCGAACTCGTTGTGCTCCTTGGCGAACTCGATCGGGTCCGCACCCGCCTTCCAGCACTCGTAGGCCTGGCGCAGCGAGGTCGCGCCGGCAGCGGGCGAGTCGACGTGCCCGTAGGCGCCACCACCGGAGGTGTTGATGACGTTGCCGTGGCCGAGGTTCTCGAAGAAGCCGATGAGCCGCAGCGCGTTCATGCCGCCGGAGATGATGGGCGTCGTGGGCTTGCGGCCGTACCACTTCTGGTAGTAGACCGGGCCCTGGCACTCGTCGCGCTCGATCATGTAGGCGATGTTCTTGTCGTCGGCCTCGCCCTCCATCTTGCCGTAGCCCATGGTGCCGACGTGGATGCCGGAGGCACCCTGCAGGCGCGACATCTTGGCCAGCACGAGCGCGGTGTAGCCACGGTTCGAGCTGGGCGAGGTGACAGCGCCGTGACCGGCCCGGTGGTAGTGGAGGTACTGGTCCGGGAAGTGGCGGCGGGCGGTCGTGATCATGCCCGGGCCACCGACGTAGCCGTCGACGAGGAACGCCAGCTTGTTGGCGTCCGGGCCGAACGTCTCCAAACCGAACTCGGCGCGGGCGAGCATCTCGTCGTGGCTGTCAGCCGTGATGTTCATCGAGAACAGCTTGGCCTCGCCGGTCTCGTCCATGGCCCGCTTCATCGAGTCGTAGACGAGCGGGATGACCTTCTTCATCGGGGCGAAGACCTGGTTGCCCTGGGGCTCGTCGTTCTTGATGAAGTCGCCACCGAGCCAGAACTGGTAGGCCGCCTTGGCGAACGGCTCCGGGCGCAGGCCGAGCTTGGGCTTGATGATCGTGCCGGCGATGTAGCCGCCGTCCTTGATCGGACGACCCAGGATGCGCCACAGGTCGCTGATGTCCGTGGCCGGGAAGTCGAAGAGCTGGATGGCCTGCTCGGGCACGTAGAAGTCGATGATCTTGCCGTACTCGATGTCGCCCATGCCCTGGTTGTTGCCGATGGCGAGGGTGAGGAACGAGACGATCATCATGCGGCCGTCGGTGATGTTCCGGTCGAACAGGTCGATCGGGTACGCGATCCGCATGTCGTTGTTGGCCTCGTCGATGTAGTAGACGAGAGCGTCGACGCCACGGGTGAAGTCGTCAGTCGTGGAGACCTCGACGTTGGTGCCCGTGGAGGACTCGGCGGCGAAGTGGGCGGCGCAGGCGAGGTACGTGCCGAAGCCCGGCTTGGGCTTCATCTTGTAGGCGACCAGGATGTGCTTGCCGTCCTTGATCAGGTCCTCTTCCTTGAGGGACAGGTCGGCGTAGCGTGCGGATTGATCCATCGATTCGCTCCTTGTATCTGATCAGGTTGGGACGCCTGGGGCTGGCAGACGACGGGACATCAGAAGCGTGCACCGAGATGTCTACGGCCTCCAAGTCTGGTGTTGCTCCTGACGAGTCCGGATGCAGCCATGGGGTGAACCCGGGGGTGAAGTTCGTGACGGGGGTCACCATACGGCTGTCTGCCGTATGCCGCTCGGTGTCCGGCCGGCGGTCGAGGGGCCATCGCCCGTGCCGCTGAGGGTCGTGGCCGGGCCTGGGGCGGGGCCCGTGGCACAATCGCCGCCGTGTCCAGGCAGAGGCGGCTCCGCGTCGTCGGGAGCCGCTGGTGGCGGACGTTGTGGCACACCGTGGGCTTCCCCGAGCACGCCGTGTCCTGGCGCGAGCAGCTGGTGGCCACGGTCACCGCGGCACTGGGCATCGCCATGGTGGCCTGGCTGACCTCGACGTGGATCGGCAACGGCCGCCCCAACGTCCATGCCCTGTGGCTGATGGCCTCCATCGGCGCCTCGGCCGTCCTCGTGTTCGGGGTGCCGCACAGCACGCTGGCCCAGCCCTGGGCCGTGATCAGCGGCCAGAGCCTGTCTGCCCTCGCCGGGACCGTGGCCCATGTCCTGGGCGGAGGCGTGGTGGCGGCAGCCGCCGCCGTGGCGCTGGCCGTCATCGTCATGCATAGCTGCCGGTGCGTGCACCCACCCGGAGGGGCGACGGCGCTGTCGGCGGTGCTCGCGGTCAGCACGGCCGGTCCGCCCGGCTGGTCCTACGTCCTGTCGCCGGTCCTGCTGAACGCGGCGCTGGTCGTCGTGGCCGGTGTCGTGCTCAACGCACCGTTCCGCTGGCGGCGTTATCCGGTGGTGCTCGCCTACCACCAGGCGGCCGTGGCGGCAGGGGCACAGCTGGGTCACGAGGCGCCCTTCACACCACGACAGCTGCGTGCCGCCCTCGACGAGGTCGAGGCGGTCGTCGACGTCAGCGACGAGGAGCTGCTGGCGATCTACCAGGCGCTGCGCCGACAGCAGGAGCAGGACGCACTGACCGCCGACCACCTGCGCATCGACGGCTGCTACAGCAACGGGCAGGCGGGGGAGAGCTGGGCCGTGCTGCAGATCATCGACGCCATCGAGCCGGGAGTTCGCCGGGCCCAGTTCATCGTCAAGACGGTGGCCGGCCGCGGTCGCGGCGAGGTCCGCACGATCGGCCAGGAGGAGCTCCTGGGCTGGGGCAGGTACCCGGTCGTGCCCGACGGCGCGGTCTGGCACCGGGTCGAACCGGGGCCGTCCTGACCGGTGCCGGTCGAGGGTCGTCGAGAGGTAGTTGCAGGGTCTCCCGCCGGCATACGGAATCCTCGTACGGTAGGAGCGTGACCACTACGAGGAGATGCTCATGCGCGGCGCTGTGATCCATGCCCCCGGCGACGTCCGGTACGAGGAGCGCGCCGATCCCACCATCGTCGAGCCCACCGACGCGGTCATCCGGACGGTCGCGGCCTGCGTGTGCGGCTCGGACCTGTGGCGCTATCGCGGCATCTCGTCGGTCCCGAAGCCCACGCCGATCGGCCACGAGTACGTCGGCGTCGTGGAGGAGGTCGGTTCGTCGGTCACCTCGGTCCGGCCCGGGCAGTTCGTCGTCGGTGGCTTCCTCACGAGCGACAACACCTGCGCCGTATGCCGCAAGGGCGCCTTGGCCAACTGCCTCCACCGGACGGGCTACGACGGGTGCCAGGCCGAGCTGATCCGCGTCCAGAACGCCGACGGCACCCTCATCGCCACACCCGAGACCCCCGCGGACGACCTCGTGCCGGGCATCCTGTCGCTCTCGGACGTGATGTGCACCGGGTGGCACGCAGCGGTGTCCGCGGACGTCCGGCCGGGGTCGACGGTCGTGGTCGTCGGCGACGGCGCGGTCGGCCTCTCCGGCGTCCTCGCCGCGTCGCAGCTGGGTGCGGAGCGGATTATCGCGATGAGCCGGCACGCGAGCCGGCAGGCCATCGCCACCGACTTCGGGGCCACCCACATCGTGGCCGAGCGGGGTGACGAGGGCATCGCGCACGTCCTGGACCTCACCGACGGGATCGGCGCCGACTCGGTCCTCGAGTGCGTCGGGACGACCGAGTCGGTGACCCAGGCCCTGCGCGCGGCTCGGCCGGGTGGCCAGGTCGGCTGGGTCGGCGTGCCGCACGACCCGGAGTTCCCGCAGCAGCACATGTTCTGGGCCAACGTGGGCCTGCGCGGTGGCCCGGCGCCGGTCCGTGCGTACCTGCCGGACCTGCTGGAGCGGGTCTGGAGCCGCACCATCGACCCGGGCCGGGTCTTCGACCTCACCCTGCCATTGGCCGAGGTGGCCGATGCGTATGCCGCGATGGACGAGCGACGCGCGATCAAGGTCCTTCTGCAGCCCTGAACCCGGCTGGGACCGGCCCGCCGTCCGCCGCCTGACCCTGCCGCCCGCGCCGACTGACCACTCGGGCCCTGCGCCTGACTGGTGAACATGCGCGCAGGTCATGGCGTTGCGGGTGGCAGCCGAGATCTGAGCCGGCGATCGTTGGGGCGCCACCGGAAGTGCTCGCGGTGTTCGTTTGTCGCAGGAGTGGCCGACATGTCGGCCACTCCTGCGACAAACGAACACTCCTGCTGTCAGGGGGCTGGCCGGGGTGTTGCGGGGGAGGCCGTGCGAGGCGCGTCGCCGAGGAGGCGGTAGCCCTGACCCGGTTCGGTCACCAGGTAGCGTGGGGCGCCCGGCTCAGGCTCGATCTTGCGTCGCAGCTGGTTGGCATAGACCCGTAAGTAGTTGGCCTCGCGCTGGTAGCCCGGACCCCAGACCTGGTGGAGCAGGTCCTCGCGGGACACCAGCCGACCATCGGCGGCAGCCAGCGTCTCGAGGAAGCGCCACTCGGTGGGCGTGAGGTGGACCGTCTCGCCGGCGACGACGGCCCGGCGCTCGGCGAAGTCGAGGCTGACATGGCTCGTCGTGAAGGCTTGCGGGCCGCCCGCACCGTCGGGTGCTCTCCGGAGCACGACCCGGATCCGCGCGAGGAGCTCCTGCATCCCGAACGGCTTGGTCACGTAGTCGTCGGCGCCGAGGTCGAGCGCCTCGACCTTGTCGGTGGAGTCGGTGCGCGCCGAGAGTACGACGACCGGGACGGTGGAGGTCTCCCGGATCCGACGCAGCACCTCGACGCCGTCGAGGTCGGGCAGGCCGAGGTCCAGGACGACCGCGTCCGGCACACGTTCGGCGATCGACTGCAGTGCCGACCTGCCGTCCGCGACGGTCTCGGCCTCGTAGCCGTGCGCGCGCAGGCTGATCGCGAGGGTGCGCCGCAGGTGCGGCTCGTCGTCGACGACGAGGACGACCTTCATCGGCGGGCGCCTTCGGGTTCGGTATGCCGGGCTGCGGAACCTTCGGGTGCGACGTCCAGCGGCAGCTCGACGACCATGGTCAGCCCGCCTCCCGGGGTGTCCTCGGCGGTGAGCGTCCCGCCGATCGTGTCGACGAGCCCCCGGCTCACGGCGAGGCCCAGCCCGACGCCGTCTCCGACGGGGACGTCGCCGATGCGTTGGAACGGCGCGAAGATCGCCCCCTTCTGCGCGTCGGGAACGCCGGGGCCATGGTCGATGACCCGGATCTGGACCCGGCCGGGCAGGTTGGCGGCCTGGACCAGGACCCGACCCCGCCCCGCGGCATACCGGCGGGCGTTCTCGACGAGGTTGGCGAGGACCCGTTCGAGCAGGCCCGGGTCGGTCGTCACGAGGGTGAGGTCGCGCGGCATCTCGAGCAGCACGTCGCCCGTGTCGAGCAGACCAGCAAGGGCTGCGTCGACGACGTCAGGGACCGCGACCGGGGCCAGGTGGGTCCGGACCGAGTCGCTCTGCAGTCGGGACAGGTCGAGCAGGTTGGTCACGAGGGCGGCCAGCCGGTCGGTCGACTCCTCGATGGTCTCCAGCAGGTCGGCCTCGTCGGCAGCCGGCAGGGAGAGACCAGGCTCGCGGAGCGTAGAGACGGCGGCCTTGATCCCGGCCAGCGGGGTGCGCAAGTCATGCGACACCGCCGCGAGCAGCGCGGTCCGGCTCCGGTTGCCGCGGGCCAGCTCCTGGGCCGAGCTTGCTTGTGCCGCAAGCTCTTGGCGACGGAGCAGGGCCGCCGCGTGAGCCGCGAACGCGCTGACGATCCGGCGGTCGGCCGCGGTGACGACATGCCCCTGGAGAGCCAGGACCGAGCTATCGGGAACGGGAGCGCGCACCGCCGACTGGTCCACCTGGGTGGCGTCGAAGCCGGGGGTGGCGGCGATGACCTCCCACGGGTCTCGGGAGGTCTCCCGGCGCACGACTCCGGCGCCGTCCATCCCGAAGACCTCGACCGTGTGCTGGAGGAGCGCAGGCAGGGGGTCGACCTCGCCGAGCAGGTTCTCCGCGGAGGCCGCGAGCGCCTGTGCTTCACGCTGGGCAGCGCGTGCCGCCGCGGCTCGTCGGTCGCTGAGGTGGACCGCGGAGCCGACGCCGAGCGCGATGATGACGAAGACGACGACGGCCACGGCGTTCTGCGGGTCGTCGATGGTGAAGGTGTAGAGCGGCGGCGTGAAGAACCAGTTGAGGGCCAGGCTGCCCAGGACCGCCGACGCGAGGGCCGGGCCGAAGCCGCCGAGGAGGGCGCAGCCGACGGTCAGCCCGAGGAACAGGAGCATCTCGAGCGGCAGGTCGTGCAGGTCGCGCGTCGCGGCGAGTGCCGCTGTGAGAGCCACGATGCCCACGGTCGCGAGAAGCCAGCCGGCGATGGTGCGCCGCCGCCCGAGGAGCGAGCCAACCCTTCGGAAGGGGCCGGTGCGATCGCTGGCGGTGCCCCGGCGGCGGGCTGCGAGGTCGTGGGTGACGAGCATGACGTCGATGTCTCCGGACCCGGCGACGACCTCCTCGTTGACGCTGTTGCGGAGCAGTCGTTGGACGACGCCGTGCCGGGAAGCCCCCAGGACGATCTGGCGAGCGTTGACCCCGCGCGCCACATCGAGGATCGCGGCGGCGACGTCCCCACCGGACACGGTCTGGAAGGTGCCGCCCAGCTCGGTCGTGAGCTCGCGCAGGGCGGTGAGGTTCTCCAGGTTGGCATCGACGAGCCCGTCAGCGGGCGTGATGTGGACGGCGACGAGCTCGCCGCCCGGCCCGCGCGAGGCGATCTGGGCGCCCCGGCGCAAGAGGGTCACTCCCTCGGGGCCACCGGTCAGGGCCACGACCACCCGCTCGCGGGTGGGCCACGGCGTATCGATGCCGTGGGCCGTGCGGTAGGCCTCCAGACCCTCGTCGACCCGGTCGGCGAGCCACAGCAGCGACAGCTCGCGCAGCGCCGTGAGGTTGCCCTCGCGGAAGTAGTTGGCCAGGGCCGCGTCGACCCGGTCCGAGCCGTAGACGTTGCCGTGGGCCAGCCGTCGGCGCAGCGCGTGCGGCGACATGTCGACGAGCTCGATCTGGTCGGCGGACCGCACGATCTGGTCCGGCACCGTCTCCTGCTGTCGGATCCCGGTGATCGCCTCGACGACGTCGTTGAGCGACTCCAGGTGCTGGACGTTGACCGTCGAGATGACGTCGATCCCATTGTCCAGCAACGATTCCAGGTCCTCCCACCGCTTGTGGTGAGCGCTGCCGGGGGCGTTGGTGTGGGCCAGCTCGTCGACGAGGGCGACCTCGGGCCGGCGTTCGAGGACGGCCAGCAGGTCGAGCTCGCGCAGCATCGTCCCCCGGTGCAGCGACTCCCGGAGTGGCACGACCGGCATACCGTCGAGCATCGCCGCCGTGTACTTGCGACCGTGGGTCTCGCACACGGCGACGACGACGTCGGTGCCGCGCTCGATGCGGCGCCGTCCCTCGTCGAGCATGGCCACCGTCTTGCCCACCCCGGGGGCGGCCCCGAGGTAGATGCGCAGACGGCCACGGCTCATGTCGCGATTCTCCCTGATCAGATCCGCGCGGCGGCCAGGGCGAGGTTCAGGTCCAGGACGTTGACCCGCGGCTCGCCGAGGAAGCCGAGGACTCGACCGCTCGTGTGCTCCGTCACCAGCTTGGTCACGACGGTCTCGGAGAGGCCGGACGCCCTGGCGACCCGGGGCGCCTGGTCCATGGCGTATGCCGGGGAGATGTCCGGGTCGAGGCCGCTCGCCGAGGCGGTGAGCGCGTCCGGAGCGGCAAGCCCGTCGGCCGGGAGGTCGCCGTCCTTCACCAATGCCGCCTGGCGGTCCGCGATCGCCTTGACCTGGGCCGGGTCGCTGGCGGCGAGGTTCGAGCCACCGCTCGTGTCGCCGGAGTAGCTGCTGGCCGACGGCCGGCTGTGGAAGACGTCGGCGGCGGTGAAGTCCTGGCCGAGCAGGCTCGACCCGACGACCTTCCCGTCGACGCGGACGACGGACCCCGCGGCCTGGTCGTGGAAGGCGACCCGGCCGACGCCCCACACGACGGCGGGGTAGCCGATGCCGAGCAGGACGGTCAGGACGATGAGCATCCGCAGCGCGGCGACGCTCTGGCGGGTGAAGGACATGGTGGATCAGCTCATTCCGGGGAGGAGGGAGACGACGAGGTCGATCAGCTTGATCCCGATGAACGGGGCGACGATGCCGCCGACGCCGTAGACCAGCAGGTTGCGTCGCAGCATCGCCGCTGCGCCGCTCGGTGTGTAGCGAACACCCCTGAGCGCCAACGGGATCAGCGCGATGATGATGAGGGCGTTGAAGATGACGGCGGAGAGCATCGCGGACTCGGGGGAGTGCAGGCCCATGATGTTGAGAGCTTTCAGTCCGGGGAAGACCCCGACGAACATCGCCGGGATGATGGCGAAGTACTTCGCGACATCGTTGGCGATGGAGAACGTCGTGAGGGCGCCTCGGGTGATGAGCAGCTGCTTGCCGATGGCGACGATCTCGATCAGCTTGGTGGGGTCGGAGTCCAGGTCGACCATGTTGCCGGCCTCCTTGGCCGCGGACGTCCCGGTGTTCATCGCGACACCGACGTCGGCCTTGGCCAGCGCCGGGGCGTCGTTGGTGCCGTCGCCGGTCATGGCGACGAGCCGCCCGCCGGACTGCTCCTCGCCGATGAGGCGCATCTTGTCCTCGGGCGTGGCCTCGGCGAGGAAGTCGTCGACCCCGGCCTCCCGGGCGATCGACTGAGCCGTCAACCGGTTGTCGCCGGTGATCATGACAGTGCGGATCCCCATGGCACGCAAGGTGTCGAAGCGCTCGACCATGCCGGGCTTGACGACGTCCTTGAGCCGGATCACGCCAAGGACCTGCGCCGGGCTGCTGCCGACCCGCTCGGCGACGACGAGCGGGGTCGCGCCCTCGCCGGCGATGCCGTCGGCGATCGCCATCGTCCCGGCCGGCACGGTGCCGCCGCTCTCGCGGACCCACGCCGTCACGGCACTTGCCGCACCCTTGCGGATCTGAGCGCCCGAGGGGTAGTCGACGCCGGACATCCGGGTCTGCGCGGTGAACTTGACGAACTCGGCCCCGGCAGACTCCATCGTCGTCTCGGAGGTCAGGTCCTCGACGCCGTGGTTGGTCGTGGCGAGCTCGACGATGGACCTGCCCTCGGGGGTGCGGTCGGCGAGCGACGCGGCATACGAGGCCCTCGCGAGCTCGAGCGTGCGCGTGCCCGGGAGGGCGCAGAACTCGGTGGCCCGCCGGTTGCCCAGGGTGATCGTGCCGGTCTTGTCGAGCAGGAGCGTCGACACGTCGCCAGCGGCCTCGACCGCTCGGCCGGACATGGCCAGGACGTTGCGCTGGACGAGTCGGTCCATGCCGGCGATGCCGATGGCCGAGAGGAGGGCGCCGATCGTCGTCGGGATGAGGCAGACGAGCAGGGCGACGAGGACGACGACCGGCTGCTCCTTGCCGCTGTATGCCGCGAACGGCTGCAGGGCCAAGACGGTGACGAGGAAGACGATCGTCAGGGTCGTGAGCAGGATGGTCAGGGCGATCTCGTTGGGGGTCTTCTGCCGTTCGGCACCCTCGACGAGGGCGATCATCCGGTCGATGAAGGACTCGCCGGGCTTGGTCGTGACCTGCACGACGATCCGGTCGGAGAGGACGGTCGTCCCGCCCGTGACGGCACTGCGGTCGCCGCCGGACTCCCGGATGACCGGGGCGGACTCGCCGGTGATGGCCGACTCGTCGACGCTGGCGACCCCCTCGATGACATCGCCGTCGCCGGGGATGAGCTCACCCGCTTCGACGACGACGCGGTCACCGACCCGCAGGTCGGTCCCGGGAACCTGCTCCTCGGCGCCGGTCCTGGTCAGCCGACGGGCGACCGTCTCGGTACGGGTGGCCCGCAGCGATGCGGCCTGGGCCTTGCCCCGTCCTTCCGCGACGGCCTCGGCCACGTTGGCGAACAGGACAGTCAGCCAGAGCCAGATGGTCACCGAGATGGTGAACACGCTGGGGTTGACCACGGCGAGCGCCGTGGTGAGGATCGAGCCGACCCACACGACGAAGATGACGGGGGACCGGAAGACGTGGCGTGGGTCGAGCTTTGCCAGGGACTCGGGGAGGGCCTTGAGCAGGGAGTTGAACGTCATGACAGGGCCTCCGCGATCGGACCGAGGGAGAGGGCGGGGAAGTACGTGAGGCCGGTGATGATGAGCGCGACGCCGATCAGCAGGCCGAGGAACAGGGGCGTGTGGGTGGGCATCGTTCCGGCCGTCGCGGGCCGCTTCTTCTGTGCGACAAGGGAACCCGCGAGGGCGACGACGAGGATCATCGGCGCGAACCGGCCGACGAACATGGCGACCGTGAGGGTCAGGTTGTACCAGGGGTTGTCGGCTCCCAGGCCGGCGAACGCGCTGCCGTTGTTGTTGGCGGCCGACGCGTAGGCATAGAGCACCTCGGTGAGGCCGTGCGGCCCGTGCGAGAGCATCGTCGACTTCGGCCCGGACATGGCCAGCGAGGCACCGGCCCCGGCGAGGACGAGGGTCGGCGTCACGACGGTGTAGAGCGCGGCATACGTGATCTCGCGGCGACCGATGTGCTTGCCGAGGAGCTCCGGCGTGCGACCCACCATGAGGCCCGCGATGAACACGGTGATGATGGCGACGATGACGATGCCGTAGAGGCCCGACCCCGTCCCGCCGGGCCCGATCTCGCCGAGCGCCATGTTGGTGAGGATGACGCCACCGCCGAGCGGGCTGTAGCTCTCGTGGAGGGAGTTGACGGCACCGGTGGAGGTGCCTGTCGTCGAGGCGGCGAACAGGGTCGAGGCCCAGGTGCCGAAGCGTTGCTCCTTGCCCTCCATCGACCCGGCGACTCCGGAGGAGGCCGCCACCTCGGCCCACGTCGTCAGCGCGACGCTGAGGCCCCACAGGGCGCCGGCGAGGCCGAGGAGGGTCCAGCCCTGGCGTCTGTCGCCGACCATGATCCCGTAGGTCCGCGGGAGGGCGAAGGGGATGACGAGCAGCAGGAAGATCTCCAGCAGGTTGGTGAACGCGTTGGGGTTCTCGAAGGGGTGGGCAGAGTTGGCGTTGAAGTAGCCACCGCCGTTGGTGCCCAGCTCCTTGATCGCCTCCTGGGACGCGACGAGGCCGCCGCGGAGCTGCTGGTCGGCACCCGCGAGGGAGTGGATGGTCATCGGCTCGGCGAGGTTCTGGATGACACCGGCGGCCATGAGCACGACGGCGGCAATCGCGGCCAGCGGCAACAGGATTCGCGTGATGCAGCGAACGAGGTCGACCCAGAAGTTGCCGAGCTCGTGGGTCTGTTGGCGGGCCAGGCCGCGGATGATGACGATCGCGACGGCGATGCCGACGGCCGCCGACGCGAAGTTCTGGATGGTCAGTCCCAAGGTCTGGACCAGGGGACCCGTCCCGACCTCACCGGCATACGACTGCCAGTTGGTGTTCGTGACGAACGAGACCGCCGTGTTGATCGCGGTGCTCCGGCCCATGCCCGAGGTGCCCTGGGCGAAGGGGAGGTGCTTCTGCAGCACGATCATCGCCCAGAGCACGACGATGGAGACCAGGGAGAACGCCGTGACCGACACGGCATACGACCGCCAGGTCTGCTCCGATCGCGGGTTGACGCCGACGGCGCGATAGACAGCGCGCTCGACCCGCCAGTCCTTGTCGTCGGTGAAGACCCGCGCCATCCACCCACCCAGTGGCGCGTGGGTCGCGGCGAGCAAGCCGAGCAGGACGGTGAGGGTCAGCAGTCCGCTGAGGGTCTCTGACATCAGAACTTGTCCGGACGGATCAGTGCGTAGCCGAGGTAGGCGAGCAGTGCGAGGGCGACTATTCCGCTGATGATGTTGGCAATCACGAGATCGAGCATCGAGCCGCCATGGTGGCCCGCTGAGGTCGTTGACGGCCTCCTGACGCGTCTTGACGCGTTCTTGACGGCTCTCGTATGCCGTTCGTCAGGCCGGCGGGGACGTCCTCACCATGGGCTGCCGCTGGACCGGGCCACGGGCTGCGGGGGACCGACGCGCGGCGATGGCCACCCGGGCGACGACGGCGGGGTGGAAGAGGGCGGTGGGAGGTCGGCGGAGGTTGAGCACCTCGGTGAAGACCCGGGCGACCGGCTCGGACGTGTGACCAGCGTGGATCACCTGGTCCACCCAGGCGTTGACGAGTCGAGTCCCCCGGGGCGGCGTGCCCGGGGTCCGCGGGTTGGCGTAGTCGGCGCCGAGGGCGATCGCCCAGGGAGCGTCGATGACCCTGGCCACCCGCTTGTGGAACGCCGCGGGGAGGTCGTCGCCGAGGCCGAGCTTCGCCAGCGCGGTCCCGAGCGTCTCGGCCTGGAGGATGGCCGAGGTCATGCCCTGACCGTAGATCGGGTCGAAGCTGCACGCGGCGTCGCCGAGGACGACGAACCCCGGGATGGCCGCGACCTGCTCGAAGTGTCGCCGCTGCGCCGTCGGGTAGCGGTGGGTCACCACGGGGGACATGGGCTCGCAGGCGTCGAGCATCGCGGCGACTTCCGGCACGAGCAGCGTGCCGGCGAAGGCACGACATCCCTCAGCATCCGGGGGTGGGACGTCACCGTGCATCCCGCCGAGCGTCACCTGCCAGCGCGAGTCCTCGACGGGTAGCGCGAGGCCGATCCGGAAGTGGTCCGGTGGCGAGGGGGCGCAGGCGAGGAACGGCCCGTCGAGGTCCCTCGGGCGGCGGCGCAGGAGCTGGGAGGCGTATCCGATGCCGACGTCGAACCGGGTGACGGGCGGAACCAGCCGTCCGGACTCCAGCAGGTCGCGGACGAGGGGCGAGTTGCGACCGGAGCAGTCGACGACGAGGTCCGCGGAGCGGGTGTCGGTGCCGGTCCGCACTCCGGTCACTCGGATGCCGGTCGGGTCGAAGGTCAGCTCGTCGACCGTCGTGTCGTCGAGGACCGTGACGTTGGGCAGGGCCCGGACGCGGCGACGGATGCCGCGCTCGAGGAAGGGGCGGGTCATCCCGAGAACAGATCCGCCCCAGTCGCCCATGGCGCGGTAGCCACCGGCCTGGAAGAACCAGCCCGAGCCGTCCATCGGCGCCGCTCCGGCCGCCTCGAGCTCGTCGGGTAGGCCCGGGAACCAGTCCCGGATCCGGTCCAGGCCGGCCGCGAGGAGGACGTGGACGTGTCGCCCCTGCGGGACGCGAGCTCGGGCTCGGGCCGGCCCCGCCTCGGTGTCTGCTGAGAGGTCGTCGCGCTCGAGGAGGACGACCTCGTCGACGTGGTCGGCGAGGACCCGGGCGGTGGCGAGGCCGGCGATGCTTGCGCCCACGACGATGGCGGTGGTCACCCCGCCATCGTCCGCCGACTCCTCGCGGTCGATACGCCGTTCGTACGATCTACGGTCGTTCGGGCGGAGACTGAACCGCAAGGGCCCGTGGTCCGTGTCGAGGGCAGGAGGTGTGATGTCGCCGAGTCCGACCGCGGTCATGCAGCAGCTGCACGACGAGCACGCGGCTGCCCTGTGGGGCTACTGTCTGCGGCTGACCGGTCACGACCATGCCCGGGCCGAGGACGTCCTCCAGGAGACGATGCTGCGGGCGTGGCGCAACTGGGGCCGGCTGGAGGAGTCGCACGGGTCGGTCCGGTCGTGGCTCTACACGGTGGCCCGCAACATCGTCATCGACGAGTGGCGGACCCGCCGGGTCCAGAGCGAGGTCACCGTTGCGGACCTGCCCGAGGTGGTCGGCTCGGTGGACGAGGTGGACCGCATGCTCCAGTCGTGGGTCGTGGCCGATGCGCTGTCGGCGCTCTCCGATGAGCACCGAGCCGTCGTCGTCGAGTGCTACTACCGTGGGGCCTCGGTCGCGCAGGCGTCGGTCCGGCTGGGGATCCCCGAGGGGACGGTCAAGTCGCGGACGCACTACGCGTTGCGGGCGTTGCGACTTGCGTTGCAGGAGAGGGGGATCGGCGCATGACGTGCATACTGGCCCACCACGACGCGGCATACGTCCTGGGGTCCCTGAGCCCCGGGGACCGGGAGGCGTATGCCGCCCACCTGCCCGGGTGCGCGACCTGCACCCGCTCGGTCCAGGAGCTGGCCGGGATCCCGGGGCTGCTGGCGCTCGTGGATCCGGTCGACCTCGACCCCGCTGCGATGTCGCCGGCCGCGCCGCCGTTCCTCCTGCCACGTCTGGTGCGGGAGGCGCGTGCCATCCAGCGGCGTCGGACCTGGCGGGCGGTCGCGGGGGCGGCGGCGGCCTCGTTGGTCATCGGAGCCGGTGCGGCCTGGGTGGTGGACAGCGCCCGGGACGGTGGCACGCCGCTCACCCAAGGCACCTCCGTGACCTCGACCGCGCGGCCGACGGCGCAGGCTCTCGTCATGACACCCGTCGGCCAACACGTCGTCACGGCGACCGTGGCCCCCGTCCCGGTCGCCTGGGGGACTCGGCTCGACCTCACCTGCACCTGGGCCGACGTGCCCGTTCCCACCGGTCAGGGTTACCACGAGGGGGAGGGCCCGGCATACGCGCTCGTCGTGCGGACCAAGGACGGGAGGACCGAGCAGGTGGCGACCTGGCTGGCGCTCCCCGGCAGGACGATGCACCTGACCGGAGCCACCGCCACCCTTCGCTCCGACATCACCGACGTGGAGGTGCGAACCGCTTCAGGCAAGGTCGTGCTGGAGACCACGACCTGACTTCGTCGGCGCGAGGGCCTGCCCCCGAACAGACTGGACGGCCAGGGCGTTCCTGGCCAGCAGGCAACCTCAGGTTGCGGTGTCCGGTTCATCGGCCCAGGTCAGGGCTTGGAGGGTGTCGAGGTCCGCGAGGGGCGGCAGCTCGGCCAGGTTGAAGCGCGTGCGGATCCTCTCGAAGAGCACAACCACGTCGTTGCGCGCCTGCTCGAGCCCGTCCCGGCCCTGCAGCTGCGTGTGTGCGGGACGGTTGATCCTGGCGGTGACGCAGCGTCTGCCCGCGTGCACACTCGGGACGGGTGCCGCCTCACGGAGCCGGTACCCGATCTCCAGGAGCGAGTGAGGGGAGACCGACCACCACCGCTGCCACGGCGGGTCGGTGGCCTGGACGAGCAAGTGGTGAAGCGCCTTGAGGTAGTCGGCCGATGCTAGGTCTGTCGGGCCGCCGCCCAGGAACCGGATGTGGTGCGCCGATCCATCGATCTCGGTGGGGAGTTCGCCCCCTGACAACCCTGCACGTGAGAAGTCAAGGATCCGGACGTGCCAAGTGCTCGGCGGGCCGTCGGGTAGGAGCGGGACGGGGTCCAACCGACGCGCCTCCTCGACGAGGACGGTCACTGCGGGACCGGTCAGACCGAAGAGCCCCGAGTAAGGAGTGAGGCGCACACCCGTGTCGTCCTCGTTCCAGCGGACCGTCGCCCAGGAGCGCTTGAACCCCTCCACGGTCGAGAAGGCCACGAAGGGTCCTACGGCTCCGACCATCGTGCCGTCCCGCTGTGCGAAGACCACCAGCAGCCGGCCGTACCCGTCGTCGTCCAGGTTGACCCGCACCTGGACACGGTGGGCTCGCGTGCGGCTGGACTTCCACGGGCTGGTCCACGTGAACCCAAGGTCGTGACTGATCACGTGGTCGTGCGCCTGCCGAAGCTTCGCCGCGTCCCAGCCGCGGGCTCTGCCCAGTTCGGCCATGGCTGCGTCGATGAGAGCCAGGACTAGCCGAGCCCGCGACTGGGCGGCCAGGTCCTCCACTCCGGCCGGGACCCGGCATCGCGCGAGCTCGCAGCCGTCCGGGCGACCGGTCAGCACGGTGACCGCTGGCTCTGACCCACGGCCCTCTGACACCGCCTGGGTCTCTTGATCAGGGTGGATGGTCAGCAGGCCCGGCCCGACCGACGTGATACCTGCCGCGCGGAGGCCCTCGGCGTACCGCTCGCACACCCGCCTGGCGGTGCGCACCAGCCGATCCAGAGGGGGCGGGTACTCTCCCCAGGGCTGGTCGACGACACCCATAGGGGGGTAGAAGTAGATGTCGCGAAGCATCGCCATGGCGCCAGACTGCCATCAGCGGGGGGCAAGGTTCAGCCCGTTGTGTCGCTCTGCGAGAGCATCCACAACCTCAAGTCGGTGCTGTTGACTATGCCTGTGACATCGCACGATGTCGCCGGCGTCCGGGCGGAGGGTTCCATGGGTAAGTTGATCTACGCGGCCAACATCTCTCTCGACGGCTTCCTGGAGGACGAGACCGGTTCGTTCAACTGGTCCGTGCCGGACGAGGACGTGCACGCGTTCTGGAACGAGCATGAGCGACACATCGGCACGTCGCTCTACGGGCGGCGCATGTACGAGGTGATGCGCGTGTGGGAGAGCGACGACTGGTTGGCGAACGAGCCCCCGGTGGTCCGCGAGTACGCCGGGATCTGGCGTGACACCGACAAGGTCGTCTACTCCACCTCGCTCACCGACGTGTCGACCGCGCGCACGAGGATCGAGCGGCAGTTCGAGCCGGAGGCCGTACGACGGCTCAAGGAGGCCTCCGGCTCGGACCTGAGCATCGGGGGCGCCGGGATCGCGGCTGAGGCCTTCCGGCACGGCCTGGTCGACGAGTGTGTGCTGCTGCTCTGCCCGGTCCTCGTCGGCGGTGGGAAGCCGGCGCTGCCTCGAGGCGTACGAGCCGACCTCGAGCTGCTGGACAACCGACGATTCGACAACGGCGTGGTCTATCTCCGCCACGCGGTCCGTCACGCCGCCTGACACCTGCGCCTGACACCTGCCCCGGATAGCGGCACCCACGGACGAAAGAATCAGACGCAGACCCAGCAGCGGACAGCCTCGCCACGGGTTCGTCCTTCGCGAGCCAATCGCGAGAGGTCAAGCAACAAGGCAGTGAGGTCCTGCGCATCGCCAGCCGCCAGAACTCCTCCGTCTGCACGCTCGGTAGACACCGGTGCCTCCACAATTGCCGGATAGGCAGAGCAGGCAGCCCCTACTCGGCAACCCACGAATCTTGTGAGTGAGGCCCCGGCCGCAACCCCATCACGCCGAGGGGGTCACGTAATACCGTCCAGCCCGCCTTCCGGTCCGCCAGTGTTCCGTGAGGACGAACGCCAAGCAGGCGGGGACACCGAGCACTGAAGGGCGGCACTTTGGGGCGACAGGGTCGCCGGGTCGGCGGCGGCGTCCCAGGCCCCCGCATCGAGTGTGCAGCAGTTACTGATCTCCGGGACTGTTGTGGGCAGCTACTGCACACTCGATCTGCAGCTCGGCCGCTGGAGGGGTGTGCCACGCCGTGGTGCGAGCCCACGAACAGGCAAAGGATTCGTGACGACTATTGCTCGTTGGTGGGATCGGCTACCGGCGCTTGGCCATTGCGCCTCGGCAGATCCGGTAACCGGCCGGAACTCCACGCCGCTCACGGAAATGGCGCGGTGTGAGGGTGGTGAGAACGACCGCGGCGTCCAGGCAAACCCGAGCGGTCAGCCGTCTCGGCGGGCTGCCGATCCGGTTCCCCGGCGACCCATCGTCAGCAGAGCGAGCGCGGCCAGTGCGGCCAGCGCCTCGCCGACGGCGCTCAGTGTCTTCTCCGGCGGCGCCCAGTAGGGGTCGTACATGCTCGGGATCGGGCCGACCTGGCCCAGGTCCACGTACCGGTAGAACACGACCGCGAACGTGCCGGCCGCGGCAAGCAGGAACGCCAACAGGATCGTGTAGCGGTTCGGGCGCACCAGCAGGGCGACAGCGGCCACCAGCGACGCCGCGGCCTCGGCGCGGAACAGCTCGGGCTCACTGAGCCAACGGGTCCGGTTCGCCGTGAAGGACGACGCCAGGTGGAAGTGGACACACGCATCGATCGCGAGACCGACGACCACCACGAGGGTGAGCACGGTGCCGACCGAGGTCCGCGGTCTACCGGCCATCAGGGCCACCGACCTTTCGCCAGGACATGGGAGCCTCCTTCAGCGACGCGGTGTCGCCTCTCCCCATGTCACGGATCGGAACCCGTTCTGGTTCAAGGGTTTCGGTATGCGGTGAGGAATCTTCCGGGGAAGGTGTCCATCGGCCACACCGGCGCGTCCGCTGCCGGGAGCAGGCCGGCAGTCCAGCCCCAGTCGTTCACGGCAGCCAGCACGGCGGGGTCATGGGCGATGACCGAGATCGGCACGTCGTGGCCGGCGTGCGTTCCCGAGACCGCGGCATACGGCTGGTGGTCACCGAGTACGACAAGGACGAGGTTCGGGTCGCCCGCGTTCTTCACGAAGTCGACGAGACTGGCCAGCGAGTACTCGATGCCTGCGCCGTATGCCGCCCGCTCACCGCCGGGCCGCGGCTGCGGTCGAGCTGCCGCGGCATACGACGTCCCGTTCCCGAGGTCGGCCCAGGGGAGGAGCGGCGGGATGGGGGACCAGGGCGCGTGGCTGGTCACGAGGTCGATCTCGGCCATGACGGGGGCGTGGCCGGGCTGCAGCTCGTCGCGCGCGAAGGCGGCAAGGGTGAACTCGTCAGGCACGGGGGGATAGCCGTAGGCCGGCCCGTGGTAGCCGATGTTGCGGGCGTCGTAGGTCTGGTCGCAGTGGTAGAAGGAGGAAGCGGGTGGCCAGTCGTGCCGGTTCGCGGGGACGTCGCACACGGTGCGCCAACCGCTGCGGGCGAAGAGCCCGGTGAGGGTCGTCCGGCTGGTCGTGAGCA
>Ga0209811_10000076_pt1 | contig 43918 bp, 48 predicted proteins | sample Coa_R1_6_FD_187161 | JGI IMG/M metagenome (GOLD analysis project Ga0209811, IMG submission 187161) | Surface soil microbial communities from Centralia Pennsylvania, which are recovering from an underground coalmine fire. - Coalmine... | ecosystem: Environmental > Terrestrial > Soil >... | reverse complement strand
AAATTGGCAATAGACACAAAAGACTTCAATCCGGTATAATTCAAGTATTCCCGTCAATACTTTTGTCAATACTAGTCATCAGTAATGCCATCAATTTACCATCGCAGCTACGTGGGCAGACAACATACAATCCTATACTAACTATTGACGGAGGAGTAGCAAGTGGGGATGTTACCTATAAAAGTGCAATGATATGGTCAAGGGTTAATAATCAGTCCATTATGCATATAAAATACGATAATAATTCAGAATTTACTCATCCTAATTCAGCAATCAAATGGGTTAACAATAAAACCGATCTTGCTGGAAAAATAAAAGTAGACAATCTCAGGCCAAATACAAAATATTTTTATCAAGTCTGGTTTTCTAGCCCCGATAACGGTACCAATAGTTCAGCTGTTCTGGGAAGTTTCAGAACTGCACCAAATCCAAGTTCTAGTGATAATTCAATAAGTTTCATAATAGGTGCAGATATTGGTGGTCAAGGGTTCTGCCGTGAAGTAAAGGATGGATATTTAATTTTTGAAAAAATGAAATCACTATTGCCAGACTTTTACATTCAAAATGGTGATATGATTTATGCCATTAATAATTGTCCTAAAGATCGACCTGATGGTGGTCAGAATATTCCAGGAAATTTTTCCGGAATTGCTGATTCAAATGTCGACTGGAAGAATGAAGCACTAGTACATGATACATATCTAAAACATTGGTCTTACAATAGGGCAGATCCTCATTTACAAGCATTTCTTGGCAATACATCTATGTACATGCAATGGGATGATCATGAAGTCATTAACGATTTCGGATCTAAATGGTCTTACTGGAATTCCCTAAACAAGAACAGAACAGGATACCAAAATCTCGTACAAGCTGGGCGAGAAACCTTCTTTAATTTCTCTCCTATAGAAAGGAACCAGCATGATCCTGATAGAATCTATAGATCGTTTCACTGGGGTAAAGACATGGATCTACTAATTTTAGACGCAAGATCATATAGGAGTAGAAATGATCTTACAGATATAAAACAAAATAATAAAACATTGCTAGGTGGTGATCAGTTGTCTTGGCTAAAGAAGACATTAGCAGATTCTAAAGCGACGTGGAAGATAATAAGCAGCGATGTGCCTATGTCTATCCCAACTGGTTCAAACGCCTCTCTGTTTGGAAGAGATGGATGGGCAAATGGGATTAATAGAGATTTTTCTTCGAAGACCGGATTTGAAAGAGAACTTTGGGATTTAATGAAGTTTATTGATGACCATGACATTGATAATGTTGTATTCGTAACCACTGATGCTCATTTTCCGGCCATATTAAAGTATAATGCTGATGTAAATGGGGATGGAGATTCGGTTAACGTTTATGAGATTGTCTGTGGTCCACTAAGTGCTATTCCTTTTGGGATTCCAGGAATTCCACTTCCCAAGTTTGACCCGACCTTTCAACCCACAATTTTGTATGTTGATGGAGGAATATTCAACTTTGCATATTTTAAAATCAATAAAGGTAGCGATGGCTTAATGCATCTAACTACTTCCATAATTGGAGAAGATGGCAACCCTCGATACGGCTCAGTTATAGATCTTAGACCTAATCAAAACACTAATCAGAATGAGTGATCTGTTCCAATTTCTATGGTATTCTTGATTTACAAGGATATATCTGCAAACTTGGTGTATACAAATCAAAACCAATTATGATTTTTCAGCTTGAGCGTTAACTATAGTAGTAATAGTTGTAACGCGAATTGAATAGTATGAGTATCTTGAAACAACTAAAATCGAATATTTATGTCGTGGGGATGTTAATGGGAATTGTACTGATAAGTACCCTGTTTTTTGTGCCTCTACAAGAGCACTGGTAAGACCAAAACAATACAATTACAACGAATCCCACACGATTTTATTATAAAATGAGTTTAGAAGAATAGTTTTAGATAATGAATATCAATGTTATTTAGAACTACAGCTTGTTCAGGTTATATGATCTTTGTATCACCTATTTTGTTGTTCTTTGATATCTCCCAGACATTTTATTAAATTCATTTAACTCTTGCTTTTTTATCATTCCGTTCTTTTCTAGTACTCGTATTGATGCTTTATTTTCAGAAAAAACATATGCACAAATTTCTTTTAAACGTAAAATGGAGAACGCAAAAGTAATAACTAGTGCCACAGATTCTGTTGCTATACCATTCCCCCAATATAGCTCTCCAATCCAATATCCTACGGTTGCTTTCTTTTTGTCAAAATTTACATTCTTAAGACTTATTGTTCCCACTAAGCGATTTACATCTTCAGGATTATTCTTGTATTGTATTGCAAAATTTGCAGCTTTTTGTGATTCAAAGTCTCTATGACTTGAACTGATAAAGTTCACAGCATCCTCTATGGTATACGGATATGGAACTTGCCATAAAGATTTTGATATATTATAGGTCATCAATTGACTATTATTCATAGCATCGGATATGGAGAGTTCTCTTAATTTGACTAACAGGCCATTTATTTTAGGAAAATATTTGCGTAATGGCCTTTCTTTGGTCATATTATTAACTATATAATTTGGTAAATCTTTATCAAAATAAATTCTTTTTTGATCGATTCTCCACATTCCTAACACAATACTAGTTTACACCTTGTAGCTACAAGACACCCTATTGACAGGATAGATAAATCATGGTTCTGATAAAACCATCACTTTACTTAAAAAAAGAAGAAAGTAACAACATTCCTAAAATTAGATACTTTCCTTTGCGTATTTCTTAATGAAATAATAAAAATCTTACCCCTCAACTAAATAACAAAGAAAATCTTTAACATGTAATAAGAAGCTAATGATATTCTTATATAACAGTTTCATAAACATATAATTATATGATACGTTACTCAATGCTAGTAATTAGCAATATCTAGTTAATGGCGCATATACTTATCAAGTAATCAGTGATTAATTAGTAAGTCATCTTTAAATAGATTTATGATGAGATTTACCTTGATAAAATATGACACATGTAGGCAAAATAACAGCAACAATCAAGACAGGAGATGTAGCTAATGCACCCACTGATGGTCGTGTGTATTTGGGAATTGGAGGTCGAGAGTTTAGATTGAACAAACCTGGGAACCAGTTTAAAAGAGGTGCGACAGACACATTCATAATCGGAGATGGCGGGAACATCGATAATCCACGTAATGCAAATGAGTTGCCATTTTTTGGTGGAACCGATAATTGTCCGAGACTTGAATTTTTGGATTTGCCAAAATTTCCAGCATACATACGTCTTGAAGATGATGAAGAGGATGATAAGGATTGGAATGTGGAGGGTGTTACTGTATTAGCTGAGCAGTATAACTTCGGCGTTCCGACAGGACTAACTCGTGTCTATAATGGTGGCCTTCTTGGTCACATATGGCTCGGTACAAAATTTGGGAAAATGTTACAATTGCTTTCATAAAATTTTCCTACATTTTTTTTGATACTCTTAAACTATAAAAAAGTATGATTATAAGACCCTAGGAGAATTTCTAACTATGTATCTGTAGACTGCCTTAATTAGTTAATATTGCTGCTCTCTGTACTTTCTCCTATCGGATTTATGTCAAAGTATTGAGCATCCTTATTTTTTGTTCCTACCTTTATATATTGATGCATTATCTTTGAGCTCCTAATCGTTCGCAAAATTTGACAATATCATAGTAATGCTATACCTTTACAGAAACGATACTAAAGCTTTCAATTGTTCTATATTCATCGGGGTTCAAGCACGATATACATGATGATTGTCGATATTTTCTTCAGTAATTGTAACGGTCAAGATGGGATACGATCCTCAGCATTAAGAATTGGAATCTTGCAGCTAAAGAGATTACGTAGTTATGTCATGTCGATTCCTAATTGAGGAATCTTAACAATCGATGGAAGACTTCTTACTGCAAATTCCAAGATAAACGTCTCCTTCTGTTCCTGCATCTCAGATGTTTGCTGTATGAATGTCAACACTTTGATTATTGACTAAATGATCTGCCATAGTTTTTTCTTGAACTTTGTAGTTCCGTTAGGTTTTTGTGTTTGAGAAATATTGATGTCAAGAATGTTTTTCGGTGCCGAATAATTTTTAATGTTTTCCCGAATAGGTGGGGTATATTAAATAACAATTAAACATTTGAATGAAGTTATTAAACTTTCAATTCTGCTGTAGATAAAAGGGGATTGGATTAAATAATGCGGTAAACTTTTTTAGATTTTCTAATTTAAAATGAATCAAGCCGACATATACGGTCAATATAAATTAGATTTAGACAATTATATCGCAGATCCATATTTAATTTGAAATACAGGATATAATCCAGTATTATGAATTTAATGAAATCCCTGGAATCAATGACCTCCCTCATTTCTCGATTCTATGAGCAGAATCAATAAGGGACCCGATACCGATGATTAGTCAGACAGAGAAGCATAATAAGGGTCAAAAACATTATTATGAAAAACAAAATATAACCCAAGTTTTTTATATGAACTCAATTGTCATCAACATCATACTATCAGTTCCAGATTAATGGAATAGTTAATACAAGAAGTGATTATAAACCGCATCCAGATTTTAGATGGGATATGGAACTAAATCAAATTTTGATGGATATATTTTTTGGGAATAAGAAATCAGTAACTCCAGATTGGAACGCTCAGATTTACCACGTTAATTCAGGCCCAAAGTCCACCATGAAAGAGGCAGAAAAGGAAGCAAAAACGAGGAAATGCAAAACATGCAATTCCATCAATTTAAAAATAAAATCAGGAGACTCAGAGGTTCCAAGAACAAAAGAGACTTATGTTTGTCTAGACTGCGGACATACAGGCGTAATATCTTATTACGTTAAAGTTTATGACACGAGTTGAATTGAAAATAGGACTCGAATATTTATTTACCGTCTGTGTTTGAATCTCCTTTGCAATATCTTAATGTGGAGTATTAATTATCGACAAAGTAGCAATAATCGCATCAATCATTTATCTTTCCTGTAAAGTAAATGTAGGCACGTTTGTATTTTGACTAAAAGTAAAAATAAATCTTTAGCTAAGATATCGTCTTCTGGAGGCTCCTTGCGTTGATTTCTTCTAATAGATCATAAATTATAAGCATAGCAAATTTGTAAACAAGTAAAATGAAATAAAATAATGATTAAATAAACTGACGCTTAATTCATTATTCTTACAGGATTTATAAACATCCATTCTGCTTCATCAAAAACCATATCAACAACTAATTTGTATTTTTTGGTCAAGATATCATCCGGAATATGAAAATTAAAATGTGCACAATCTTCTAAGGATTGGGAACCACAATCATTTTTTTGTAATTCTAATTGCGGGATAGAAGTCCTTGCAATCTGACCATCTTTATAACCTCTGTCAACTAAGTAAACGGTAATATCAGTAGGAGATAAGCTATCATCACATATATCGTTACTATCGCATTTAACTTTAAGAGATAAGGTATTATCGTCTTTGTCCAATTTCATATTACTGGCTAGCAGAGCGTTATCATCATGTTTAATTTTTGTTTGTCCTCCAAAATCGAGTGAATAATCCGCAGTAAATTCATACTTATCGTCTTCGGAATCAATTATTGCCGATGGTATTTTGTTAAATGCAACAGGTTCAAATGCTGCTGCATACATATCGCTATTTGTGAATAAGGGAATGGACACTACCCCTATTGTTATCGTCAGAAAGTAGCGATCTCTAATTTGTTTATCCATTGATTATTTTAATGCAGGCAACTTGTATATTAATAAATTCCTTACATTGAATGTTTTCTACTTAATCAGTTCTACTATAGGACGATATGTATAAAAATTGTATATTTTGTAGACTTGGTTGTACTTGTTGTATAAATGAGTAATGGACTCAAATTGTTTAACTTGGGTCTAGCAGTATGTTATCTTTTGCTATAATTAGTAATGACGTCACCAGAACGACATTTTGAAGTCATATTAGATTTTCATTACATTTAAATCAAAGAGAACATTTATCTGACATTATATAATCTAATATTTCTTGTAAATCAGCCGTAGCAACGCAGCACACCTTATCTGCAGCACCATAGTATACTAGTAATTTATTATCCAATATACAAGCCCCCGTTGGAAAGACGACATTATTGACATCGCCTTTAAGCTCATATTCTTCCTCGGGTGTTAGTAAGGGTACTTTAGTTCTTCCCAAGATTCTACATGGTTCATTGATATCAAGTAGAAAAGCTCCAGCACTGTAAACATGGTCTGAGTCCACTCCATGATATATTACGAGCCAACCATTTTTGGTCCTAATAGGAGGCACACCTACTCCTATCTTTAGCTCTTCCCAACTTTGTTCTGGTTTTACTAGTAGAGAATGTTTCGAATAATTGGTAATTGAATCTCCTTCTGCTATCCATATACTTGGTTTTTCAGTATTATACTGTGGACCAACCCAGGTACTTGGTCTGTGTAGCATCATGTAACTTAATGCAGCTTCGTTAATTTTGGGAAATAGTACAACATCTTTATCTTCCGAACCAGGTCCAGTTATTATCCCAAGTCTCTCATAATCAAGAAAATCCTCTGTCTTGGCGAGGGCAGTGTATATTGATGGATTATTTTTGACATAATTTGAAAGCACCACATACGTTACATAGGTTTCATCTTCTATGGTCATTATCCGAGGATCTTCCATACCATAGCTTTCATAGTCCGCTTCTGGATATAATGCTGCTTCCTTTTTTTTGATGAAGGAAAGACCGTCGTTACTTGATGCATAACCAATCCTTGATACATAATTATCATATTCACCTATTGCCCTGTAAAGCATATGAATAGTCTTACCATCATAAAGAACCGAGCAATTAAACACTGCCTTTGACTCCCACCAATTGGATTTATCCGGAACTAATATCGGATTAAGCTTAGATCTCTCTAATTGAAGCATTAGGCTCTCAAATCATAATTAGCAAGTTATTCAATGCTATAAACGTTATTATGTAATCGATAACTTTGGTAAATTCTTTTGAGATTAACATGAATTAATGAATTTAAATCATTACTACTAATAGATTCTTACTGGTATTTTGTTGAATGTAAAAATAGTAGGTTATCCAGAACCTGTCAAACTAGAATATGGAACCCTATAGCACTTAAATACTTTTTTGGATAATGAAAAAAGAGAGATAGAGTATGAATGAGGCTTTCGTTAAGATTGGTGAAACAAAAGAAATTGGCCCCTCAAGTATGAAAGCAGTTGAAGTAGAAGGGGAAAAAGTCTGTATAATTAATAAAGAAGGAAATTATTATGCGATTGGAAATACATGTACTCATGTTGGTGGTCCCTTGAACGAGGGAACCCTTGAAGAATATGAAGTTGAATGTCCTTGGCATGGTTCCAAATTTGATATTAGGAACGGCCAAGCAACCAAACCTCCTGCCGTGCGAGCAGTTCCGAGGTATGAGGTCAAGATTGAAGGTAACAGCATATTTGTAAGAAAGCAAAAATGACTAAGGTCTGCCTAAGATAAATTCCATCTTATTTTATTTTTGGAAGCTGATAACAAATTAGAGATCGTACTATCGTTCCAATTGATTAATGAATCAAATTCCCCTAGTTAATTTGAATTAATTAAAAGATTGTTATGAAGAAATTCTAAAAGGACGGTATAAGTAGGTATAACTTTTGAGTTGACTAACCTGTACTGTTACCCATTGACATGTTTCCCATTGACTTACCTTCTGCGCCGGCCATAATTTCATCTACACCTATTACAACTGTAGCAGTTGGTCCAAATTTTACGAATATATTTGTTGGATTTTGTAAAGCTATGTCAGTTACGATTCCATTACTACCTTGCAGACTTGACTCAATGTCTGCGTGATATATGCACATTGTTCCTGGTTTAGATAATTCCTTCACCAATTCCAGATTCGCAGGCTTAAGATTTGGTGCCTGACCTATTAGTAATTTCAATGATGTCTTTGAGTTGCTATCACAAGGAAGCTTTGCAGCTACATGACCTACCTTTATCATATATGGCGTAGTATCGTATAAATGAATATAGTCATTTGCTGGGATCGTCAAACCTTCAAGAAGAACGGTTTGAGAGTCTCTTACAACGGTTCCCGCATCCCGTTGAGCGTTTGTATATTGCGTCACACTTGAAAATAAAATCGGAGTTATGATTGCTACCAAAGCAAGTGACGATAGTAATCCAGACCCTGTTATCATAAGATTAGGAAGAAACCAAGATATTTAACATTTCTTGCGTCAATCGATATTTATTTGATATATAGTTCAATTTCATTGCAAGAATGCTTAAGAAGCATGTTGGCTATAGTAGTTTAAATGAAATTCTCAACTACAACGATAGCGACAATAGCTTTAATTGCGGGAGTACTTTTTGGCTATACATTCACAGGATTCAGTTCTATTAAAGCACAACTGATAGCATCTGCCAACAATTCAGGTTCGGCAAATAAGACGGGCGGAAACATGACAACATCAGGTACTTCTGGCGGAGCAAAATTGCATATAGAAGAAGCCATTAAAGCCTTGGAAGGTGGAGATAAACAAGCGGCCTCGACTCATTTGACTGCTGCACAAGCGGCCATATCTGGAGAATCTGATCAGGCTAAGATGCATTTTGATGAAGGTATGAAGGCGTTTTCAGGTGGGGATACAAACGGCGCTCTTATGCATCTGAAGGCAGCTATGCAAGCTCTAGGATAAAAAGTAAACTAACACACGTCAAATTTAACTCCCCTACTTTATTTTTGAAATTTCAATAAATCAATTGGTACTACCAGAGGAATTAATAAGATAACTAATAATTGCAACTATTTTTATTGTAGTTTGTATCGATAATAAGATCATGGGAAATGAATCTGGTAAGGAAGATGCTCAAGACAATGAAAGAGAAGAAATGAAAGATGAAACCCATGAATTAGAAGACGCTAAACAGGATGAGGAAGAAGCAGATGAGGAAGAAGCAGATGAGGAAGAAGAGTGATAAGAGATTGGAAATATATTCTAATTAGAAATTAGTGCATAAGTGATTCTCTCTAATTTTGACATACAATCTCAGTTTTATTCCTAATCGCATCAAGCTTCCAGATGAAGCTAGACGAACTTGTGTGAACCACGCTATGACATGATATACAATATTCCGGGTAATATAACAACTCAAAATTTATATTCACGATGAAAAGGATGACGTCTAATATCTAGAATGACTTGACAAACACATGTTGTAGCGATTATAGAAATGAGAACGACTGGTAACAGAGCATCACTTAAAATAGCTCCAATTATGAGAACGCCTGCGGCTGTTCCCAGGCTGTAAATTGCATCTCTATATTTTTCTGACCATTTTGATTTAATTAAAGTAATGTTACTCTTTGCAGAAGTTATTTCAATTACTCCTATAGCGAATAGGCATATGGAAGTCGAAACGCACATAAGCCATGTTTCAGGGGACGGTAAAGCTAAAGTCTGATTGCTCAACACTACATGCTCCACACTTACACCCAGCGCCGTAAAACCAATAATCAAAGGAATGTGGATGTATAACCAAGTAACATAAACTCCCAATTGCTTATTTTCACGAAGTGCTCTAATTTCTGAGCCATCTAGATTTTCAAAATATAGCCACCATAGACTAAATGTAATTCCAAGTCCTAAGGCTGCAGTTACCATAGAAGAGATAGTCCATTGATGAGTTGCAATACCATCAACAACGCCTAAGATAGATATCCCTAAAACAATTATTGTAAATAATCCAAAACGTTCGGGCAGATGTCGTATATGGGGAGCAAATTGCATTGAAAACGTTTTAGCGAATAACAAGGGTACACCTACATCAACTGCAAGACCAATAATCCATAGAATAAATCTGAACGGTGGAGGCACGAATACGGATGCAAGCCATATTCCTGTCGAAATCGATAATCCAATGGAATAACTGTCTGTCAGTTTGCGTGCCGTGGGTACATGTCTCCCGGCACGTAAGTATTCAACTACAAGTATTCCACGACTAGCAGCATAGGATAGAGCAAACCAACCTGAATTGCTACTCAACCCATCGGAAATGTTAACCGCCATAAAGGCAAAAACGCCAATCTGTAATAACATAAGAAATCGATGTATCACATCATCAGTTCCAAATCGTGTTGCATAAAATGTAACACCAATCCATGCCCAGATAACTGGTAAGAACAATGCTACAAATTTAAGAAAACCAATTAAAGATATGTCATGGCTAAGATTGATGCTTAATTGCAAGACAACTATTGCAACCACTAGGTCGTAAAAACTTTCTAGCCACGAAGCACGGCGGTCTGTATAACTTTCCACTTCCTTATTTTTATTTGTATGTTATTATTATTAATTGGTAGTGATAAAAACAGAGTGAGATTTAAGAAATGATGGAAAAAAAGGCAACTAGGAAATTTAATAGTATATCTTTTTCCTATTCGGTTGGTAACAAGAGGGGTTACTTGGATCTTATAACTACGCATTGGCTCACATAGGCTCATAAAAATCACCCTTGTTGAAAATTGCGCTGTGCTATTAGAAATAGGTCATAAATTTCGCCAGAGATCTGTTGTTCTGGTTTTTTATGAAAGTCTTTCCATTCTACTTTGATTCCTTTCCATCCAACTGTGTGCCATCTGCCGGTGAACAATGTCTCGTTGATCATCTTTTCATTAAACGGATAAGGATTCACATAAAGATATGGTAATTCATATTTATTATCTCCTGGAGAGATTCCCACGCCAATCTGATCGTCATTTTTCTTGGTAAACCATTCTATGGAGAAATCAAATCCATCTGGCCACAGATGTACTTGAGTGAATTGTCCGCTTAATTTCATCCGAAATAGTTCTAGACTTTTGTTAGCTTTTGTTGCAAACGCAAGGTATTCGGTTAAGTCATCAATATTGAGGGATGTCAAATGAGAAGTACGTGGCATTTTGAGTTGATAATTGGTAACAATATCTTCTAACCTTTCAAATATGTGATCACGAGCTAAATCGACAAGGTATCCTTGCTCATCATGATAGTAAAGAAGCTCTCCTGTTACTAAGTTAATTTTAATTTCTGATACATTGTTTAATAATCCAGTTGTAATCTCATCATTCTTTAAAAAGAGGCTATCGCGTGCATAATGAGGTAACTCCTCTATTAGTTGAGATTTTAATTTTGAAACAATTTTACAGATTTTCTGGAGATCCTTAATTTTCTCTAGGAGGTGCAACCACTCACCAATGTACTATGTTTTTCTTGCCAGCTGCTAAGTGTTACCATGTAAATCTTTGGGAGTACCGTCCACATCAATTTTAATTTTCGAAGGTGCTTCTGAAATCTTAGGTAGCGGTGATGCAATATTTACACACGGATCCCCCTTAAGTTGATGCAGAAGTTTGATATCATTATCTATCAACTCTCTAATGGACCTTTTAATATACGTAGATTTTGAGAACGCCCTCACATTCTGTTGCATGTCCTCCGCAGTCCAACCTCTACTCCATCCCACGAATGAAAATGGGGTTAATGAAAATCCAAGCTCAGTAAAGAATACCATCATCTGACCTGCAACTTGTTGAATATTGTCTTGCCCTCCTGTTATGATGAAGCTAGCTACTTTGTTCTTTACTAACACCCTATCTTGTAAAGTAATTTGGTTTTGAACGCAATTTAGACGTTCAGCCATTTTATAGTATAGCGACGAGGCGTTTCCCCATCTGATCGGTGTTGATAGAACAAGAATATCGGCCCATAGTATCATCTTTCTATAGACTTCATTCATACCATCGTGACTGTCCATTTCCGAAATTGAACATGGCCAGGTGCAAGCCTGTTCATTTCTACTATAGTATCCTTCGCAATGTCTAAACTCTAAGTCACTTAGTTTTAACAATACCGTGCTTGCATTATACTTCTCTCTTCCATATTCTAAAGATTGTTGGAGGGCCTCGTAGGATGTAGATTTTCTCGGCAGGTTTTCATTCATGTTTGTGCAAGATATTCCAAGTATGTTTAAAGACGATCTAGTGGTTTCATAACGGAGCTCCACTAGATCTTGTAAAGGTTTATCCCTATGTTCTGCCTTTTTGGGTAACACTTTTGGTGATGTCGATACGTAAATCTTATCCTCTTTAATCAAAGTGTCATAGAGGGCTTGTTGGTCATGAAATCCAGGAGGAGCGGCCCCAGTCTTCACATTATACTCCCACCCATGCCAAGGACATGTAACATAGCAACCATCATACTTTGGCTCGACTCGGCCTTCAATTAGAGGCCCTCCTTTGTGCAGGCATACGTTTCCGATAGCGCTTATTTCTCCATCAATATTGAAGACTAATACGTCCTTACCATTTATTGATAAGACTTTACGTGAGCCAGGGGGAAGATTCTTAACATCTGTGACTTCGATAAAACCCATGGATTAGCCGCACCGTGCATATTATTAACTATTCCCTTCCAAACTTATTCTTAGGTTGGTTTTGGCTGATCTTATATATGTCGAATCCGTTACAACAACTATTGATGCCATAAAATGAATTTCGCTGAAGCATTCTAATTATAACTTCAATCTTAATCTGTAAAAATGCCTAACGTAGGAAAATGGTCTTGGTAGCTCAACTACACAAAAATATTAGTTAAGTTTCTATTTTCAGTAAAACCAAAATAATTCAAAACCTCAGTGCATCATAATAAATTCATAAAATATTGGATTCTTATTTTGTCTGTCATACTATTTCTCCAGGAACAGTTGGCTTTGGAACCGTTTCATTGTTTATTAATCCGCCAAATGATGTAATGTTTGTGGAATTTGAATTCGTAGTCTTGCAAGGTTCATTATTAACGCATATTGTAGTAGTGCAGTTTTCATTTTCACAATTTGTAGTAACATTTGCTTGAAGTTGGGCATGTGTAGAGTGGAGAATTGGAGTAGATAAAGCCATAATTATCAGACTTACAATTGAGATATAAAACACAACGATAAAGCGGGTTTTAAATTTGAGCATTAGTACATTTCATTAAGCTAGACTGAGATTTTATCTTTCCTATTTTCTGTTAAGGACTTAACAAGAGCTGCTGATTCTCATGGAATCGAGGAATAAAACATTCTTGAATGAGGATTTCTATAAATCTTAATTATTGAAAATAAAGGAAGGATAATGGGGTAAGCGCTATGAAGTACGGTTCCTAAGAATATAAATTCTATAACAATGATGAAGAAATATGGGCATCACGAATCTTTGGGCTTTCCATTCGCATTATTGCCCCCTCCTGCAGGTATTCTGACTGTGAAACTAAAAAAAGTAATAAACATGGGAAACATAATAACATAGTGTCATTTAGAATAGTGCTAGACTAAGTAATATTCTTTAAATAAAGAACAAACTTATGATGATCCTCCATGCCTTTTGGAGGTTCAACTTTTTCATACGTGCCACTATAGAATATACAGGGTATCTTAACAGGTATGCTCATTTCTTAAAAAGTTAGATTTGCTTTTAAAGTTAGTCCAATATCCAGACATTTTCGAATCTGAGAATCCATGTAGAGACTGAGGCCTGCAGAAAATAGTTTATTATTGACTGACTGAAAAACTGATAGGTTCGAAGATCTCACCAATTAGCAAAATCTTATTTTTCTATTTTATCTGGTTTGTTGTTTTAACTATATGTTTTTTGAATTTTTAAAAAGTATTAAATATTGTTTTGGAGATAATAGTATGAAGTGAATTGAAAAATCAAGTTGTTGATTCATGTGAACATATAAACAAAGTTGATCAAGGCATCAATGGCAATACAAAAGGTTGTGAGGAATGTGAGAAAATTGGATCTGACTGGGTCCATTTACGGCTTTGCTTAACTTGCGGTCATGTAGGCTGCTGTGATTCTTCTGTAAATAAACATGGAACAAAACATTTCAAATCTACAGGTCATCCAGTCATAAGGTCTTTTGAACCTGGTGAAAAATGGAAATGGTGTTATGTAGATGAATTTTTTATCAGATAGGGAATAACTTTTCATAATAAATAATAGATAGGATACCATGAGAACAAATAATGATGTAGATAATAAGCCGAAGATTCTGCCATTACCAAATGGTCCATATTATTTGATAAACGACATGGAACCTAAAGTTGTTGAAAATCTCAAAAATTTTAAGGGAGAACCTCTATCGACAACAGTAGGTATTGCATTATGTCGTTGCGGAAAATCAAATAGAAAGCCATTTTGTGACGGTACACATAGCATAATTGGTTTTTCTAGTCAGAATGTGAATTTAAATGAAAATGATACCAACAAACTAACGATCAAAAACAAAAGGCGTGACTACGTTGGTAAGGAAATTACAATTCATGACAATAGGAAGATTTGCTCACATGCAAAAGAATGTGTCAATAATCTTCCGTCCGTATTTAAATTAGGATCAAAGCCTTGGATTGATTCCGATGGATCTAAAATACAAGATATAATTAACACTGTAAGGAAATGTCCGTCCGGTGCTCTAAGCTACTCTATTGATGGTATTGAATATAGAGATCCAAAGGAGCAAAGAGATCCGATTCTTACGGTACTAAAAAACGGACCTTATTATATTACTGGAGGTATAGATCTAATTGGTGAAAATATTGAGTTTGGAGAAGGTGCGTCAAAAGAACATTATACCCTTTGTCGTTGCGGTACTTCAGAGAATAAACCATTCTGTGATGGAACACACAGAACCATAAACTTTAAAGATGAATAATTAATAATCAACAGTTGTTCTTGTCGATACGGTCTAATTTTTAGAACCAAGATCTGGAAGTTGTCTTTGAGATTCGTGAAAATGCACCGTTCAAGTAAAATGCTGTCATATTTTTATTTTTATTATGAGTTCGTTTTTCATTTGATCTGGAGCTATTACTATAGTTTAAACTCTAGTAAGAAATCATACACTGCTAGCTTTTATACTATCAAAATAGGATTTGACGTTTGGCCTATAAAGGTAGTATACGATAATTCCATTTATTATCAGACCGCCAATGCTTCCCAAACTTCCCGCTACTATAGATATTATATTTAGCCCTGCAGAAATAATATTAATTATAATAGTAACTATCCATGCCCATCCTTTACCTTTCCATAAACCCCATGCTACAACAAAGTCTGCTAATCCAAGAGCGATCAACGTAGCTCCAAGTATTCCTATAAATCCTCCCATTGCGAATAATGCGTTGTTTGGAATGGTAACGACAGTTCCGTTAACATTAAGTGAAATAGAAGTATTTGAAGTATTGATACCATCATTTAATTTAATCTGACTTATAAAAGGCGCTAATGTGACAAGCGCCAACCCTCCAAATAGAAGGAGGATTCCAGCAATTATTGCAAGCACTGCAATTATCGTAATACCTGTAGGACGTCTTCTCTCCAAACCTATTTTCTAAAATATAGAGAAGGATAAATACATTTGGAAGCAATATAGGATGGAATTGCTAGCATTTTAACTCGACTGGTGGGAGTTCAGTAGTTTTAGATATTTGATAACTATATGATTCCCACCAGCTGTATGAAGAGTGAGTTGATTCAGGTCTAGTAGAATAAAAACTTCAGGAAACTTAGTTAATCTAATATTATCAATAAAATCCTCTTTGTTGATTAAGATAATCAGTTTCCGTCCCAGTATAGAGAGTGTAACCTATTATAGTAATGAATGGTAATACTCAGAAAGTTTGGTGGCTTAATACATTATTGATAATTTAACTTGATCAGGATTTTGTCTTGTTTATAAGTTCAAAGTACTAATAATAAAAGAATTCAAATTGTCAACATTGCTATTCACGACGATTTAAGATTAGAGTAAACGATCTTCGAACATATTAAAACTTAAAATTTGGATCTTAAAAGATTCTAGACTCGGTATATTAAAGAATTGAAAAAATGATGGAAGTTATTTGCAACTGGATTATTATTTACTGATTTTTTGCGTATGTTGTCATACCTGTAAAATCAATTGCCACGCATTTCTCATTTCCAACCACCCATGCATTGTGGCCCGGTGGAACTATTCCAACATCACCTGGCCCAAATTCTTCCTCTGTACCGTCGTCCATCACAACTTTCATTCTTCCAGAGATGACATACTGGGTGTGTGGTGCTTCACAGCTATTTGTTTTCGCTAACGGTTTTACACATTTCTCCCAACTCCAACCAGGCTCAAACTCAGCTCTCCCTATAGTAACATCGTTCAAACTCGCGACCTCTACTTTGCCCTTCTCAAAAGTTCTTGTTTCATCGGGTTTGTTATTAAGACTCTTTTTAATGATCTTTGCCATTGAATTTCAATTCTAAGATCATTTTATTAGTATTAAGCATTTACCAACTGATTTTAATTAATCATATTACGGGTACTGCACTTATAGTCATGACCTAATAATTAAGGATGTATGCAATTTTCACAAATCAATGTACTAATCACAATATAATTGACTTCGTGTACAGAAAAATTAGAATTCATATCAGGGTATTTTTATCTTTAATTCTTTGGATTTCGATCTGAGTTTTAGCAATTCTGTTTATGACCAGTTCAATGTATTTTAAAATATGCCAAAGCCCCTCTTCATTTGAAATAAATTAAAATACTAAAAATTATGTACCGTACATTGACAAAATGGAAACAAATATCAATTCAGGTAAAATTAATCAACAAAAACTAAATGACTTTATGCTGAGGGCAGTCGGAGACATCGCAAGTACGATAAGTGCAGTACTTGTACTAATCGGGTATAGACTTGGTTTATACAAAGCCATGGCACTTTCGAGGGAACCAATTACATCAGAAGAGTTAGCAAGAAAGACAAATACGAACGAGCGGCTTATTAAAGAATGGCTAGCAAATCAGGTTGCTAGTGGATATATAATATATAATGCGTCAAATGCAGAATATTTTCTTCCACCAGAACAAGCATTGGCGTTAGCTGATGAGAATAGTTCTGTGTATATGCTTGGGGCGTATCAAACAATACGGTCTTATTTTAAAGATGAAGATAAGTTTGTTGACATGTTTAAAACCGGCAAGGGAATGAAATGGGAAGAACATCATCATGATCTCTTTGAAGGTACTGCGTTATTCTATAAACCCAATTATGTTGGAAATCTTGTAAATTTATGGATTCCTTCACTTGAGGGAGTTGAAGAAAAATTAAAACGGGGAGCTAAAGTTGCTGACATTGGATGTGGATATGGTATATCAACAATTATTATGGCCAAGGCATATCCAAATTCTAAGTTTTTTGGATTTGATAATCACGTCCCTTCCATCGAACAGGCCAAAAACCAAGTAAGAGCGGAGGAAAAAAAAGCAGGACGAAGATTAGGAAATATAGTATTTAGTCCCATCTCAGCAAATGATGAATCAATTGGCACTGATTATGATCTAATTACTTTTTTTGACTGCTTACATGATATGGACGATCCTGTAGGAGCAATGAAATATGCAAAGCGTTCTCTTAAACAAGATGGAACATGTATGATTATAGAACCAATGGCTAACGACGAATTAGAGGAGAATCTTAACTTAGTAGGTAGAGCATTTTATGCAGCATCTACTTTGGTATGTGTACCAAATTCTTTAGCAGGCAATGGCCCGGCATTAGGTGCACAGGCAGGTGAAAAGAAAATAAAAGAAATACTACTAGCCGGGGGATTTACTAAATTCAGACGTGCTACCCAGACGCCATTTAATATAATCTATGAGGCGAGACCTTAGTAAACAAGCTCAATTGTACTTTCAGCGCAATCTGTCCGATCAAGAAATGAAATCCGAAGATTAATTACAAATCGAGTAGATTCATACTAGTTAAGTAACAATATCTTCTGTCGAAGCCACATCTGCTGGATATGTTCGGATCCAAGAGATTATGATTGATTGAACTAAGTCGAATTTGTAAAATTTTGATCCTTAATCTTAGTCTCAGAATACATTGTTTAGTTGAATGAACTAGATCTTATTACTAAATAGCGTATAGATCATTAACTTAATATCCAACTTTCACGAAATATTATAATGACAAAAGTATACTGCCACATTTGTAGGGAAGGCGCACCTGAGTGTATAGAAGTATCAGAACGCTCAGAACTCCTATTTGTTAAATCGCATCTTAGATGCCATGCATGTGGACGGCCGCTAGCAGTATAGAGATTTGATATGAACACACCAATGTCCTGGAATTGGGGATTGAAGTAATAAGCTAGTTTATGTACAAATAAGCTACTATTCTTACTACTACCTATAATGTTGATGGGCTAATTATTACTCATGAAGATTGGTGAGGACTCACAAGATAGTAAGAGAGTTATCATTAGGATGTCTCCCCTACGTCACTGCAATATTGGAATGGGAGAAATTCAAGTGAAAGAACCGTTGCCCGATTTGAAAAAAAATGAGGTTGTATTCTCAAACAAGTCAGAGTGTTATTGTATCGCAATGGTAGACATAGTTGGTTCCACTCAGATCACCTCGAAACTATACAACTCTGGGAAAATTACGAAATTCTATACAGTCTTTATCAATGAAATAGCAAATGTTGTTAAATATCATGATGGAAAAATATTAAAAACTGTTGGGGATGGTGTCATATTCTTCTTTCCTCAAACCTCAAATGTAGAAAATATTGAAGCATTCAAACAGGCCCTAGAATGCTTCGTCGGTATGGTATCATCCCGTCAATTGATAAACTCTGAACTTCATAAACAATTACTCCCTGATATCTCATACCGAATCAGTGCTGATTATGGTAAATTAGAAGTTGCCATGTCTGGAGAAGTATCAAGTTCCTACGATCTTTTTGGACCAACTATAAACTTTTGTGCCAAAATAAATAAAAAGGCGCCATCAAATGGAATCGCCATAGGAGCTGACTTATGGCGGATTGTAAATTCTTCTCCGAAGCTTGCAAAACGCTACCACTTTAAGGAAATAAAAGAATTAACATGGAAAGAGAATAGGTATTCCTATCCTGTCTACCTCCTTATACCGTCTATTGAAAAATATTCTACCGAAAAGCCAATACTTGCAACGGGAAGGGACTCCTCGAGTGACCCTTATTCTACTAAAGTGTTATCAATAATGTTAATCGACGATGATCCGTCCATCTCATTTCTTTTTTCACAATATCTGAAATCAGCAGGCATGATAGTCGATTCTTTTACCGATCCTGAAAAGGCACTGAGGCACTTTATGGATTCAAAATATGGTCAATATGATCTGGTAATAACGGATATTCGAATGTCACATTTAAATGGATTTGAATTATATCAGCAATTAAAAACTTTTGATCCAGACGTAAGAATAATATTTGTAACCGCACTTGATATCGCCCAAGAAATAACTACGTTATTACCTGACGTAAGACTAAATCAATTCATTATCAAGCCGGTAAATCCGAGCTTGTTAATTAATAGTGTTAAACAACACGCAAAAAGACATATTGATGAGGTATGGCCATAACTTTTGAAACGAGAGGTACATTTTAAAGTTGAACCATACGACACGAGTTATCCTTGGAAAGCGTAGTGCTATAGATACCGAAATAAGGATTTTCAATAGAGCAACTAAAACAATTGATACATGTATGACCTATACGAGGCCATCACTTGCAATCTCCTTAAAACCGATTAAGAATGCATTTCTAGCGGCCAGGAAGAAAGGCGTAAAACTGAGATATATCACTGAAATCAACCATCAAAATCTTGATGATTGTAAGGCGTTACTGGGCATTGTTGACGAACTCAGACATATAGATGGTCTCAAGACTAATTTCATGATTACGGAAGGGGAGTATCTTGCTCTGTTGGTTCAAGATAAAAGTGAATCCATAGCATCTGAACATATTTACAGCGATTTGACTCAAATTGTAGAACATGGACGCTGCATATTTGATACTCTATGGAGTAAATCAATTCCAGCCGAGGAAAGAATACAGGATATAATAGATGGAGCAATTCCACGCGAAACTAGGATAGTGTACGATAAAGAAGAGATTATGAAACATATCACTCATCTATCCGAGGTTTCTTCTGGATTATCTGTTGTATCAAACCATGGTGGAGTACAATTACCTTACAACACATTTTTCGATTTATTTATAAAAATATTGAAAAAGCAAAGAAGACGAGAGAGTGAGGGAATTAGATGGATTATGAGGATCGAGAAAGATAGTGTTAATGTGGTCAAAAAATTTCTGAATCTAGGAATTAGAATAAGACATGTTAACAATCTAGCTCCTATCAATTTTGCGGTCAGTAAACATGGACTTATCACTACTGTAGAAGAAATAAATGACGGAGGGACGGGAATGGTCCAGAATATCCTAGCTAGTAACGAAGGCTCCTATATAAAACATTTTAGTTCTATGTTTGAGCAATTATGGAAAGAGGGAATTGATGCACGATACCGAATAAAGGATATAGAGAAGAAAGTCGGTACTGCAGAGATTGAAATAATACGAAATCCTGTTGATTCAATAGCTCGCGGTTGGGACATGGTAAAATCGGCAAGAAAAGAGATCAATATTCTGTTTTCATCTACAAATGCCCTTAAACGCCAAATTGAAATGGGAGCATTAACTCTCTTGAAAAAGGCTTCAGATAGACAAAATATTAGCATTAGAATGTTACTACCCTCTACTGAGACATCAGATGAGCTTATAATACAAACAAAGTCTAATGTTCCTAAAATAGATATTAGAACTGTCAGTACAAGTTTGGAAACAAAGCTTTCCATACTTGTGGTAGACTCTAGACAATGTCTCATATTAGAATTAAAGGATGACAAGCAAGATGCATCCTATGATGCTGTTGGCTTATCCACCTACTCGATTAGTCCTACCATAATATCATCTTATTTGGCGGTGTTTGAGAGCTTCTGGAGACAGGCCGAACTATTCGAAAAGATGAGAGAAGTCGAAAAATTGCAGAAAGATTTTATCAATATGGCAGCTCATGAATTACGAAATCCGATTCAACCTATAATTGGATTTTCGGAACTACTATATTCTAAAATTGACAATGATGAACATCGACGTCTTCTTGATGAAGTAATATTGAACGCAAGGAGGCTGGAGAGACTTGCACGAATAATGCTAGACGTAACTCGGATTGAGAATAATTCTTTGGTCCTTACAAAAGAAATTGTCGATATAGGTAAGTTGGTAGGAGATTTAGTTGAAAGTTACAACCGAAAATTAGAAGACAAGAACGTACAGAGTAAAGACCAGAACACTAAGGAATTGGTAGCATTGCATGAAGGAATAAAGAGTATCAATGCTACTATAGACAAGATCAGAATAACTCAAGTCATTTGTAATATATTAGATAATGCTGTTAGTTTTACTCAGGAAGGAAAGATCCGAGTAATATTGAAGAAGGAAATACAAGATCGACAAAGCTTCCTTATCATAAATGTGAAAGATACGGGACGAGGTATTGATTCAGAAATCTCGTCCAAACTCTTCACAAAATTTGCATCCAAGTCTAATATCGGAACTGGACTAGGACTCTTCATTTCAAAGGGTATCGTTGAGGCACATGGAGGAAAAATATGGGCAGAAAATAATCCGGACAAGGGTGCAACATTTAGTTTTAGTCTACCAATTAATACTTGAATATTGAATAAACTCCATTTTTGCGAAGAATTCGATATGGTCAGTCAGTAATTAATGAGTTTAAGAGCCGTCTAGGCCTTTATAATAACCGAAAGCTCTAAATTGATTAAGACGTGCTAGTAAAATAACTCTATTGATTTGAATATTCAAAAATAATCGAAATTGGATATTACTAACAATAAAGTTAACAATAGTAAAGGTAATAAAATGATAATGAGCGAAGCCAAAAATCTTAAGATTAATGAAAGGATATTTCTATTATGTGACCAGTGTTTCTGGACTGTTACGTGTCTAGATAAAACTCATTTAAATAAGACATTGGAAAAAAACAGGTGTCCTAGTTGCAATCATGATCAGTTGTCTAGTTTTCCGGTAATGCCTAATGATACATTTACTTACAGCTATTCAAAAAAGAGAGGTATTGAATTAAACTTTGGTATTAGAAAGTTAAAATCATAAAAATGCTAATCTTGTAACAAAATAGAGATACTTGAAAGTTATTGATGGTATTAATTGAAAAATCTTAAATAAATTAGAAAGATCATTATATTATGAAAAATAAAGCATCAATTTGCGAGAGCAATTTTAGAAATGTGCTTTTATACACATGTATTTGCCTTGCGGCAATAATGATATTTCTATTATTGAATATAGAACCTTATCAAGCAAATGCTTTCAATCAAACAAATCAAACTTCTAATTTAAACGAAATAGAAACAAAGAAAATTCGAGTGGACGATCTTGAAATGGCCTACAAAATGGTTGGAAAAGGAAGTCCCATTTTACTCATAAATGGTTATTCTGCCCCACTAGATTTTTGGGATCCAACTCTAGTAGAAAGACTCGCTTCAAACCATACAGTAATAACATTTGACAACAGGGGAGTAGGAAATACAACTGTTGGTAATAAGAAATTTTCCATACCACAGTTTGCCCAAGACACCTCTAAACTTCTGGATGCATTAAAAATAAAGAAGGCAGACATCATTGGATGGTCTATGGGCGGAATGATTGCTCAAGAGTTAGCGTTATCAAATCCAGAAAAGGTAGGAAAGCTTATCATTTATGCTTCTACATGTGGAGGAAATCAAAGTGTTCCACCAAGTCCAGAAGTTTTGAAGGTATTTTCAAATCAAAGCGGAAGTACGATGGAAAGATTACAAAAGTTTTTGCCCTTGCTATTTCCTGACCAATGGCGTCATGACAATCCTAATTTCCTTGATCACTTGCCAAAGAGTAGTGAGCAAACTCCTATTAATACACTAAATAAGCAAACTGAAGCAATCACTAATTGGACAGGCACATGTAATCGACTAGGTAACATAACTCAACCAACTATGGTGTTGGTTGGAACTGACGATGTACTTACAGCACCTGCCAATTCAATTTTAATTACCGAAAAGATACCTGCAGCTTGGCTCATTCAAATAAAAGGTGGAGGACATGCGATGATGATGCAATATCCGGAAAAATTTAGCAATATAGTTGATACATTCCTCACTTCATGACTAAACCTTGATAATTTGAATGTATGACAACTTGTTTATCAATATCCGTACTTGTGACAATGTGGAAATTGAAATGTATAACGAACGATCAAAACTTGACCTCGTCTGTTACCAGTACTATCTTTTTATTCGGCGGATTCACTGGTAATGTAGCTCTAATTGCACTTAAAAAGAATTTATCGCATAGTGTGAAGATATCCTAGCAACCTATATGTTATCAAGAGCTATCAAATCTTGCTATGTATTCTAGTCATTCACAAATCACCTTTACCGGAAGTTACGTCTTAAAGCCGGTACAAAGTGTCCATACTGAATTTGTTGTGAAACAGGATGTATAGGATAGTCTTAATATAAGGTCGGGCGTTGGAAAATTAATATTGAAAGAAATTGAGCAGTTGCTGATACGTCCCACAGAGACCTTCAAACTTTCCAGCTTTGATCCTAACGATACATTTGGTAAAAAACGTGAGCATCTTGATAGTGAAGTGGATAAGCTGAAATTAATTATGGCGAGTCTACAATACAAACTTTATGTTGAAAATGAAAGATCACTTCTAATTATTATCCAAGGAATGGACGCATCTGGCAAGGATGGAATAGTTAGACATGTGATAAGTGCTTTTAATCCGATTTCCTGTACTGTTAAATCATTTAAGGCGCCAACAACTGACGAGATAGCACATGATTTTTTATGGAGAGTCCATAATGCAGTACCTCGAAAAGGATTCGTGGGTGTGTTTAACCGTTCTCATTACGAGGACGTCGTTGAAGTTCGTGTTCAGAATTTGGTACCTAAATCAGTATGGTTCCCCAGATTTGATCAAATTAAACAATTCGAAAAAATGCTTGCAGAAAATAAGATAAAAATATTGAAGTTCTTTTTGCATATAAGTAAACAAGAGCAAAAGCAAAGACTTCACGATAGGTTGTCAGATCCAGATAAACGATGGAAAGTCAACGTGGAAGATTATAAAAAACGAAAAAAATGGCCAGAATATATGACTGCATATACGGATGCAATTATCAATTGTACTATGGATGAAGCCCCTTGGTACGTAATTCCAGCCAACTACAAATGGTTTCGAAATTGGGCAGTAGCAAAAATAATTACAAATGCACTTACTGAAATGAAAATAAAATATCCAAAATCTCCTCCGCATCATAAAAAAATAAATGTATAACTAATAATTTTGAATATTGTCTGACTTTAAGGTGCTGTTATGAGACTGAGATGAATTTTACAGATTATTGCAACCCTGCTTCCTAATATCAAAATTATTTGAATTTACGATAGCAGTACTTTGGTTGGAATCTACATAACTTAACCTGAACGAAAGAATTGGGACTCAGGAATCCATGTAACGATAATAAAAATGTTAGCGTAGTCAATTACGATACATTAAAAAGATGTACATATTAAACATATAAGGACGATTTGATTTTGAAATGACGCAACCACGAGATGGTAACAATGACAGACAATCACGATCGCCTAATTTGAATCAAAAAGTTCCCAGAAAAGCCTGGATGTCACTTGCAATTTTAGGTTCGGCACTTTTAATTGCAATGTACGGCGAAACGATGTTACTTCCTGCAATACCCGATATAATCAAGGAGTTTAATATCTCCTACACCACTTCCTCATGGATTCTTTCAGCGTATCTTATTGCGGGTGCTGTTGCGACGCCAGTAGGAGGAAAGCTCTCAGATATCTACGGAAGAAAAAAAATGGTAATGACTATAATGATAATTTATATTATTGGAATTAGTCTTGGCGGACTTTCAACTAATATTACTTTCCTAATAATTGCCAGGGTAATACAAGGAATTGGGATCGCCATGTTTCCTATTGCGTTTAGTATTATAAAGGATCAGTTTCCAAGAGAGAAACTTGCAATAGGGGTAGGTGTGTTCAGTTCAATGTTCGCAGCAGGGTCTGTGGTTGGTTTAGCTCTAGGAGCTAATATAATACAAAATTTTGGTTGGCGAACTACATTTTTTTCCATTGTTTTTGTTGCCATTGCATTATGGTTTATTATTAGACGCTATATAGATAATGATCTCCAAGATTCTGCAAATGTCATGCAATCAGCCGAGATGGACATTTCTTCAGATTTAAACGATGATAAAATAAAGGTTCCTAATGAAAAAGATACAATTAAGAACAAATCCAAAAACATAGACATAAAAGGCACAATAGCCCTAGCAATCACGATAAGTTCATTTCTAATGGTCCTCTCATATTCACAGACGAATCATATTGAAAGTTCTCTAATTGCTATTTTTTTATCCCTAGGAACTATTTCGTTACTATTCTTTATAATAATAGAAAAGAGATCAAAATCTCCACTGGTTAATTTTCACTTGATGACAAATAAATTGATTCTTTGCGCTAATATCATTTTAGTAATTGCGTTTCTTGCAATGTTTACAGTTTTTCAAACTATACCTGTGTTAGTAAGAAGTCCAGAACCATTGGGATTTGGAGAGAGCGTCATAACTACAGCAAAGCTTCAACTTCCATTTATGATTGTATTCTTACTATTTGCCCCATCTTCTGGATTTATAGTTTCTAAACTAGGTAATGTGAAGCCAACACTTATCGGTAGTATAGTGAGTGCTCTAGGATTTTTTAGTCTGTTTGTTTACCACTCAACCGGAATTTTTGTTTCTACGAACCTAGCCGTAATTGCTGCGGGACTTTCGTTAATGCAAGTTGGCGGCTTTGACATTATTCTACAATCTACTCCGAGAAAGTTTAGCGGAATATCGCTTGGAATGACTGTTCTCTTTAATTTGGTAGGAGCTTCTGTTGGACCAGCAATTGCAGGGATCTACATGCAAGCAAATCAAGTATTTGTTAAAGGTGTTATTGGTTCGTTCCCCTCAGCATATTCATATGATCTCATATTTTTTACTGTAGCTGCAATTTCACTTGTGCCGGTTGTGTTATCAATTTTCATAGGAAAGAAAATACCAATACTAAGTTCTCCCTGAATATTAAGGAAGGCGGTAATAAATTAACGATGAAAGTTTATTTTTTTTGGACTATTCTATAAGATCTAGAATTAATTTCAATTCCGATATTTCTTTTTTGAGTACATTTCTATCAAATATATCAGCAGTATATTTGTAAAGCTGTTCGCAAGCAGAGATTTGTGCAAATATTATATCTTTCTTGTTTGTGTATATTGAGTGATGAAAATCCATAATAGAATACGCAATCTTTCTACTTTTTACCGATCCGCATATCTTGGCATCAATTTGAAATGAAGATTCAAGGTCTGTTACATTCATCTGTTAATAATCATCTCAAATGGGTTTGAATCTTCTGATAATAAATCTAATCTTCTAGGAATCAAAGTTGTAAAAAAATATTTGAAGTGATTAAACTCTTTTATTTTATTACATGTGTGACAAATCCATAAAACAGTCTCGTTACAAAATTTACAGAGCAGAAAAGTTTTCAAAAATGAACCTGAAGGTCTGCAAGAAGATTTATTGAACACTAGAATAGAATGATAAACTTTGCCTATTAGGATTACGAATATTGATCTCATGGATCCTTTTGAACTATATTGAATAAAGCATTATACGGACTATTGTTTATCAGTTAAATGTTTGTACCACAACCCTTTTACTAGCAAAATGCCAAAAGTGATTTAAAGATGTCTAAGATTCAATATATCTTATATTCATCATCAATATTGATTTTAGTTACTTTCATTATACATACTGGAATTTCACAAGTTGCTACAAATAACAGTAATGTAAATTCGTCTATAAGTAGTGCTAATAGTAGTGCTAAGAGTTTAAACGGATCAGCAAATATCACAGTAATTGATACTGTAGGTGATATAGATTGTTCCAATAACCTACCCGATCAGGTTAAAAAGGATAATGCTACCTTCTTTATTATTCTAGGAGACCTTTGTTATAAAAATGATCTAACCAGTTTTATGAATACTTACGGTAACTTCAAAAACGCAAAGGAGCTAGCATGCTTAATAGGCAATCACGACTCACAGGAAGATGGAAATTTAGTAATTTTGGATCAAGCTCGCAAATTCTGTGGAGATCATTGGTATCGTAAAGTTGCAAACAATACGACCTTATTGATAGGGCTGGATACAAACGGAGATACTAATTTACAAACAAAGTGGGGGCAATCACTGGTAACAAATGAGACGTTGATGAAAGGTATCAAAAATGTTTTATTAATGACACATAAACCTGCACATACGCCTCCCCAGTCACATCATCCAGCAGAAGTTTCAACTATCCAGATGATCTCGGGCATTGAAAGTAGTATACCAAAAAGTATTAAGGTTTATGAAATTGCTGGGCACAATCATTTTATGGCTGAATCAAAGGATGCTCGTTGGTTTATTTCTGGTGCGGGAGGAAGAAGTCACTATGAAGGAACAACAGATTCAGAATGGCCCTTTCTGAACAAAATAGACTATGGATACTTACAAATCAAAATAAATAATACGGATGGTAATATACTGAGTACTCAATTCTATGGATTGGATGGAAGACTGATTCACTAGTAGCCGAGTTCAATAGATTATATCCTGAAAATATTGTTAGTCTTGTCATGGAAATGATTGAATTTAATCAGGGATCTTTATTAATTTGTGATAATATTATCTATCGACTAACTCATAATTTGTAGTATCAAATTTCTATTCCTGGGTCTTGTATCCATCTCTAACAATACTATTTGTTGCCAGGTTCCTAATGTCAGCTTACCATTTATGATTGGAACGGTTAGGCTTGGTCCTACCAAAGATGCTCGCACATGAGAGTGACCATTTCCGTCATGCCAGGTATTATCGTGTTCATATTCTATATTTTTTGGAATAATTCGTGATAACATTTCTGGAAAATCATTAATGAGTCCAGGTTCATATTCAATTGTTGTTACAGCAGCGGTCGAACCTACAACAAAAATAGTAACTGTTCCATTTTCAATGTTGCTATCTTTTACTATATTTGATACTTGTTTGGTAATATCAATAACATCATCTTGTCCTTTAGAACTTAACTGAATTGTTTTTGATATAACTTTCAATTTGGTTAACTTCTGCCTATACCTTCTTTTGTTCTTACGCATAATAAATAGTTCTTACTGTTCGGTAATTTACGATGAGTCATGGCTCTCCTTTGGTCACATAATTCCCCAATCTGTTAACAAACCATGTCCATCCTGCTGAATGTTCATTATATTGTTCTCTATCATTCTCAGCAAATCCACTATGCCTTAGGATAACTTTTGTTTTGTTTTTTCCCAGTGATTCAAACTTCCAAGTTACTATAGTCTCTTTATTAAAATCAGACTTTGTTTGGAAATGCCAGGTATATGATATTTCACTGTTTGGAATAAATTTTATTATCTTCCCATTCATTTCATGATCCCTCTCTAAATTATTCTTCTCAGATTTCAAGAACCTAAAAGTTACCTGTCCTCCTTCCTTCTTTTCCAATACCGCCAAGTCTGGAAACCAGTGAATTAATTGATCTTGATCAGACACCGCTGAAAATACACTATCAATTGGAGCATCTATTATTATCTCACGATTTATTGTAGTATATCCATTACTCATCGTTTACCACCCTTTTGATCCTCCAAAAATTCCTTTAAACCTTTACGGTTATGATCCCAATTCCAGCAAGTAATTCTCCTTCTCAAAAACCTTTCCTTATCTAATGAATAGATCTACTTCCCAATCTTCTTTTCATGAAGTAGGTTTGAATTTTTGAGAGTTCGTAGATGACAAGATCTCGTAGGGAAGTGAACCCATAATACTTGAATTTTCAGGTCTCGTGCATATTGTTTTGGAAAAAATCATGACTTTTCGTCAGCTCGATTAGGAAATCGTCTTCCAAGGTGAATTCATCGATATTAGACGATTAATTAATTAATTGAGTACTTACATATTGATAAATATCATAAGAGATGAAGTAATATTATGGATGTAGTAAAAAAAATTCCGGAAGGCTTTCATTCGATTACTCCTGTTTTGATAGTGAAAAATGGAGATGCAGCAATAGAATTTTATAAAAAGGGTTTTGGAGCCCAAGAGAGACGTCGTATGAATAGTCCGGATGGTAGAGTTGCGCATGCTGAACTAATGTTAGGAAATTCACTGTTTATGTTGTCTGACGAATATCCTGAGATGAACTGTAATTCACCCAAATCGATTGGCGGAAGTCCCGTATCAATGTACGTATATGTAGAAGATGTTGACTCAATTTTTGATAGAGCAGTTTCTGCAGGCGCTAAGGCTTTGGATCCTGTAAAGGATCAATTTTGGGGAGATCGCCATGGTAGATTGGAAGACCCTTTTGGACATGTATGGTCCATTGCGACTCATAAAAAAGATCTTTCAGAAGACGAACTGAAAAGAGCTGCCGAAGCAGCTTTTTCGCAAATGACAAAGTAAGTTTTTATTTTTTTGTTAGAAATCATCTCTGCGGATTATTGTGAACAACTATTTCTGAAGGAACCAATACTACACTTGATCAAATCAGGATTGTTTGGTTATTATGTAGCCACGAGTAGTAACTTGAGCTTAAATTTGATACTATATATTTGACAATTTAACCTAATTCTACATAGAAGAGATCAAACCTGGTTTACATGGTAGAAATAATAATCAATTTTGCCGGTGACGTATTATTAGCCCAAGCTATAAAAGGACATCTTTCCTCACAGAAGGTCGTCTCAAATATCCATATGATACCCGAAACTGATGAGATAAGCATTATATTAAATATGAATAATAAAAGAAATGGGAACAGTATGATTAAAGAAATTATCCGAAATTATTTAGATTCACATAATTTAACAAGATATCAAATAATGGAATTGGAAAATATTCTGACTGTGGGAATTCCAAAGAAGATAGAAGAAATCTCAAATCTTCTCATGTGTGAAATATGTGGTTGGAGGCTAAATACAGAAGAAGAATTACTCGTCCATCGTAGGACACACTGGATTTAGACAAACGCCTTGCAGGAGTATTAACATATATTTAATAGATACAAATTTTGCATGTTTTTCATGAATCATGATATACTCATTTTACTCGGTATTGGGATAATTTGTTTTTTATTAATCCAATCCATTCATTCTGTTCCAAATTCATTCTACATTTTTTCTCTTTCAATTAATAATAATTATCCATTTTCTAAGATAATAAGTCACCACGAGATAATACAAGAAATACGTGCGGAAAACGGTATTGAAACCGGTAATAATAAAGTGAAAACTTTGGAAGACTCAACTTCAAAAGACTTTACTATTGGACTCTGGACTCCAACTAATACGAGTTTTGTGCTCCAGCATCTGAAAGGGGAGGAACAGGAAAAGGCAATAGATTCTCTTCTTAACAAAGGCTATCGGGAGTACTATTATGTTATGAATAACTTTGAAGACCCCAGATATCTGAAAATGACAGAAAATTTACTAGAAACAGCAAATAAAACGAATCTAAAAGTAATAATTATTTTACTCCCACCGTCGGAGGGTGGACCTGATACCAGTTATAATTGGAAAGGATGGATAAAGTATTTTAATTCTCTTGAAAAGAAATATCCAAGCTCTTTTGAAGGTTTTACAATTGATGATTTTAACTGGATAAGTACAAGGGATTATACAAAATTCAAGAATAACGTAGATTTTATGGAATATTCCAAGCTCTCTGAGATACTCAAAGATAAAAGCAAGGAAGTTAAGTTTTATCCTACAGTATATTTTGAAGGACGAAAAACTGGAATTGTTGTAAAGAAGTATGATAATTATATTGACGGTTTAGTTGTTGCAACTGGATGTTATTATAACGTGTCCACTTTAGAAAGGCAATTGCATATATTCTCAGAAATTTTTAAAAAGCCAATCAGGTATGTGGTATACCCCACAATAACCTATAACTATTCTAAGCTTGATTACAGTCCTCCAACAGATCGTCTAATAATGGCTACATTATCAATCGCATCAAATTCTTCGAATGGACTAATAATTTGGAGAGATCTAGATAATCCTGTTATACAGGAACATATGGAAAGTAGACATGACAAACAATATCTTTCCCAAATCTATAACGCTAAAGAAAAACAAATTAGGGATGAAAAGATAGGCAGGACAACCGAGTTTGCTGGAATAAAGAATGCACATAATACCTGCAATAGTTGGTCTAAAAAATATAATGAGGCATACAATGAGTGGGTCAGATTACCATCAGAAATACAACACAATGATTGGGAAAAAAAGATACTATATTAGATGATATAGATACTCGGATTGTTACTTTACTAATCTATAATTTAGGTTGTCTATTTTACTATCTATAATACTATAATATTTATCATAATAATTTGTAAATTCCCAAAAACAGATTATTGTTTTAGATAATCGAATACCTTGGTCTCTCCCTGCTTAATTAGTTCTTTAATTGTAGCAACAGAAAAATCTGCATTTTGTAGGGGGTATTGTGTTTCCGGAATATTTCTAGTGATTCTATGTAGCTTTAGAATTTTGGCACCATGCTTTTCAACCAACGTTGAGTGTTCTTTATTAATATAATCAACTTTGTCTTTATCTATCTTAGAATGATCAGATGCTTCGAATATGTCATACAGTGCCTCTATCAGATTTACGTGGCGCGTTATAAGTCTTGACATTTTTATAAGGCTTTGAGTCTTATCTGTAAACATAATATCCTTAGCCCTGGACATAACTTCGCTCATATTTGCTGGAAGCTTCTCTATTTTCTTGGGATAATTTTCCACAACAAAAATATTCTTATCCTTACATGGAGACGCCACCATTACTTCGCGTATTGGTGTATTACTTAATAGTGACCCATCCCAGGCAAACTTACCATCACTTATTTCAACCCAGGGGAAACCATATTGTGGATATCCGATAGTGGCAAGAAGATGCTTCATTCCAATATGCATTTTATAGCTATCGAACATGAGCGGTTCGGCAGTAAGTACATCAACTGCGGTAATTATGAGCCGGGTATTACCTTTCTTAATGCCTTCATCAGTATTATTTTGTTGGGACTGTGGTGATAGTTTTTTAAAATCAATAAATTTTTCGATAGTCTTAGTTAGGGGGAAATTATCATACACGTATGTCCATTTCCAAGGTGGCTGAACGAATTCGTTTATTTCAGAGGATTCGGGATTGGAATTATTTAAAGGAAACCATCTTGGTACAAAAAAACCTGGAACTCCAAAAAATGCCGCATTTAAAGAAGCCGCTGGCGATCTTTTCAATTTAGCTTGATAATTATGATAATCGAAATCAAAGCTGAAGCTATCAGGTATAATATTATAGCTGCTTTTCGCCAACTCCAACCAAAAATGCTCCAAGTCCTTTTCAGGCCTATTATTTATGCTTCCTGCGGCTATTGCTCCATTGATTCCTCCTATTGAAGTGCCAGCTATTATGTCGAATTTTATATTCTTCTTGGCGAATGCTTTGATAACCCCGCATGCGAAAGCGCCAAGGGAGCCACCTCCCTGCAATACTAGTACATTTTCCACACCATTTTCATGCTGATGATTAATCATTGTACTTGATTGTATTACAAATAATCTTAAGGTTTCTTTTGAGGGCTGAGAAATATTAAATTTAAGGGTGGTAGCGTTTGATATTTATTTATTCGAGATGCGGTAAATTTGCTCGTCAAGAGATAGTGATCCAATAGGAATTTTTCCGGTAATTTTTAAAATCGATCATAACTTACTATGAGTGAGGCATCTTCAGCCAGAATTTAGCTATTTCAGATGGTATAAATATTAGTATAGAACGGGTAAGAGGAATAAGGACAGCCTAAAAAATAAGATTATACTTACGAAAAAGATAGTTTATGTATGAATGTTAATACTCACTTCAAGAGCATCTTTAACATGTTTGGTGAACTCTAAAGTAGTTTGTGTTGTACGACTAATATATTTGCCGGAATTCCTCACGTAATCCAGATAATCCTTCATCTCGTTCTCATATATTAGAACGTTATCTGCAACAACAACTGCTTTTTTATTTAGTAAATTGTGTCTTTCTATAAGTTGAATATACTTAAAGTACTCAGTTTTTTTTGCATCTAGGAAAATCATATCGAATGTGGAGTTAATTTTCGGAATCTCTTTCAGAGCATCGCCACTAATTACTTTTATTTTTTCTGAAAATCTACAATATTCTATGTTCTTTCTTGCTATGGTTGCAATTTTTTGATCCTTCTCCACGCTAATAAGAATAGGTTCGCTCAAGCTATTCTCTGTGGCAAAATTTTCATTTTTAATTTTCTCGCTTAAAATAGTATTTGTGATTAATATTGCCGAATATCCATGCAATGTTCCAATTTCAAGCACTTTTTTGGGTTTTTGTTCCCTAATGACTTCTTCGATAATTTTTCCCTTAATGGGGCCTATTGATGGTAGAGATTGCCTTTTTGCCGTTTGTTCAATTTCTTCCAGTATCTTAAGTACAGTATTTTCCTGACCATGTCGATTGCTTTTACGATCCAAGTTCTGTACTATTCCACTGCATTAATATAAGAAAATTTCCATGAAGTTACATCGGCAACGTGATCTCATAAAACCTTGGTTTGTAAATTATGTGATATTTTTACGTAACAACAGTTAATAGAAATACTGTTCAATATTTGACTATGAGTAAAAAATCGAAGAGTAATCTGGATGACACTCGTCTTAGACAACTTTTTGAAAGCAAGAATTTTGCCTTTTTAGGTTCATTGATGAAAGATGGTTCGCCACATGTTACTCCAACTTGGGTTGATATTGAAAATGGTAATATTCTTGTCAATACTGCGATAGGTAGGATAAAACATAGAAATGTTTCTAGAGATCCTAGAGTAGCTTTGTCAATAATTGATCAAAATAATCAATATGAAATGGTTACCCTTAGGGGTAAGGTGATAGAACAAATTACTGGAGACGCAGCTGAAAAACATATCGATAAATTATCAAAAAAATATATTGGTGCTGATAAATTTCCAAGAAGGTCAAAGGGAGAACAAAGAGTGATATTAAAGATAAAGCCAGAGAAAATATTTCTTATGTAACAATCATTTTTATGGTAAAATAAGCTAAAAAGTAGTGGCATATACTTATTTGCCAGATTTATTTGAAAAATAGTTTGGACCATAATAATAAATCTGGTTAGCTTACCTAAATCGAATGTTTTTCCTTTTGTACAAAGTTGAAATAGTTATATTGTATACTAGACATAGTACACTATGTCTTCGGACAATGAAGAAAAATGTGCAGCGTGTGGAATGACATTCGACACGCATGATAAGTTGAGAGAGCATATGTTAGAACTACATAGGGAGTAAAAGTCTCAATAATACTATTCAGTCGTATTTGGGTTGTCCTATTTTTAATTCAATAAGCAAGCCCATAGATCGGAGGCGATATTTTTTCCTCCATAGAACTTAGAATCTGGTCTATACAGTCGTGACTTATTATCGACGGCACTGATACCCTAAGCTCCAGAGGTACGATGTAATTAATATAATTTAAAAGCTGACATCTTTTCCCAATATCTTTTTCTTCACGACATCCATTTATCAGACTGATTAATTGTTTACTATTCTTTAACATTGATACATTATTGACATCCAGATTAATGAGCGTTAGCTATCAATTTTTGATATTATTGTTCTATATCAATTAAGCTAGAAATTTTTATCCCTGGTCCAATTCATTCAAAGCACGGTTTAATTTTGGTTATCTAACTACCATTACAGGACAAGACGGATGAGTAGCTACACCTTCTGCTACACTTCCTGGTAACAATTTTTTAAATGCGATATTGAGTTTTTGATCAGAAATAAATGCAATAGTGTCAGTTACCTGTTATGGATTGTGACTTTTGCAGAAATTATAGCGAAAAGGTTAAATCTTTTTATTTTCCTTCTGGCACGGATCCACGTGAATACCATATATGTATAGATTGTGTAAGAAAATGGCATAATGAACTAGAAAAGTAGAATTACAAATCAAATTATGCCAGTAATTGATTGGTGTTTCTAACGATGTAAGATTAATGTGTTACCCATCTTGATACAAACTTTTACTAACGCAAAGTTTTATTGAAATCTATCAAAGTTGAATTTGTTTCAAGCAAGAGCGGAGTTTGATTTAGCTGTTCGGATAATTCAGAATCCTATTACGACCAACTATTCTGAACTTGTACTGATGACCATATAAATCGGAATAAAAATGAGCATAACTCTTGGCCGCAGCAAATGTAGTAAAATTGGTTCTTAATCCATCCACGATCGTCTTCTTACCGTATACATCCACAACTTCGATCACATAGAATCTTGGCAGTTTCTTGAACTGTTTCATTGTCATGTATATTATTATTAGGAAGAATGCTACGACGGTAAGAACGATAAGTACATGTTCAAAACCTTTTACAAACTCTAGAAAATTATTTATGACGTTTTGTTCAAACCATCTTGAGAAAAATGATAATAATTTAATTGCTATTATCACAACATAATCAATCAACTCATCCACCTCCAAGTGGTGTCAATAGGCATAGGTTCATAACTGCTTGGCTCCTTAAAAGAATATCTATAGCTTCTAAACAGAGTTCCAGATTGTAATTTTCAAATTTGGAATTGTATTGTGACATTCATTTTTCGATAACTTCTATTGAAAGTATCAATATAGCAGGAATACAAATCATATGATGAGATTGTACTCCTGGAACCAAAATACAGAGTAAAAATTGAGTATGTCATGCCTTTACATAGATCATTAATCTATTTTGCACCCTTTAGCAGATTGATTGCCTTGAATAGTTGGGCATCGGTAGCTTCGATAGTCTTATCTAACTCTGTTTGATTGGCTTTATTTTTTATTAAGTCTCGTAATTCTTCTCGCATCAAATGTTCAATATCCTGCACCGTACTATGAGATCCTTTCTGTTCTAGTTCATGTTCCACATATTCAAAATTATCTAAATAGGCACCAGTTGCTAATTCTTCTGCACCTGTATAATTTTTGTTATTATACTCGACTGATGTCTGGTTCAACAGATTTCTTGCGTTTTGCAAATAGTGAATAGATTTGCTAGATTCGTTTTCATGCTTGGTCGTCTCATTTGCTTGTGCAAATACACCCTCTAATTCAGTAAATAAGGCGGGAATCAATATAGCAGCAATTAGAATTGACCAGCTTTTCATTTTTTTCATTGTTAGGTTCCCCTAATTGCATTTTACGTTCTATTTAAACAGTGTTTTTTGCTTAGCGACGTATATAACTGATAATATTTTATTTTTTTCACTATTTTACCATCTCATATTCTCCATGGGTATGCTTGGAATATTTTTTAAACTTTTAATTCAAATCTAGTTAGCAATTTGGCAATTTTTAAATTGTTTATTTAAATGTTCAAATCTTCAAAAAAAGAAAAAGGGGTTTCCTGGTCACGTCCACGCGTTAGTTCACATGATATTAATAGATATTAATGATATCTATTTACCAGTCGTGTTACCGGCCATTCCAGTCATGTTACCAGTCGTGTTACCGGCCATTCCAGTCATGTTACCAGTCGTGTTACCGGCCATTCCAGTCATGTTTTCAGCAAACACAACTGTACCAATTGCTGGTACTAGTAAGACTGCCAAAGCCAATGCGATTGCTAATGACAAAATAAGTGTTGTAGCCATTTTTATAAGAAACGATACTACTTTATATAAATATTTCCTGAAAATTGGATTTCAAAAAATCAGTATAATTTAATGATTAAATTATCAAAATGCTAACGAATTTTATCATTCTACTTAAAATATTAAATTATTCTTAATTTTCCGAAACGATGATTCATATCATTTTTAAGAGATTACCATTATCAAGAAGATTAAATTTTGATATTTTTACTATTTACCAGTATTTATTATGAATATACACCATTTATTTACAATATAGTTCAAGTATTGAATTTAAATTTTTTATTGCGTTAATTATTTATAAATTTGAGTTTCTAATAAAAATGTGAGTATGAACTCAGCTTTCGGATATGGGCTATTGCCTTTTAGAATTATAGCAGGTGTTACCTTTATTGCAGATGGAGTACCAAAATTTTTCGGTGTCTCGGAGGGATACGGTTTCTTTCAATTTGTAAATTTACCCCTGAATTGTTTGTGCCTATAGCACACCTCGAATTAATAGGAGGTTTAGCTATTTTGCTTGGTATTCTAACAAGGATTGCTTCAGTACTATTAATAATTGAACTGCTAGGTGCAATACTGACAATCAAATTATCTAAAGGATTTATTGGCGGGTACGAGTTTGAACTACTTCTAATAGCAATATGTTTATCACTTGTCATCATGGGACCTGGAAAAATTTCTATCGAGAATGCGATCCTAAGAAGAGAAATATTCTCCAGAGGGAAACAGTTATCGACAGACATCTCAAGCACCCATTAATTAGTGTTTTAATCATCAGTTCTATTTTTTGTGACTTTCAATTATGGTAAAAATAATAATTATTTGATACTCGCACAGCATATCCACAATGCTAATGCATAATTAAAAATGCCATGTCATTTTCATGAAGATGTCAGTCCCCATCTTTCACGTACTTTTTCCTCCAGTCTCGAAAAAATAAATCTATCAAAAATTAAACCAATCGCAAATATTACAATCATAGTTGCTATTATCTGACTCATGTTAGAAAACTCTCTTCCTACAGATAAAATATAACCTAATCCTATACCAGTAGTAATCAACATCTCAGCGCCTATCAAAGCGTGCCAAGCAAAAGACCAAGTTTGCCTCAGACCCATTATTAAAGAAGGCGCAGAGGCGGGTATCATGACACTCCTAAATAATAAAAAACCACTCGCTCCCATATTCCGCCCTGCTCGTACATAAATGGGCGGGATGTTTCTAATTGCACCGTAGGTAGAATTCATCACTGAGAAGACGGAATTCATGACAATGACGAATAGTATTCCTAAATCATTAAATCCTATCAGTAGAATTGCAAACGGAACCCAAGCTATACTTGGAAAAGACTGCAGTCCCAATGCAAATGAACTCATCGTTTTTCCAAATTGATTAAATCTAACCATAACAAGCCCAACACATCCACCAATCACAACTGAGATTACAAATCCAACGAATAATCGCCAGAGCGTAACGACTATGCTTTCTATCAAAATATTTTCCTGCACTAAATCTACAAAAGATTGGGCTACCATTGCTGGTGAAGGGAGAGAGACGACAGGCCAGATGTGTAGGGAAAATACAATTTGCCAGATTATCAGAAATACTATTAAAAATGAAATAATGCTAAAGATATCTTTCAAGTTGAAATTGATATTTTTTTTTAAATTTATTGGAGAATCCATGTCAGAAATCCTTTACTGATTACTCCTCTCATGGAACCATATTATTATCAAATTCAATTGTGATCGGATCGCCATACTATACAGATTTTAAATTTGTTGATCATCATGGAAATATAAATGGTTTCTATTTCGATTGCTCAATTAATTTTGATCCCCTGAATAAGTAATCATTTGTTCCGTTATGATGAGTCGAGGTGGACATATAAAATCGCATGTAGGTTTAACCGTTTTAATGAACCGTTAAGTAGCTAGTCTAAAAACGACCCTAATTTTGAATGTACTATTCAAGGGTACTCAACCCGAAATCTACATGAGGGCTTGCTTTATCGCTCCCTCAAATACTGAGTAAGGCTGAGCACCTTCTATTTTTAGTGGAGGCTTTCCGTCGGCAATTATGATGAAAGTTGGGGTGCTCGTCAAACCTATACTTCGGGCCAAATTATCATTTGTAACCACTAAATTTTCATATTTGTTAGAGTCAAGGCATGTTGAAAATTTCTTCACATCATAAATCCCTGCGTAAACTGCAAACTGGGTTAGACTATTTTTTGAAACCCAATCAGTGTTTTCTCCTTTTGAATTTCTATATACTTCGTCATGGTATGGCCAGTATTTTCCTTGTTCTGCAGCACAATAAGATCCAATGGCAGCAAGGGTTGATAATTTATCTGATGGTCTATCATTTATAACGAAATCCTTAAACAAGAAGTTGATCATACCTGTTTTGACAAAATTATTAACTATTTGATCCTTGGTCTCTCTATCAAATCTTGCACAAAATTGACATTGGTAATCACCAAATTCTATTAAAGTTACTTTGGCTTTAGTCGTTCCTAGAGCTGATGCGTTTTGAACTATTGGTTGGAGAAGGGTGCTGATAAGCTGCTCATGATTTTCCTGATTTTTGGGGGTATTGTTCTTTCCCATTGTCACAAATGCCGTTACGGAACCTCCAACTAATACTACACCAAAAATAACTGCCCACATCAAGGATTTTTTCTTTAATTTCTTCGAGCTGGATTTATTGACCTTTCGCTTCAATAGATATTCTTGGTTTTAGGAGCATAAAAACCATGGTAAGGGGATATTTATCCAGCAAAATTGAAAATCAATTCCTAAATTTCAATTTTGGGATACATTGATCGTGTCCCAACACTTTCTACATAATTGTCCATCAATATTCCATTTTGGCTTTGGATTATACCTAATGAAACCAATTTTTATTCCACAATTAACACAAAAATTTATTTTGGTTTGATAAGCCGTTTCCTTTTGGTTATAGCATCTTTCACACAAAAAAGTATCATTTTCCATACCCCATTGCCATCTCGGTTTCTTTTTTTTCTCCGGTTCGATTATGATATTACATATAAAGCACTGAGTTTCTTTTGTCTTAATTTTTTCCTCTTCTTCTTTCTGCTTAATTATAAATTCCCTCGTCATTTTCATGTGACAATCATTACAAAGATAACCTGTAAGATTCCAAGATTTATCTGGTTTGTATTTAAATTGAAGAACCTTGTTGCACAGAGTACAGAACTGAGGTTTCCTAAATTGCAAACATTATTTTTTCGAGAATCTTGTAAAAAAATGTATCTTTAGCTTTTAGATTTACCTTAACAGATGTTTTATCATGATTCACAATTTCATTTGACATTTTACATTGAATTCAGACGACTTAATTTAAATGTGAAAATTAGAAAAGTGATAATCAATATTTATGACTAGTTATGCAATAGAATCAAATGATCAATAAACAGTGTCATAATTGTGCTAGGCAAGGTAAGAATTTTTACTGTAATGCGTGTGACAAAACACCTGAATTTTTTGATATCTATAGCTATTACATAAACAGAACATCCAAGAATTCCTTAATAGGTAGATTCAAAGCCTATACTTGGCATGATGTGTTAGAATTCATTAGATATAATTTTTTTCATGATTTAACCGGTGATCTTAATGTAGATTGTGAAAAAGAATTTGCATACATAGAAAGAAAATTATCAAACCAAAGCACAGGCAACCATAGTATTGAAAAGGAATATAGCGAAGATCCGATAGGCTATAAAATTTATTTGAATAAAGATAAGAAACCAATAGAGGATGCGCCAAAAGTCGGAGGCTTTTGGGATTTAACTTTACCATAGGTTAATACTAGTATGGATAGTTAGGATCGATTAGATTAAATTAGGATTGTACTCGCAAAAGAAGTTTTGAACTTTTATTTGAGTCCTTATCACAGTATTAATCAAGTTGAATAAATAACTAACGAAATTGATTGGACTGTAATAAAAGCTTTCTTTACTATCCATAAATGATATTATTAAGCAGTAAATTCAATGATTTCTCTTTTTCCATACTTTATAAATAGTTCATCGTATCTACCCGATTTTGATAATAATAAATTACCATTGTCATCATACATCTTTACAAAATTTGCTCGCATCGCGACATTTCCATTCGAATCAAAGAATCTGATACTATATGCATTCATGCCACCCTGTCTAGTTTCCTTTACGAATTTAGCGGTATTTACATTCTCAAGATTCAAATGTATATGCCATGATTTACCCTCACTACCAATAGTCATCCATTTCTCACTAATTCGAACAGGCAAACCCCTTTCGGATCTTACTTCACAGATGCCATTTCCACTATTTACTGAAAACATGATATCGTCTAGGCTGAGTATATCGGAAACTAATTGTTTAATCAGGTCATGAGACATTGGTAAGATAATATAATGGGTATAATAAAAATACGAGGGAAAACCCGTACTTTAGATCTTTCAGTGATATGACAGATTCGTCAATCAAAATTGAGATGGTTTTTTGAATTGATATTTGCTATTCTTAACGGCTCTGGTATTCTTTGTCCGCCCCTGGTTAATTTTTGGACGATTTGTACAGATTTTTTTAAACTAATTTTGTGTCCAATGCTTATGTAGATGGGATTTTTTCCCTCTTTTTTAAATACGTACCCTAGTATAGATCCATTATATTCAACGAAGTGATCCTTACGTAGAGAACCACATAAGATATTTTTAGCAACTCCTATAGTTGGCTTATCAATGGCATAACCAACGTAACTCGCTAATCCACACTTCCTTGGATGCAATATCCCATGTCCGTCAACTAATAGAATATCAAAGTCAGATTGAATTCCGAGTATTCTCAACGTACTTAGTAGTGGTCCAGATTCTCTCAAGAAAAGCAGACCTGGAATATATGGATATTTTACTTTGCATTTCACATTTACAGATGATATCAAATCAAAATTGGAATTAATTATTACTGCGGAACAATATGCAATATTACCTTTGTATGAAACGTCTATACCGCAAAAAGTTTCTAATTTATTAGGAATATCACGAGTATTTATTCTTGTTGAAATTTGTTTTTGAAATTCAATTGCCCATGCGAAGTTTTTTTCCACATTACTTATTTTAATTCATGTTTCTTAATCTTGACTATTAACTAATTAATAGTTTTATGAGGGTTGATCAAGATTCAATTTTGTTCATCAATTAAATAAAGACCCCAATTGATATTTGATTAAACCTAATCTCTTATTAGAGATTACATTTTGTAGAATCTGGTTGCTTAATCTAGCGATCGAATAGATCTATAAAAAGGAAAGGAATCCTCGCAGAGTTTTTGTAAACTCTGCCAACTCAGACCGTAAAAATGTACAAATTCGTATGATAATGGGCTTATGCAATTCATAGATTCAAGGATGTTTTTTATATGATTGATTGGTTACATTCTGACAGATCATGCGAGAAGAGCTTTCCGAAAGGAAATCACAGGAAGGATATGAATGGCAGATAATTGAGAAAATCAAAGAGACGCACGATACCTATACTTACACATTATTGCCAGTATCTGCCTCACAGAGATTCAATTTCAATTTAGGCCAATTTGTAACATTATATGTAGTATTGAAAAGGCCAACGTCAACAGGAGGTTTTGAGGAGAATCTGGCAACTCGTGCCTATTCAATCGCTTCGTCACCAACAAGAAATTTTTTAGAACTTACGATTAAAGAAGAGAAACCTTACGGGTATATTAATCCTAAAACAGGAAAATCCGATGCTTTTGCCGCTTATTTTAATCAGCAAGTAAAAATAGGGAGTAAGATTAAATTAAAATTAAATCAAGTCAAGGAGCACTTCTTGTGGAAAGTAGATGCGGGACTCGAGAAGAATGTCGCATATTGGTCTGGTGCAAATGGTGCACAATCTGCAAGATCTTTAATTCAGTATATGGAGGACAAAAAGGACCCTGATTTCAGTCTTGTTCTTTTCTACAGTAATACGAACTTACATACAGATCATGCAAATTTAGATATCATAAAAAGTGAAAATCAACCTGTTGATTCATTGAATGTGATTTACTTTAATTGGTTAATAAATATTGCAAAAAAACTTGAGAATTTGAAAGTGATTTTTACATTCACACGAGAGCAAGAAATTCCTGCTCTGTCCTCTACCGATCCAAAAGTTATTTATAGGAAGGGGAGATTCTTCTTAAATCCTGACGGTTCCCCTGAAAGAACTCTACTTAAATATGGTAACAATGTAGAGACATCCTTTAATCCAATATGCGGTAGCAGCGGATTCATAAACGGTACTGTAAGGTTACCGAATGGTACGATAAATAGGGGCAAGGGAGTACTACAAAATTTGATGGAAATTGAAGGGATAAAACCTGAAAAGACCGATAAGGAACAATTCTACCTAGAACAAGTCGATGCAAATCAATGAAATAAAAAAGTATAACACTTTGAGTTTGCGAGATGGTAGGTTAAACGGAATATTCCGAGAATTATCTTCAAAAATCTAGGTTTTATATTTTTTACTATTAAAACAGTATTTCTGTTTATCCGGTTCATAAAAAAAGTCCTGAACTTCAAGTAACTAATCGAAATACACAAATTCGTTTATTGTCAGTCATTGAAAAGAAAATGGTTTTTTGATTTTAGAAAGAATATCTCAATTTTGATAGATGATTATTGAAGAAATAATGTGAAGATTTAGCTATAAAATATAGAGTCAACAGTTAATTGCATTATGTTTTAGAAGATAGCGATATGAATATGAAGAAGGAAATGTTCCTCGGTGTCATCTTTCTTGTAACGGCCATCTTCTTTGTGTCGTCAACTCCTGTGATAAACCATGCTTTTGCAAAAAGCCATGATTCACAAGCACAAGACGACTCAGGCAGCAAGCAAGCACAAGACGACTCAGGCAGCAAGCAAGCACAAGACGACTCAGGCAGCAAGCAAGCACAAGACGACTCA
>Ga0209811_10000074_pt1 | contig 44247 bp, 28 predicted proteins | sample Coa_R1_6_FD_187161 | JGI IMG/M metagenome (GOLD analysis project Ga0209811, IMG submission 187161) | Surface soil microbial communities from Centralia Pennsylvania, which are recovering from an underground coalmine fire. - Coalmine... | ecosystem: Environmental > Terrestrial > Soil >... | reverse complement strand
CGAAGGACAGGACGCTGGCATTCGCAAACTGAACGGCGAGGGCAAGCCCGGTGGCGAAAAAGACGTCATCATGCCGGTGGTCGTCAACAATGGCCTGATCTACGTCGCGGGAATAGGGGCGCACGATTCGCGCGACCAGAAGGAGTGGACCATCGAGTCGCACACCAAGATCGTGATGGACAAGCTGCAGAAGATGGTCGAAGTCGGCGGTGGAACGATGGACACGGTTCTGCAGGCAAATGTGTTCCTCGTGAAAATTGAGCACTGGGACGGGATGCACAAGACCTTCGCGACCTACTTCCCGCACGGCGGCCCTTCGAGGACCACGGTAGCTGTTGCCGCGCTTCCGGGGGACTCGCTGGTCGAAATCAATTGCATTGCCGCGGTTGCGAAAAAGTAAAGCCCAAGGAGCAGACTTCATGCAATTCCGCACGAAGTGGAACCGGCGCGGTTTTCTCGGGACCGCGGCCGCGATTGCGGCGTCCGTGTTCGCACCCCGCAAGCTGTTTTCGGCTGCTGAGCAGACATCCGGTACATCGGTGAGCGGCTTCGGGCAGACCGGCAATCCCTACGAAGAACTGGGCGTCGCGACCGTGATCAATTGCGAAGGCACGATGACGATGCTGGGGGGCTCCATTCTCCGGCCTGAGCTCGAAGCAGTGATGGCGATGGCCGGTAAACACTTCGTAAGCGTCCCTGAACTCGAGGTGGCGGCGGGCAAGCGCATTACCGAAATGCTGAAGTTGCCGGAAGGCTACAGCGCGCTGGTAACGTCAGGAGCGGCTGCTGCGATTCAATCAGGCCTGGCGGGTATTCTCACCGGCGACAACGAGGCGCTCATCAAGCAACTCCCTGACCTGACGGGCATGAAATCTGAGGTCATCATTCAGAAATCGCACCGCAACCCGTTCGACCACCAGTTGCGCACTACGGGAGTGAAGCTGGTCGAAATCGAAACGCGGGAGCAGTTGCGGAGGGCGGTCAGCGATCGCACCGCCATGATGCACTTCTCGAACTTTGCCAACGCCGCGGGACAAATCAAAGTCGATGAGTGGGTGAAACTCGCCAAGCAGTACAACGTTCCATGCATGAACGACGCTGCCGCCGATACCCCTCCGGTATCACATCTTTGGGACTACGCCGTCATGGGTTACGACCTGGTGACGTTCAGCGGCGGAAAAGCGATGCGTGGTCCCCAATGCGCCGGATTGCTGATTGGGCGCAAAGACCTGGTCGCCTACGCTCTGCTGAACAACAGCCCGCACGAAGACACGCTGGGTCGCAGTCAGAAGGTCGGCAAGGAAGAAATTCTCGGCATGGTCAAAGCCCTTGAGCTCTACCTGAAGGAAGATCACGATGCGCTCTCGAAAGAGTGGCAGAATCGGCTGGAAACGATTTCGCGTGAGCTCACTAAGATTCCCGGTGTGAGCACGTCGTACTTCATGCCGGATATCGCGAATCACGTTCCGCACATGCAGATCACCTGGGACTCAAAGATCTCGGCGACTCCTCAGCAAGTCTCGAAGACTTTGCGAAGCGCGAAGCCGTCGATCGTGATCGGCGGCGGCGAGGGGCGTCCGGGCCTGACGATGTGTTCGTTCATGCTGCAACCGGGCGAGGAAAAAATTGTCGCCGAACAACTGTCAAGTGTGTTGCGGCAGCATACGGCGTGAGAATGCAACGAACGATGGCGAACGGCCGACAGGGAAGCCGCACGTCAGTTCGCCGGCATGCGCAATTTCGATCCTTTGTTCTCGAGCCAGGCATTAAATTCCTCGCGCATTTTGGGCGTCCACTTTCCATCGATCTGCCCCGGCGTATATTTTCCTTCGCGCAACATCGTGTGCCCCCACTGGTCGATCATGCGGTCCATTTCAGTTTCGTCAGCAAGTTTCTCCGCCAGTTGCGGTGGAACAAACGTAACGCCTTCCGGATCGCCGATAGTGATGTCACCGGGCATCACGGTCACATCTCCAATGCGAATGGGGGTGTTAATGCCCGTGAGCATCACGTTCTCGAGAGCCGATGGGTCGACGCCGCGGGTGTAAACCTCAAATCCGGAAATTTGCTCAATGCCGGTGACGTCCCGGATCGCGCCGTTCACGATCAGCCCGTTGTGGCTTTTCGCATAGATAGCAGTGGCAAGATTGTCGCCGATGATGGTTCCGTAGCGAGTCTTTCCAAAAAGATCGACAACGAGAACATCGCCAGGCTGAAGGATGTCGATGATCCAGGAGCTCTCGTCGCCGACGCGATTCTCCTTCTTGCCATTCTGCTGAACCGCCGAGTTGAAGTCCGGGCGCGTCGGCATGAACACGGCAGTGCCTACGCGGCCGACGAGACGTTGGCCGGGATTCACCACTCGCCAGCCGCCTTCAAACTGATCGCGATAGCCGGCATCCTGCAAGGCGTCCCAAGCCTGATCGGCCGTCACGTCTTTCAAGCGTGCCAATACCGAGTCGGCTACATTCGGGCGTCCATCCGGGAAGCGATCCCCACGCTAGTCGGGGGTGAATTCAACGCGCTGTTCTCGCGGAAACAAGTCAAGTTGGCCGACCGCGAGAGCAGGCATTGCAACCAATCCGACAAGGACGAGAGCAACTCGATAGGTTATTCGTCTCATAGGATTCGAGCGAAAGGGCCGCAGAATCAAATCGACCACAAACTGGCGGCGAAGGTACCACAAGGGAATCTCCGGAACAAACCCGACCAGGCATGCGCAGAGCCGTCGCGGAGACATCTATGACCATTGCCGGAACGACTCGGGTGCGATGGCTACTGGTGTTCTGGTTATTTGTATTGAGTGCTGTCTCTTACCTCGACCGGGTCAATATCTCGATTGCGGGCGGAGCGATCGTCGATGCCTACCACCTCACCGACGTGCAACTGGGAAAGGTCTTCAGCGCTTTGGTAGCGGGATACGCACTGTTTCAGACCATTGGTGGCCAACTGGCAGATCGCTTCGGCCCTCGTCGCGTGTTAACAGGCGGCGTCATCTGGTGGGGAGTTTTCACAGCGCTCACCGCGCTGGTTCCCACGAACTTTGCCGGGGCTCTTCTCGCTTTCATGACGGTTCGCTTTCTGCTGGGGGCAGGCGAAGCTGTCATCTATCCGGCAGCCAACCAGTTTGTTTCGCGTTGGATCCCGGTGCGGGAGCGCGGAATTGCGAACGGATGGATCTTTGCTGGCGTGGGAGCGGGAGCCGGGCTCAGTCCTCCTCTCATCACGTACCTGATGATCCACTACGGATGGAGGTCGTCCTTCTGGGTCTGCGCGGTTCTCGGATTGGTTGCTGGAGCAGTGTGGTACCTGTTGGCGCGGGACACGCCCGCCGAACACCCGAGCGTGGCGCCTTCCGAACTCGCAACCATTGAAGCCGGACTTACGGCTCCAAAATTGGCCGAGGGCGCCGTCGCGCGCGTGCCGTGGAAGCGTGTGGCGGCGAGCTCAAACGTGTGGGCGCTCACGCTCAGCTACTTCTGCTATGGCTACGTTGCGTGGATTTTTTTTAGCTGGTTCTATCGCTATCTCGCAAAAGTCCGCGGTCTCGATCTGAAATCCAGCGCGTTCTATTCCATGCTTCCGTTCCTTGCCATGCTGGTCTGTTGTCTTATGGGCGGGACGATCAACGACCGGCTCACCAAATGGCGTGGACCGCGGGTGGGGCGGTGCGTCGTGGCCGCGGCTGCCATGGCGATTGCGGGAGTCTTTGTTGCGTTGGGTGCGCGGGCCGAAGACGTCCGCGTGGCAAGCATCGTCTTAGCCGGAGGAGCGGGAGCGCTCTATGTGGCGCAAAGCTCCTTTTGGTCGGTGACAGCCGACATCGCCGGCGGTTCGGCCGGTTCCGTTTCCGGATTCATGAACATGGGTGGCCAAATTGGAGGAGCCGTGACCGGCTCGCTAACACCCTGGATCGCCGCTCGCTACGGCTGGACTGCCTCGTTCCTGGTCGCATCCGCGTTGTGTGTACTCGGTGGCGTTTGCTGGTTGATGGTCAATCCGTCGAACACGCTAACGGCAGTCGGCGAGTCTTCGAACTGAAAGCATCGGAATTCAAGTCTCCCGATCTGGCGGGGAAAGAGAAGCCTCACCTCTTCCAGAGCTATTTGTGCCAGGGATTGATAGCGCGGAACATCCCTGAGAGTTGCTATCATGGAATCCTGCCAGCCCGGGCGCGTAGCTCAAACGGATAGAGCATCGGATTTCTAATCCGAGGGTTGCAGGTTCAATTCCTGCCGCGCCTACCATTTCTGGTTCGACGAGTGTCGACCCGTGCGGTTTTCAAGCGCAGCGTCAGCTTGCTCGCCGTGATCGAATGAAAAACGTACTTTCCCCATATCACGAGTAGAGGCGGCTGCTTGGCGCGCATCCCTGCTTGCCACTCGGGATAGGAGTCGACATTCGTTCGCGCCATTTAGGTAAAGTGAGTTTAGCTTTTCGCTCCGGTCAGGCTATCTCTTCCACCCAGGTCCGCGCAGGATGACACCCGCTTTCATCCCAGTGAGGTGTCCATCGTCGTATTCGAGCTGTCCGTTGACGAACACGTACTTCACTCCCTCAGAAAGCACCGATGGAGTCTCATAGGTGGATTTATCTCTGATGATTGCAGGATCGAAGACCGTCACATCTGCGAAGTAGCCCACCTTTAGAAGGCCGCGGTCACGCAAGCGTTCGCGCTGAGCCGGCAATGAGGTGATTTTGCGAATCGCTTGCTCCAAAAGAAGTAGGTGCTCATCGCGGACGTAGTGTCCAAGCAAGCGCGGCATGGAGCCGAAGGCACGCGGATGAGAGTGGAATTCGAACAGAGGGCCATCCATCGAGAGTTCGCTGGCATCAAGGCCGATGCTGGTCCAAGATTGCTTTAAGCCGTAGCGAAGATCGTTTTCATTGGCGATGAAATACAGGGCCCCCGTCTGGGCCTTGTCGGCCAGCACCAGATCGAAAAGGGCGTCGAGCGGTGCCTTGTTTTGGCTGGCAGCGATCTGAGCCAGCGTCTGGCCATCGCATTTCTTAAGGTCGGGATTCTCGATGCCGGAAATGAGCACTCCTGACGCACCTCCGCTGCCGAGATACAAGTTCTCCCAGTCGGGATGCTCCGTCGCCATTTCGCGTTTGATTCGGGCGCGAGTTTGAGGATCTTTGAGGCGTTCAAGTAATTTCTGCGTGCCACCTTCCGCGACCCATGGCGGCAAACTGGAGGCGAGGGCGGTTCCGCCTGCGACATAGGGATACATGTCGGCGGAAACGTCTTGTCCTGCATCGCGGGCACCTTGGATTTTGGCAACGATCTTCGGCATCGATCCCCAACGCGGTTTGCCAATGACTTTCAAATGAAAAATCTCGACGGGCAGATGAGCTTCTTGGCCGATGCGTAACGCCTCGTCGATCGCAGCGCCTTCGGTCTGCCCTTCGCTGCGCATGTGGCTGGCGTAGACGCCGCCATAGCGCGAAACTACTTTTGCCAACTCAATAAGTTCTTCTGTTTTCGCGTAATGTCCTGGGGGATAAATCAGCGCGGTCGAGATACCGAACGCTCCGTCCTGCATTGCTTGCGCGACCAACGCCTTCATCTGTTCGAGTTCGTCGGGGGTCGGAACCCGATTCTCGTCGCCCAAGATCATCTCCCTGATCTGCGCTGCCCCCACATAGGTTCCGATGTTGAGCGGCGTGCCGGATTTTTCGAGCCGCGCAAAGTACTCGGCCAACGTGGACCAATCCACCTTCAAGTGATACTGGTCGAGGCCAGGCTGAAGTTGCGCCAATGTGCGCTGGTTCTGTGGGGCAACTGAGGCGCCTTCCCCGGTGATTTCCGTTGTGATTCCCTGCGAGAGCTTGCTCAAGGAACGATTGTCGATCAGCAACGCCATTTCCGACTGGCCCAACATGTCGATGAAGCCTGGAGCAACCACCAAGTCCTTCGCATCAATGACGCGCTTGGCATCGGCTCCGGCCAAGTTGCCGATGGCGGCAATGCGGTCGCCACGGATCGCCACATCGCCGGACACCCACGGATTGCCAGACCCGTCGATGATTCGGCCGTTCCGGATGATCACGTCGTAACGGCTATCCGAGGCAGCCGTGGCTGGGGAATAAAGATCGGCATCATACGCGGCTGCCGCGATTTCACCCAGAGCTTCGCCCGCAATTTTCTGCGCGGCTTCAGGATCTTCCAACGAAACAGACACCATGTTGATGAAACCCGCGAGGGCGAGGTGCTCGCCGCTGGCCGTCTCCATGTAGCCAACCAGGCCTTTACCGGTAACCATCATCTTCTTGTTCAGCGCGTCGTATCCGCCATTGGTGCCCGTCTTTGCGTAGACGTGGCCGGCTGCCGGTGAATTCACCTGGATGTGCGAAAGCGTCCCATCGCGGCCGAGGATGGGCAGGCCACGTCGAAAATCGGTGAAGTCTTTCTGCGCGGACATGAACTTCAAATAGTGAATCATCAAATCAGGAGTGAAGAAGGCATTACCACCCGCGCCATCGCTTTGCGCAGCCGCTGTCAAGTCGAGATCACCTTTTTTAAGAAACTCACGTTCCAGATCGAATCCCGCCTGGTCGATCTCTTTATCTTTGTGAGCGAGCAGGGCTCCCAGCAAGAAGGGGCCCATGGAAGCGTGGAGATTCTGGCTGAGCTTCAGGGTGATCTTTACTTCTTCTTTCAGGGGCGGCGAGATGTGCTCGGCGATCAGGTTCTCGCTCAAATAGCTGGCGGCGAGCGCCTTGAAGTCTGGTGCTTTTTCGCCCGCAGGCGCGGAGATGTCCACTCCTTTCTCTTTGAGCGCTTCGGCAAGTACGGTGGCCGCAAACCGGCTTGGCTCCGGCACGGGATACGCCATCATTCCGGATCCCTTGCCGGGCGGAAGAGTGCCCGTGACCGTGATACCGCGGGTGCCATCCGCATTGGCTTTCTCGGCGGTGTAGTTAAGGCTGGGCTTCGAATCAGCCTTTCCAGTGGTGGCCTGATTGATGATCTGCAAATACGCGGTCTTGGGAGACACCTGCAAAGTTATCGGTGCGCCTTCTTTGTCTCCGCCAGTTGCGATCACATCGACGACGTTGTCATTGACGACGATTGGGGAGATCACTACGTTGGTCCCCAGTTCCCGGTCGCCCTCTGGAAAGAGGCTGACGTCCGCCAAGACTCGGCCTTTGACATGCCGGATGCCCTTGTCCGCAATCTGCTGCGCGAGTTTACGGACGACCAGCAACGGATCGCCTATTCCCTTGCTGTCGGGACCTCCGTAAGAGTGATCCATGGTTTCGTATGCCAATGTGCCATCGGGTTGAATGCGGCCCGATAGATTTGGATCGCCGCTGGCGACGATCACGATATCTCCATCTAACGTGCCATTTTTCTTGACAGGGCCCGTGCGGTACACGCGGGTGTGAAACTGGTAGTCGCCTCCCAAAAGTTCCAGTATCGCTCCTTCGGTGAGCAACTTCGTGGTGGATCCTGGAACCATCAGCTTGTCGGCATTGAGCTGGTAGATGAGCTTCGAGTTGTCGAGCGAATAGAACTCGACGCCGAAGGTGGAGTGCGCAAATTCCGGCCGGCTCATGATTGTTTGAAGACGTTCGGGTAAGGTCGTGTTTTTCTGACAAAAGAGCGCTGATTGAAACAGGTTCAGGATGGCAAGCGCTGCGATCAGGCAACGAAGAGTATTCCTCATGGATGATTGCTCCGGAAGGGATGCCGGTGCTGGCTGAAGAACGGGATTCCTTACGCATTTCAGGCGCTCACCTGAACGCGACGCTTCCAGTTCTGGCTTCGCACGGTGAGGCGCTGAATCAATTCTCTTTTCACGGTGTATCCCAGACCCGGGGTAGTGGGGGAATGAATCGTACCTCGTGAAGTGACTTCGACCTCGGGCTCAATGACATCTTCGGCCCAATAGCGATTGCTGGCAGAGACGTCGCCGGGAAGGGTAAACCCGGGCAGCGTTGACATGGCGATGTTGTGTGCGCGACCAATACCCGACTCCAGCATTCCGCCACACCATACCGGAACGCCGCGCTCGAAACAGAGATGGTGTACGGTGCGTGCGCTGCGATGCCCACCCACACGCCCGAGCTTGATATTGATAATTCTGCACGCGCCCAACCCGATGGCGGCCAGGGCCTGGTGTTCGTTGTTGATGCATTCATCCAAACAGATTGCGGTGGCTATTTGTGCCTGCAGGGCAGCATGAGAGTAAATGTCGTCCCATTCGAGGGGCTGCTCAATCATTAGCAGGTTGAATTTGTCGAGCTGGCGTAGATGGTCGACGTCGCTCAAGCGGTAAGCCGAGTTGGCATCAACCGAAAGCAAGATGTTCGGAAATTGCTCGCGAACGGCGGCTACGTAGTCCAGATCTTTGCCGGGCTTGATTTTGAGCTTGATGCGCTGGTATCCGCTCTGCAACTCCCGCGTGACCCTGTCCACCAGAGACTGGGGATTCTCGCGGATTCCCAAAGATACTCCGCAATTAATTTCAGATCTCGTCCCGCCCAGCAATCTCCACAACGGCAATTCCTTTTCCTGGGCCTCAATGTCCCAGAGTGCATTCTCGACGCCGGACTTGGCCATGTAGTGGCCGCGAATGCCCGCGAGTGCGTGAGGTACTTCCGCGGCGCTCGTTAGATCTGCCCCCGAAATTACGGGTGCGATGAAGTCCGAAACAATGTGCCAAGCGGTATCGGTGGTTTCGGAATTGTAAGAGGGAGTTTCGATGGCAGTGATTTCACCCCATCCGGTAATGCCATCTGCCAACACTTCCACGAGAAGAATTCGCCGGTCCTGGGTGATACCGAAACTGGTCTCGAAGGGAGCTTTGAGGCGCATGCGAATCTCTCGGAGCGTGATCTGCTCGATCTTCATAAACTCCCCGTCCGCAGCGACCGTTTTTCTGGTCCGCCGAAATCGACTGCTTCCTTTTAAAACCGCAGCGAATCGCTGTCAAGCGGAAATGCACCATTTGGTGATTAGTATTGACATCATGCACCATTCGGTGTAAACCTTCCGAAATTCGAGGGGGGCGAAACTAGGCGTGGCGTCGCGAGCGAAACCGGCAACAGGTCCGATCCGCCACAACGGAACGGATGCGGATCGCAAGCCGTGGATGACCGCGCTGGAGCAGCGCCTCGCACAAGCGCAGACCGAACTCAATGCCAGCCGCCGGCAATTGTTGCAGGCAATTCTCGACAACGCTGACGACAACCACTTCTTATCGTCACGTTCGCTGGCCAAGCGCTACCAGGTCGACAAAGCAACCATCGTGCGCAGCATCCAGGCGCTTGGTTATAAGCGCTATGCGGAGTTCGCGACTGATCTGCGAGCACATTTCATCAGCCGGATCACGCCCTACACGCTAATGAAGTCCGCGGCGCGCGAGAAGCGCACCGTGGCCGGACACGTGGAACACAGCCTTGAAATGGATCTTCACAATCTTCAGTCGTTGCGCTCGACTCTCGATACAAACGACGTAATCCAGATGGCCAAGCGCTTGGGTCGCGCTCGCCGCATTCTTGTCGTTGGTGTGGACTTCGCCGCAGGGCTCTCTTACCTGATGGCATATGCCCTAGTTTCTCTCGGTTACAACGCCGAGGCTCCCGTCGGGTCATCGGGCAATCTGCACCAGAAGATTAGCCTCCTCGGCGCCAAGGACCTGCTGATCGCAATCAGTTTTGGCCGCTGTCTGCAAGCCACGGTCGACGCGGTATTGCACGCCCGTCAGAACGAGGTACCGACATTCGGAATCACGGATAGCGAGAAGACTCCGATTGCCCGCTTCTGTGATTTCTTCTGGGTCGCTTCGATTGCCAATCCATCATTCCACGGATCGTACGTAGCTCCCTTTGCAGCTATGGACGCGCTCTTCGTTGCCTGTGCGCACCTTCAGCCCAAACGCTCGCTGGCACTATTGCGCCGAAAAGATCAGGATTCGCGATCGCGCTGGTACTCGCCCGACACCTCCGGCACGTCGAACCGGAGGAATGCCAAGGAGGACGATTATGTTTTGCCTGGACTCGATGAAAGAAACTCGTAGGCTCTCGATATTCCCCATACAGAAAGTGATGGCGAGAATAGCGCGCGTGGCCAGTCGTGGTATCTGGATGGGCTTGATCGTGATGGTTGCGACGATTGGCATTTCCAGGCGAAGCCAGGCGCAAACCGCCGCAACCGGTGGAATTGCGGGAATCGTAACCGACGCCAGCGGCGCAGTTGTGGGAAATGCCAAGATTACGGTCACAGGCGACGTCACAGGCGATATCCATACCGGGACGTCAACCAGCAACGGCAGCTATGTAGTTCCGCTCCTGCCTCCGGGCAATTACACGGTGCGTGCTTCCAAGACCGGCTTCAAGGAGTTAGTTCGCACAGGCCTGACAGTGCATGTTACCGAGACCACAGTTGCTAATCTTCAACTCACTGTGGGCGCCTCCTCGGAAGTCGTGACGGTTTCGTCTGAAGCGGAACTTCTCGATACGCACGACCCGGCGCTCGGAAAGGTGACGAACGAACTCATTGTTTCTTCCCTGCCTTTGGTGACGCGAAACTACACGCAGATCATCGGTCTCTCTCCGGGAGTTGCCACCGAAGTTACCAACGCGGCTGACTTAGGGAGGGGCGCCGGGAGTGAGGCGATTGGAGACAGGGGATTTTCGGTTCACGGTGGACCGACGAATGACAATAATTACCAGGTTAACGGAGTCGAGGTAAATGACCTCATGGGCTCCGGTTCGTTCAGCGGCGGAATTGCGGTACCCAATCCCGACACCATTCAAGAATTCAAAGTTCAGACCGGCCAATATGACGCTTCCTATGGAAGGAATGCCGGTGCAAATGTGGATCTCGTGACGAAGCGGGGAGCGAATGCTATTCACGGGACCGCATTCGAGTTCTTTCGGAATGATGTGCTCAATGCGAATGACTATTTCTTGAAGCAGGATGGTCAGCCGCGTCCTGTAATCAAACAAAATCAGTTCGGTGGATCTTTGGGCGGTCCGATTGCCAAAGACAAGCTTTTCTACTTTGGTTCCTATCAAGGTACGCGTCAGCGCAACGGGTTGGGCGGTGGCCTCTGCAATAGCAACGTACCGTCTCCACCGTTGACGGATGACCGGTCGCGTGCAGGACTAGGGGCTCTGTTCAATGGTCCCAGCGGCGGAACCATTGCGCAGGACGGGTCAAATATCGATGATCGGTCCTTCGCTCTGCTCAATCAAAAGTTGCCGAATGGCAAATACGTGATCCCGTCGCCTCAGACAGTTGACGAGTCGCAATCTTTTTTCAGCCAGGGATCGTCGACTTTCAGCCAGGCCTGCCCATTCAGGGAAGACCAATTCCTGATCAGCGTGGATTATTTTCCCAGCGTAAAGAGTTCGATCAATGGCCGGTTTTTCTACTCGAATGACAGCCAGTCCGCTTTGCTGCCGACCAACGCCAACATCTCTGGTTTTGGCTTGCCCGGTTTTCCCCAATCGGATGACAATTGGTTTCGAGTCTTCTCGCTGAGCCATACCTACAGCTTCAGTCCGCAGTTCATCAATCAATTTACGGTTGGCTACCATCGGCTGCGTGGAGCCATCGATCAGAGCGAACCTTTTACTTATTCCGACATCGGTGTCACGGCTCCGGATTTTGTGAATAGCTTCCCGGAGATCGGTGTCGTGGGCTCATTTCAGACGGGAGGAAACGGACAAGGCATCCACATCGCCCAGAATAAGTACAACGTTGCTGACTCGATTCTCTGGTCTAGCGGGCGGCATTCGATCCATTTCGGAGGCGGTGTTGAGCGCGCCCAAATCAACCAGACGGATTTTCACTTTTTCGGTGGAATTCAGTTCCCGGACTACACCCAGTTCCTGCTCGGAAACGGATCAGTCACCATCGACGTTCCGGGGCTGTTCGATCGTTATTGGCGTACTTGGGACTGGAATCTTTTTGCCCAGGATGACATCAAGGTCAGTCAGAAGTTCACTGTGAATCTGGGATTGCGCTACGAACGGCTTGGCGATTTATCGGACGAATTAGGAAGAAACTCGAGCTTCGATCCTGCACGTGCTGACCACACTGGCGCGGGGAGTCAGGCGGGTTTCATTGTGGCTTCCAACCTCAAGGGCGTGAGCCTCCCGCCCGGAGTCATCCGCGCACCCAACGAGGCGGCAACCAACGGATTGGGAAAAAATACCTGGGGTCCGCGCATAGGTTTCGCCTGGGAACTTCCCGGCGGTAAGAGTGTGCTCCGTGGCGGCTACGGCATTTATTATTCGCGCACCAGCGGTCAACCCATATTGCAGGAATTAACAGGCCCTCCTTTCGGCCAGATTCGTTTTGTGCAGAGCATCAACATCCCGTTCGCGCAACCATTTCAGGACCCACCAGTGTTGCCATCGTTCCCCACGTACTCGGCAGCGACTTGCACAGTTCCGCTTCTCGACCCAGGCTGCGTCTCTTTCGTCAACGTTTCCGCGGATGTGAAGCCACCGCTGACGCAGAATTACAGCCTCAATGCGCAGGTGGCATTGCGTCCCGATCTGGCGCTCGAAGTTGGATACCAGGGTGCGCGCAGCACGCGCTTATGGGAATTTCGCAATTTCGATCAGGCCTTCTCAGCAAGTCCGGGACATCCGATTAACGGAGAGACCGAGAACACTTTTTTTAATATCACCCCTCGCACTCCAGTTCCCGGACTTAATTCAGTCAGTGCGGGGCAGGTAATGGCAACCGGAGCATCCTGGTACAACGCACTCGTCGCCAGCCTTAACAAGCGCTTCAGCCATGGGCTGCAGTTCCTGGCGTCGTACACGTGGTCAAGCGCCCTTGGTACTTCGCAGTCGTTCGCCACCGGTACCCAGCTTGGCGGCGCGGTCGTGGGCGACCAGAATAATCCCAGGGCCCGGTATGGCTGGGACGACTTTGTACGGCCGCATCGCTTCATTTTCAGCGGCGTGTATCAACTTCCCGGCTTCGGCCAAGCACATTCTGCGATGGGGAAGGCTCTGGGAGGGTGGTCCGTCGCCGGCGTGTTCACGATTCAGTCGGGCCAGCGTCTGACGCCGACCGCCACGAATGCGCAAAACGTGTTCGGTGTTGTGACCGATCGCGCTCCCTTCTCGAACGCTGCCGGATGCAACAATCGGTTTGTAAGCCCAGGATCCGTCCAGAGCAAGCTGAAGAATTACATCAATACTCCGTGTTTTGATCTCAGTCTCAACAGCTACCCCATCATTGGCGCCGACGGAATCGGAACGGATTTCGGAACCAGTGGTATTGGTGAAGTGATTGGACCGGATCAGAATAATTGGGACATCGCACTGATCAAGAGCACCGCATTGACCGAACGGGTGAAATTGGATTTCCGTGCCGAATTCTTCAACGCTTTCAATCACCCTCAATTTGCCAATCCAGACCTGGATGCGGGCTTAAGTGCGCCCGAGTTAGGATTAGTCGCTCCAAATCCCAACTTCGGTCGGATTACGGGACCGAGCACCAACCCGCGAATCATACAGCTCGCGTTGAAGCTGAATTTCTAGACGGGATGGCTGACTGTGGCGCGGGCGTCAGCAGCGTTCGTAGAAGCTAACGCACCGCCGCTACGCCTGCCCGTCGCGGCACAGAGTCTCCAACTCGATGCTTGTGTGAAAAGAGGATTAACGCATGAGAGATTTCGGTTTAGGAGTACGCATGGCTCGCAGGGCTAGAGGTATCGCTCTCATTCTCTGCATGTCTCTTGTCGGTGCATTCGCGCAGGGACCCAAGCCGGCGTTGCCGAAACCTGAGGCAAAGGCCGCAGCCGTACCGACCACTCCCTCCACTTCTCATGAGATGACTCAGGAGGATGTCGGAGCCTTCCTCGACGGCATCTTGCCGCAGCAGTTGGCCCGAGAAGATATTGCCGGCGCGGTCGTGTCGGTCGTTAAGGACGGCAAGGTTCTGTTTGCCAGGGGCTACGGCTACGCTGACGTGGAGAAGAAGACTCCGGTCTCACCGGACAATACGCTCTTCCGCCCAGGATCAATCTCCAAGCTCTTCACCTGGACGGCTGTGATGCAACTGGTCGAGCAGGGAAAGTTGGATCTGGATCGCGACGTCAACGACTATATCGATTACAAAATCCCGGCGACCTTTCCCAAGCCGATTACGTTGCGCAATGTAATGACCCACACGCCGGGTTTCGAGGAAACCGCGCAGGAGTTGTTTGTCGCGGATGCCAAGGACATGAAGCCTCTGGGCGCCTACTTGAAAGCACACTTGCCAGAACGCGTGTATCCGCCGGGCACCACGCCGGCTTATTCCAACTACGCGACTGCGATGGCGGGATACATTGTGCAACGCGTCTCGGGCCAACCCTTCGACGACTACATCGAAGAACACATCCTCAAGCCGCTGGGCATGACGCATTCCACCTTTCGCCAGCCACTGCCGGACGCCCTCGCTCCGTTAATGTCGAAGGGCTACGACGTCGCTTCGCAACCCGCGAAAAAATTTGAATTCGTCGAAGCCTCGCCCGCAGGAAGCTCTTCCGTGTCGGCGATGGACATGACGCGCTTCATGATGACCCACCTGCAAGACGGAAAATTCGGTGATGTCCAGGTCCTGAAGCCGGAGACGGCTCGATTGATGCATGCGCGTCAGTTCGAAAACCATCCCGACATGAATGCGATGGCGCTGGGTTTCTATGAAGAAACGAGGAATGGCCACCGGATTATTGGCCACGCTGGCGACACGGAAAACTTCCACAGCGATCTCCACCTGGTATCGGACGCGCAAGTCGGCTTTTTCATTTCGTACAACAGCGCAGGCAAAGGCGAAGTCCGGGCGCGGGAAGCCGTGTGGCACGCGTTTCTGGATCGTTATTTCCCCTATCAGGTGCCCGAGAAAACAGCGCCTGCGAGCGCCGCGCAGGATGCCCAAGAGGTATCCGGCCACTACCTGGTGAGCCGCCGCGGCGACACCACCATTCTGAAAGTCCTTAACGTCGCCGGCGAGACCAAAGTTTTCCCGAACAGCGACGGCACCATCAGCGTCAGCGACCTGAAAGACATGAACGGCGAACCTAAAAAGTTCCGTGAGGTCGCTCCGATGGAGTACCGCGATGTGAACGATCAGGATCGGATCGCTTTCAAGAAAGACGATGCAGGGAATCTAGTCGGTGTCATTGACTTTCCATTCATGGTCTTCCAGAAAGCAGCCTGGTACCACAACAGCGCTTTCCAGTTGCCCCTGATTGTAGTATCGCTGGTCATCCTGTTGCTCACTGTGCTGCTGTGGCCTGGGATGGCACTAGTTCGGAAGCATTATGGCAAGACGTTGACTCTGACTACGGAGCAACGGCGGCTGCGGTTGCTCGTGAGGCTGGGTTCGCTGGCCTTTCTGCTCTTCTTTGGCGCATACGTTCTCTTCTTCACGATCGCGCTCAAAGACATTGGAATGTTGAGCCCGCGCGGGAATCCGTGGCTGCGCTTGATACAGCTCTTGGGCTGGCTGGGAATCGGAGGCATGATCGTTGCCCTCTACAGTGCATTCCGATCATGGCGCGAATCCGGAGCTTGGCTGTGGAGCCGAATTGGCGAAACACTCATTGCCCTGGCCTTCGTGGGAGTGTTCTGGTTTGTGTTTACCTGGAACATGCTGCATTGGAGCTTGAAATACTGACAGGACGATGCACTTCGGTCGAATCCCTTAGTTGAAGGTAACTTGAATTCGGCCGATGCCATTCTTCTTCAACGCACCAGGACAGAGAATCAAGAAACGGGAGCCCTTTTGCGCCTGAAGAAAAAGTTCGCCAAATATCGCTGACCGCTTCACGCCCAGCCGAAGATCATGCACGATAGAAGCGGATGGCTTTCTTCCAAACTCGTTCCACGCGATCCAGCTACGTGTTTCCCCCGGGTCTTGAGCACAACCTTCTCTGGTATGCCTTTCGTAAGTTTCGTCCGCACGATCCCATTCGCCTTTTTCAGGACCTTGCCGCCCACTTCGGCGATATTGCGCACTACAAGATTGGTCCCGAACACATCGTGTTCCTGAACCATCCGGACTACATTCGTGAAATTCTCGTGGTGCAGAACTTGAACTTCGTAAAGGAGCGCACCGTGCAACGTACGAAGATGTTGCTGGGCGAAGGCATGATCACGAGCGAAGGCCAGGATCATCGCCGGCAACGAATGGCGGCACAGCCTGCATTTCACCGGCAACGCATCCCCGATTACGCAAGCATCATGGTAGAAGAGGCGCTGCTCGAGCGGGAAAGCTGGCGGCCCGGTACGACGATCGATGTCTCGCAACGCATGATGAACTTATCGCTGGCCATCGTCTCGCGCACGCTGTTTTCGACGCGTCTCGGTCCGGAAGCTGCCGAGTTGACCGCCGCCATCAACCGCATCATGGATCTCTACCACTACCTTGTTCTGCTGCCCGCGGTCGAAGTGCTGGTCCATCTCCGTGCCCCCAAGATCGGCAGGTTTGCCAAGGAGCGAGCGCGGCTGGACGCAGTCGTGAACCGCATGATCGACGGACATCGCAAAACCCGCGGAGCTCGCCAAGGAAAAGAGGACTTACTCGATATGATGATCGATTCGGAGGAGGGAACTCCAGACTCCGAAAAAAGGCTGCGCGACCAGGTGATCACGGTCTTCCTGGCTGGATACGAAACAGTCGCGAACGCGCTCACCTGGACCTGGTACTTGCTGTCGCAGAATCCGGAAGCCGAACAGCGCTTTCATAGTGAAATAGATGAAGTGCTCGAACAGCGACCATTTCCCACCGTCGAAGACGTTCGGCGCCTCCGTTATAGCGAGATGGTGGTCGCCGAGTCGATCCGGCTTTACCCGCCTGCCTGGGCCATGGGACGACGGGCGCTCAATGATTTCCGCCTCGGGTCGTATTCACTTCCCGCTCGCACCACGTTGCTGATGTGCCAGTATGTGACGCATCGCGAAAGCCGATTCTTTCCAAAGCCACTGCGATTCATGCCAGAGCGCTGGACTGATGAGGCAAGAGCGAAGCTTACCCGGCTGGCATACTTCCCATTTGGAGCAGGAGGCCGCCAATGCATCGGAGAATCCTTCGCGTGGATGGAAGCAGTTCTCGTTCTGGCGACGCTGGCGCAGAAGTGGAAACTCCGGCTCGTGACAGGACACCGGGTCGAGCCGCAGCCACTGATCACTTTGCGTCCGAAGTACGGCATGCGCATGGAGGTCGAAGCACGTACGCCTATAGCTCGGCCTTCCGCCCGATTCGGCCGTGCCATCTGAAGCATTGGCGGTGAAACTTAGCGAGAGGCATAGAGGTTGGCCCGTTTGGCAGCGAAAATTTTGCTTCTACTTATCGCAGTCTCCCCGACTGCAGTAGAATCGTCGTACTCGCCCACGGAGTCCAAGTGAAAAAGCTGACACTCATCCTTGCACTGGTCGCAGCCGTCTTGTTGCACTCCCAGGCTTTTGCCCACCAGATGGCAAACCCGCAAAGCCGTGCCTACAAGAAGGCGGCTCGCAAGGCGCAGAAAGACATGGTGAAATACAGCAGGCAACAGCAGAAAGCCATGCGCAAGTCGGCCAAGGCGCAGAGGAAGGCCCTGAAACGCGCGCAAAGTCAGAATCATTACTAGGAGTGTGAGTCCGACAATACGGCTAGCCGTGGAGTGCGGTGTTCACCTTGTCGATGACTTGCTGGGCGTTCATGCCGATGGCGTGAACGGTGGCGACAACAATCAGTACGAGTAGCACGAGCAACACCGCGTACTCACTGACGTTCTGGCCTTCTTCTCCCTGGATCTTTGCCCAAAACCTACCGAACATCGCCTGCCTACCCATTCCCGCGGTCGCTCAGTCAATTACGGCTCGCTGAAGTCTACCGCCCCGGCAACTTCACCCGGGGCGGTCACCGCTGCGATGATTGTCGGCGAAGTAATTGCCAGGGTCCATGGCACAAAGGTGGAGCAGCTATCAGAAGATAGCGCACGCCAGTAGCACCATCGTGTGATGCGTTGGCCGGTGCCGCTGATTGCCTTTGATATACTTTCTTCAGTTCACCGAGCCGACGTAGCTCAGTTGGTAGAGCAGCCGATTCGTAATCGGCAGGTCACCAGTTCAAGTCTGGTCGTCGGCTCCAGCCACTTCAGGCAGCTGCCGACTTTCTTCATTGGACCCTCACTTCATTGTGACGTGAGTTGCGATTGGTCGATGGCCTTCCTGATTCAAGAATTGGATGCTGAGAGCGCATCAACTTAGTGTGCCGGGTACTGTTTGGTGTGCTTCGTTCGAGAGTTGAACACTTCGAAACTTCCGTCGGGCCGTGCCTTCAATTCCAGGTAGTTCGCCGCATCCGTACCCTGCGGATTGGCGATGAACTCCGCAGAAACATTGTGTGCTGTGCCGCCCTCGTCCGAAAAGTGTAGTTGCCAGAGATTCTCAAGTCGCGGCGACTTCTGAATAATGTCCCACGCCGAAGGAGTTCCGCCCTTCTTGGCGCCATTGTCCATGATCGCCACGCGCGGCGCGATCGCGTTCAGGAAGGCAGGGCTGCCACTCTGATACCACCCATGGTGAGACACGATGTACACGTCGACCGCGCCCAGCTTGTTATTGGGGCACACCAACTCCATTTCTTTATCGCGTGTCAGATCACCCAGATCCAGGATTCGCAGTTTGCCGAATGTAACCAGGATCCCGAGGGAACGGATGTTCTCGGTTTGGTCGGGAGGGTATTGTTCGGCATTGTTGCAGGCGGCATTTTCCTGCCCCATGGCCGGCAGGGGTCGGCCGATGACGGCGCCATCTGAACTCAGGACCGTTGCCTGAATTCCACGGATTGGCAGGCTGTCTCCGGGCTTGACGGTCAAGCGCTTGAATTTCTTGTCTGCCAACAGCGCCTGATAGGCCTGCCAGACTTGCACAGTGGGGGCGTCCGTATTTTCGCGGTTGTCGCCGTGATCGATGACGGTGCCGACTGGAATACGGGCAGCAAGCTGGGGCAACCCGCCCACGTGGTCATTGTGAAAGTGAGTGATCAGAACGTAGTCGATCTTGCTAAGCATGACTTGCTTAGCCGCAGCCACGATGCGGTCAGCGTCTCGGCCTTCATTTCCTGGCCAGCCTGTATCGATCAGCAAGGATTGTCCTGTCGGCGTTACGAACAAGGTTGCTTGCCCGCCCTCAACGTCCACAAAGAAGATCCGCAGAACGCTATCGGCTTTGGGAGTCCGTGCTCCCCACGCGCAGGAAAGCAGGAGGAACGAAGAGAGGACATACAAGGCGATCCTGGGGAGATGGCGGCAGTGGCACCATGCTGCGGCGGAGTTGGTGTTGGCCATATTCCGACCTGAATTCTGGTATGCGGAAACCCGGCGATCATCTTCCGAAGATCACGTTTTCGTCAAGCAAAACTGTACTTCGAGATTACGTTTACCCACAGATTCCACGCCGGGATTCGTAAATTACACGCGCTGCATCACTTATTCGGGAAGTTGCGCTTGGCCGATGATCGTGAAAGTGGCTTCAGCGGTGGGAGCGCTGGTGCCCGGCTGTCCGCCACCGATGGAAAAACGGTAAGAACCTGGCGTGATGATGTGCTCTCCCGCCGGGTTGACGTGACTCAGGGCGCGAGGATCGAGCGTCATGCGGACGTGTTCAGTCTCGCCGGCGCCAATGTGCACGCGTGTGAAGCCGCGAAGCGCGCGGAGGGGTGCTCCAGGCGAGTTCGGGAAATGCAAGTAGATCTCCGCGACTTCATCCCCATCACGCTGGCTCGTATTCTTCACGTCGGCATCAACCGTGAGGGGTGCGCCTGCCGACAACTGTTTCGCAGACAACTTCACGTTGCTGTATTCGAACTTCGAGTAGCTAAGTCCGTAGCCGAAGGGATAGAGCGGCGTACCCTCGAAATAGCGGTAGGTCCGGTTCGACATGGAGTAATCGTCAAACGGCGGAAGGTCTTCGACCCTTTTGTAGAAAGTCACGGGAAGGCGGCCGGCGGGATTGTTGACGCCGGCGAGCGTTTGCGCGATGGCGGTTCCACCTTCTTCGCCCGGGTACCATGCTTCGAGAATCGCATTGCCGTGCTCGTTCGCCCAATTCACTGAGAGCGCGCTGCCATTCATAAGCACAACAATGAGTGGTTTGCCGGTTGCCTTTACGGCCTCGAGCAACGCTTCCTCTTCCTTGGGCAGGTCTAAACTCGTGCGGTCGCCGCCTTGGAACCCTTCGATCTGAACGTTCATCTCCTCGCCTTCCAGATCAGAGGTAATTCCCACGACGGCGACAACCACATCGCTCTCTCTCGCTGCTGCTACGGCGTCTTCGATCGGAGTTTTGGTCACATCCGTCGACCAGACCAACCGGGCAATTGCGTCGCCCGTGGTCTGAAAATACTCCAGCTTGATGGCATACTTCCGGCCCTTCTCCACTCTGAAGTCCACCAGTTTGGTGACGATGCCGTGCGTCGACCAGTCTTCTGCGATCTTTTTACCGTCAATCCAGAGGCGGAAGCCGTCGTCGATCGTTACCCCGATCCGGTAGCTACCCGATTGCGACGGCGTCATGAATCCGGTCCAGCGCGCGGAAAAATTATCCGACTTGAATGCGCCGGAGTCGAATCCGGGAACAGGGTCCCGCACAAAATCGAACTCGATGTCCTTATCGATGCGAGTAACGGCCGGAGTGCCGCTGAGGTCAGTTCCCTTGAAGTACTCACCTTGAAGTCCCGGCTTGCCATCGGGAGTGGTAAGCCATTCCCCGGGAACTGGCTTTGGCTCGCGAAGGAAATGGGTTCCGGCGACAAATGTAATTTTCGATGAAGGAAACTGCTTTCGAATGCCGTCGAGTGCCGTGCTGGCGCGAGAGGGAGTGCCGTTGTAATTTCCCTCCAACACGCGAGTGCTGTCGGCCAGCGGGCCTACGATCGCGATGGTTTTGGGCGCGGTCGTGAGCGGCAGGATGCCGTCATTCTTGAGCAACACCATGCTCTGGCAAGCGGTGGTCAGCGCCAGTTTGCGATTTGCTTCGGTGTCATTTTCGGTGAGGGGGATCTGTGCATACGGCACCATGTCCGGAGGATCGAACATGCCGAGCAGGAAGCGAGCGCGGAACAGGCGATGCAGGGCGACATCCATATCTTTTTCAGAGAGCAGACCCTGTTTTACGGCATCCAGGTACTTCACGTAATCGGAGTTATCCGTGACTGTCTGGATGTAATCAATGCACTCGTTGTCCATGCCGGTTTTCAGGGAAACCGCGGCCGCTTCTTCTTTGGTCTTGCTGTAGTGGTGACCAGACCAGATATCCATGACCGCCCCACAGTCGGATACGACGAAGCCGTTGAACCGCCACGCCCCGCGCAGCCGATCCCGGAGCAGGAAGCGGCTTGCACATGCGGGTTCGCCATTGATGCTGTTGTACGCGCACATCGTCGAGGCAGCATGTCCCTCGATGATCGTTGCGCGGAAGGCCGGCAAGTAGGTATCTTCTTCGTCGTGCTTGGAGGCGGGAACATCGAACCCGTGGCGCTGAGACTCGGGCCCGCTGTGGACAGCGAAATGTTTGGGCGTCGAGACGACGCGCAGGTATTTCGGGTTGTCCCCTTGCAGTCCGGTGACAAACGCAACGCCCATGCGGGCGGTGAGGAACGGATCTTCGCCATACGTCTCCTGACCACGTCCCCAGCGTGGGTCGCGGAAGATGTTGATATTCGGCGACCAGAAGGTCAGTCCCTCGAAGATGTCGCGACGCCCCTGGCGGAGGGCTTCGTGATGCTTGGCCCGGGCTTCCGTGCCGATGACCGTGGCGACGTCATGCAGCAGCGGGGCATCCCAGGTAGCACTGAGCGCGATCGCTTGCGGAAAGACCGTCGCAAACCCGGCCCGGGCAACACCGTGCAGAGCTTCACTCCAATAGTCATAAGCGGGAACCTTAAGCCGCGGAATCGCGCGCGCCTGATTTACCAATTGCGATGCTTTTTCCTCCAATGTCATGCGCGAGACAAGATCATCCACGCGCTGATCGATGGGCAAGGCCGGGTCAAGATAAGGTGCGGCCGGAGCGGTGGCGTTACCTTGGGCAAGCAGATGCAGAGGAATGATGGCGGGAGCTGTCACCAACAGGGCGGCCATTGCGATTCGTTTCATGAAATGCATCAAGTGCATCGACCTCTCCAGTTCTGGATCATGTTCGAGTTCACGTTCCGATTACCCTCCACCCGCCGCTTGGTCGGACAACTACGCTACCGCGATCCGATCTGGTGAAGCGCGGGATAGATACGGCGGTAAACACCATAGGCGGAGTTGAGAATCTGAGAACTTCCTGAGTCCGGCTGAAGTTCTCCGGCAATTTGGATTACTTCGTCGCATGCTTTCTCGACGGACTGCCAATTCCCCGCGCCCACTCCGGCGAGGATCGCGGCACCATACGCGGCCCCTTCTTCGGTGCGCACCATTTCGACGGCATGCCCGTAAACGTCGGCCTGAATCTGCCGCCATAACTGCGAACGGGCTCCGCCACCACCCAGGCGGATGCGGTCTACCGGGATGTTCAGTTCCTGAAAGATCGTGAACGTATCTCGCAGACTGAACGCGACGCCCTCCAAAATCGCGCGGATCATATGTGCGCGGGTGTGGCTGGCGGCCAGGCCGATAAAGGCGGCGCGAGCATTCGGATCAAGATGGGGGGTTCGTTCGCCCATCAAGTACGGCGCCCACAAAACACCTTCACAGCCAGCCGGAGCGCTAGCCGCCTCGCGGGTGAGTTCCACGTACGGGTCACGGGCGTCTTGGCTCACTATCCCAAAACAATCGCGGAACCAACGAAGAGAAAGACCCGCCGCCTGCGTCACTCCCATCACGTGCCATCGCGAGGGAAGAGCATGGCAGAAGGTATGAATTCTCCCCCGGGGATCCAGAGCGGGTCGGTCCGTGGCCGCAAATACTACGCCCGAGGTTCCAATGGTCGCGCTCACCGTTCCCGGCCGGACAATTCCCATGCCAACCGCTCCCGCGGCTTGGTCACCCGCCCCGGCAACGACTGGTGTTCCCGCGCGGAGGCCAGTCTCTGCGGCGCCCCTAGCCGATACGCGCGCGCAGACTTCTGAAGATTCTCGCAGCCGAGGGAGTAGTTCTGAGTTGATTCCTGTAACACCTAAGACGTCGGTAGACCACTTGCGCCGCGCCACGTCCAGAAGCAAGGTTCCCGAAGCATCCGCAACATCCGTTACTCGCTCACCAGTTAGCTGGAAGCGCACGTAGTCTTTGGGCAACAGAACGTGAGCAACTCGCTGCCAGTTCCGCGGTTCGTTTTCGCGAACCCAAAGAAGTTTGGTGAGCGTGAAATTGGTAAGGGGTGCATTGCAGGTGAGCTGAACCAGACGATCCGCTTCGAACAAGGTCCCCAATTCCTGCACTTGGGGCTCTGTCCTCTGATCGCACCAGATCAGTGCCGGTCGAACAACTTCATCGCGATCATCGAGCAATACGGCGCCGTGCATTTGGCCCGAGAATCCAATGCAGGCAATTTCGTCGGCTCCAGTTCCGCTGCCGGAGAGAGCGCGTCGCACAGCCAACGCCGCGGCTCGCCACCAATCGCGCGGATCCTGTTCTGCCCATCCCAGCTGCGGGCTGGCAAAAGGAACGTGCTCCTCGGTGCCGGAAGAGACAACGCGGCCATGTTCATCGATGATAAGTGCGCGGGTGCCGCCCGTACCAACATCGATCCCAAGAAAGCGGATAGTCCCTCCTGGCTAAAGGATCACAGAGGCATCAACGCGGCGGTCGCTCTGCGATGTTGTCGTTACTTAGCTCGTTTCGTCGCGTTGGAGTTCATGCCCGTGGATTGACGCAAGACCAGGTTTGTCTTGAGCACATATTCCGTCCCGTTGGGCGCCGGCGTTTCTCGCTCAACGTCTGCCATGAGCGCATCGAATGCGATCCGAGCTAACTCCGCTTGTGACATTTGAATGGTGGTCAGCGGGGGAATCATGAACTGCGCGAGGCGTATATCGTCGAATCCAACCACCGACAAATTGTGCGGAATTGCGATGTGCGTTTCGTGACTCTTTCGCATGACGCCGATCGCCGTCATGTCGTTCGAGCACATCATGGCCGTTGGACGGTGGGATAGCGACAGCAGCTTCGCACAGGCCGCCATGCCGCCTTCCATAGTGTGGTCACCCTCCACCATTAGGGCAGAATCGCACTCCATGCCGATCTCGCGCATGGAGCGCACAAAAGCCTGTTGTCGTGCAAGCGCGGACTTGAGCTTGAGAGGTCCGGAGATGAAGGCGATTCGTTCATGCCGGAGAGCCGCCAGGTGCTGCACCGCCTGTCGAATGCCGTGAAGGTAGTCGATCCGTATGTTACTTACCCAGGGACGTTGCGGGCCAACGTCAACAAAAACGATCGGAACCTCGCGCACGTGAAGGTGCTCGAGCAGAGGTTCTTCCATGCCGAAGGTCAGTACCGCAACGCCTTCCACCCGGCGCTCAAGCATGCGCCGCACCGAGCTTTCCATGCGTTTCGGATCGTGACTAGTTGAGCTGAGCAAGATCTCGTAGCGATGTTGGACCGCGATCGCTTCGAATACCTGAACGATTTCCGGGAAGAATGGATTGGTGATGTCAGAGATGATTAAGCCGAAAATCCGGCTCCGCCCGGAAACCAGGGCCCGCGCTTGTGTATTGGGATAATATCCGAGTTCCTCGATGACATTCCACACGCGCTTGGCCATCTGGGGATTGACGGTGGGCACGCGATTAACGACTCGCGACACTGTGGCGGTAGAGACGCGCGCCCGTTTTGCGATCTCTCGGATGTCCATGCCCGCTCGAAGCTACGGAATTCTAGCATGGTAAACGTTCCCCTCTGAGAGAGCAGTGACATCACTTATACCGAGCGACGAATGAGGTGAGTAGGTGCGTGGCCACGTCACGTTTCTTTGAAGCGGACAGATACATAAGAGGGCGGAAGGTCCGAATGGAAATCGCTCCCGAGATTGACAAAAACAACCCGCTGCTCTACTTTCACGGGACGTGGTAAACGATTACCAAGGCCTTCCAGGCCTTTCCCAGGGGCTCTTCCCCGATGCTGCTGCCGGACTTGCGCGAACAGGTGTTGCAGGCCAACCTTGAGCTGGTTCGGCAGGGACTGGTTCTCTTCACTTTCGGAAATGTGAGCGGGATCGCCCGCGAACAGCGTCTGGTCGTCATCAAACCGAGCGGGGTCCCCTACGATTCCATGACGCCCGCTCACCTGGTTGTCACCGACCTTGCCGGAAAGATTGTCGAAGGAGAGTTGCGCCCCTCGTCCGATCTCCCCACTCATCTGGCTTTGTACCAGGCGTTCCCAACGATCGGTGGAGTCGCTCATACGCACTCGGAGTATGCCACGGCCTGGGGACAGGCACGTTGCCCCATTCCGTGTTTCGGGACGACGCACGCTGATTATTTTCATGGGCCGGTACCCGTCACCGACACCATGCCTGATCCAGAAATCGCCACTGACTACGAACTGAATACCGGTCATGCTATCGTGCGAACGTTCCAGAAAATCGACTACGCTGCCATCCCGGCAGTACTGGTTGCCAATCACGGTCCATTTTGCTGGGGCCGCGACGCGGGGGAAGCGGCGCATAACGCGGCAATTCTTGAGGCCGTAGCGCGCATGGCTTTCTACACGGTTCGCATCAACGACCAAGCGGAGCCGGTAGGCCGCACTCTTCATGACAAGCATTACCTAAGGAAGCACGGCACCAACGCATACTACGGGCAGAAAAAGGAAACCAAATGACGACAGCCTTGGCTGTGTTTGTCGCAGACCGGCTCGTGCACTTGTCTCCGGTAGATGTTGTCATCGTGGTCTTTTATTTTGCACTCGTCCTTGCCATCGGCTTTTATCTAAAGGGCCAAGCCAATACCAGCGAAGACTTCTTCATGGCTGGCCGTGAGATGACGGCCTGGGTGGCTGGTCTCAGCTTCCTTTCTGCAAACCTCGGCGCACTGGAACTGATGGGTTGGGCGGCCGCGTCCTACCAATACGGCATTCTCGCCACCCATTGGTACTGGATCGGCGCCATCCCCGCCATGCTGTTCCTGGCGTTGGTGATGATGCCGTTCTACTACATCTCAAGAACGCATTCGGTGCCGGGTTATCTCAAACTCCGTTTTGGAGAATCCAGCCGTACGCTCTCCGCGGTTTCCTTCGCGTTCATGACCGTTTTGATGAGCGGCATCAATATGTACTCGATGGCGCTGGTCATGAAAGTGGTATTGGGCTGGGACATTCATTTCAGCATCTGGGTCTCGTCGTTGACGGTCGCGATCTACGTTGCGCTGGGAGGCTTGCGCTCGGCGATCTTTAACGAAGTTCTGCAGTTCATTCTTATATGGGCGGGCGCGGCGCTGATTCCGATTATGGGTCTGATCGAAACCGGCGGCTGGAGCAATCTCAAGGCTCAGATCACGCACAATGCGTCCAACGAATATGTGCATCTGTGGTCCACGCTCGGATCGTTCAATAACAACCCGATGGGCATCCACTGGACGGGCATTGTCTTTGGCCTGGGCGCAATCATTTCTTTCGGATACTGGACTACGGACTTCCTGGTGGTGCAGCGGGTGCTTGCTGCTAAGGATCTGCGCGCTGCCAAGATGGCTCCCATTATCGGCGCGGCCTTCAAGATGATGGTTCCCATCATCGTGATCCTGCCCGGGTTACTGGGCTTGGCCGTGTTGCCGGTGAAGCTTACGGGAGAGACAGCGGCAGTGGCGAGCGGGGGCCACAGTTACAACGAAGTTCTTCCGCTGATGCTGGCGCGCTACTGCGGCCCGGGACTTCTGGGGCTGGGTGTTACCGCGCTGATTGCCGGATTCATGTCGGGCATGGCGGGCAATGTGAGCGCCTTCACGACCGTTTGGACGTACGACATCTATAGAGCCTTGATTAACAAGGATGCGCCTGATTCCCATTACGTCAGTATGGGGCGCTGGACCACCGTTTTAGGCGTCCTTATTAGCGTTGGCACAGCGTACCTGGTCATGCAGTTCGCCAGCATCATGGACTACGTACAAGCGCTGTTCAGTTTCTTCATCGCGCCATTGTTTGGTACCGTCGTGCTCGGAATGCTGTGGAAGCGGGCCACGAACGCTGGTGGATTCTGGGGTTTGCTGGCCGGCACACTTTCTTCGATCGGCATGTGGGCCTGGGTGAAAGTGGATCCAACCGCCCTGCGCTATGTGGCACTCTCGCCCAACGCGCGCGACATGGCGGAAAACATGTATCGTGCTCTTTGGTCCTGCCTGCTGTGTTTCGTAGTTACCATTGTCGTGAGCTACATGACCAAGCCGAGGTCGGACAGTGAACTCAATGGCCTGGTGTACGGTGCGACCGCCATTCCTCATGAAGCCGAGGTTCCGATCTACCAGCGTCCATTGTTCTGGGCGGTGGTGGTGGCAACTGTCTTCGTGATCTTGAACATAATCTTCTGGTAGGCACAGGGTGGTGCAATGCACGAGCACGGAATCTCGATCTGGTTCTTCATCGGCCTTTCACTGCTGGTGAACGGCATTCTGATCACGGGTGCGGGTATATGGGAATTGATTTCTCCTCCTGCCAACCGTGTGGTTTTGTTCCAGTATCACGCCAACGTTTGGTGGGGAGCGTTCCTGCTACTGGTGGGCGTGCTTTATTGCGTGCGGTTTGCGCCTGGGAGACACGCCTAGCGCGCTGGAACTGACAGGGAATCTCTATGGCGACCAGGAAAATGACGATGGGATTGATCGTGGGGAATCGCGGTTTCTTCCCTGATCACCTCGCGAAGAGTGGTCGCGAAGAGATGCTCCGCGTTCTCGGGTCCGCCGGCATGGACGTTGTCGCGCTTACCGCGGAGCAGAGCAAATACGGCGCCGTTGAGACGCGCGAGGAATCCCGGCGATGTGCCGACCTCTTCAAGCAGCATTCGGACCGCATCGACGGAGTCATCGTGACTCTCCCGAACTTTGGGGAAGAGCGTGCCATCGCTGACACACTTCGATTCGCAGATCTGCGTGTCCCGGTACTGATCCAGGCCACTCCCGACGATCCAAAAAAGATGACGATCGCGTACCGACGCGACAGTTTCTGCGGAAAGATGTCGGCCTGCAACAATCTCCGGCAGTATGGAATTCCTTACTCGATCACGACCCTGCACACCGAAACACCGGACTCTCCAGAATTCGCAAAGGACCTGGAATGGTTCGCGGCTACATGCCGCGTAGTGAATGGCTTCCGAAATCTTCGTGTGGGCGCCATCGGTGCTCGGCCGACCGCCTTCAACACGGTGCGTTACAGCGAAAAAATCCTCGAATCTCAAGGCATCTCGATCGAAACTCTGGATCTCTCAGAGGTGTTGGGCCGGATCGAGCGCACAAAGGACAACGATGATTCGGCTCAGGCAAAGCTGGCCGCGATCAAGAAGTATGTCGATGCCAGTTCGGTCCCGGAAGCGGCGCTGCTAAAGATGGCCAAACTGGGTGCGGTCGTAGATCGGTGGATGGCAGACACCGAGGTCGCCATCAGCGCAGTGCAGTGTTGGACCTCGATTGAAGAGAACCTGGGAGTGGTCCCGTGCACGGTGATGAGCATGATGAGCGATAGCTTGCTATCGAGCGCCTGCGAAGTGGACATTTGCGGTGTGCTCGGCATGCATGCCTTGCGACTCGCTTCCGGTAGCCCTTCCGCCTTGCTTGACTGGAACAATAATTACGGAGCGGATCCCAACAAAGCCGTGTGCTTCCACTGTTCCAACCTGCCAAAGCATTTCTTCCGCTCGGTGAAGATGGACTTCCAGGAAATTATCGCCGGCACTGTAGGGAAGGAAAACACATTCGGCACGTGTGTCGGACTGATCAAGCCAGAGAAGATGAGCTTCGCACGCTTCTCCACGGATGATACTGCCGGCAAGATGCGCGGTTACGTGGGAGAAGGAAAGTTTACCGACGATCCCCTCAATACTTTCGGGGGGGCGGGCGTCGTGGAAATCCCCAAGATGCAGAAGTTGCTGCACTTCATTTGTGAGAATGGCTTTGAACATCATGTCGCGGCGAATCTTTCGACCGTTGCCGGCGCGGTTCACGAAGCCACTACGCGTTATCTGGGCTGGGACATGTACTGGCACCAAAGTCCCGACGGAGCCTGCTGATGGCAATTGTGGCGGGAGTCGACTTCGGAACTCTGAGCGTCCGCGTCTCCATGGTTGATAGCGAGCGGGGACTGCTCGCTTCAGCGGTCGCGGAGTATCCCCTGCATCGCAAACGTGAAGATCCCGAATACGCTACCCAATCGCACGCGGATCACATGAGCGCGTTGGCGGCGGCGACCCGCGAGGCAGTGAAGAAAGCTGGGATTACAGGAGATCAGGTAAAGGCCATTGCGCTTGATACCACCGGGTCTTCTGTTATTCCGGTCGACAAGAATCTTCAGCCGTTGGGCGAATACTATCTATGGTGTGATCATCGCGCGAAAGGCGAAGCTGCCGAGATCACCGAGACAGCTCATCGAGAAGGACTAGAAGCGATTCAATGGTGCGGGGGTGTCTACTCGTCGGAATGGGGATTTTCCAAGCTTCTACACTGGCTACGCCACAATCCTGACAAGCGGTCTCAGTTTGCTTCCGCCTTCGAACATTGCGACATGGTGGCCGCTACGCTGTGCGGCATCACCGACCCAGGAGAAGTGAAACGCAGCATCTGCGCAATGGGCCACAAGTGGCTCTGGAACGCGGCTCTCGGCGGTCTGCCACCCGAGACATTCCTCGTCAAAGTGGATCCGCTATTCGCGGGCGTCCGAGAAAAGTTGGATGGAACGTACGCGACATCCGACCAGATTGCCGGAACTTTATCACCGCACTGGGCACAACAACTCGGATTGAAGTCAGGCATTCCTGTGCCGGTCGGAGCGTTCGATGCTCATTGGGACGCGATTGGTGCGGGCTGCCGAACCGACGACATGGTGAATGTAGTCGGAACTTCGACCTGCATTATCGGCATCACACCGTCCGTGAATCTTGTGCCCGGAGTTTGTGGAGTGGTGCAGGGAAGTGTTCACCCTCAGCGGACGGGCATCGAAGCCGGGCTCTCGGCGGTAGGGGACATCTTCAACGCGATCGCAACGCGCGCGGGAACTGACGTCCAGACACTCAGCCAGGGACTTGAGGAATATCAGGCCGGTCAAACGGGCCTGCTCCGTCTCACGTGGGACAACGGCGACCGAACTGTCCTCGTCAATCCAAACCTGCGCGGAGTGACGCTGGGTTGGAATTTGCAGAGCACAGCGCAGGATGAACTCTTCGCCGCGATCGAAGGCACGGCATTCCACACTCGCGTCATCCTTGACCGTATGGCAGGCAACGGTGTTCACATCAAGCGCGTGATCAACGCCGGCGGAATTCCACAGAAGAACGACGTGCTCAACCGCGTTTACGCCAATGTTCTTGGACGTCCCGTGCTGGTGCCGGCGAAGAGCGTGGTCAGCTTGGGATCTGCGATCTTCGCTTTTCTGGCAGCCGGAACTTTTAAGTCTGTCGACGAGGCACAGAACAAGATTTGCCCGCCTCACAAGGTTTACGAGCCGGAGCCCGAAGCTGAGCGGGTTTACAACGAACTTTACCCGCTTTACCGCGATCTGTACTTCGCCCTCGGCGAACCCGGGAAGAATCCTCTGGCCAAAGTACTGCCTGCGTTAATACGAATTGCGGAATCCGTTCATAAGAAGGAAGCCGTAGCCTGAACTGGAATCCGCGCCAGCGAACAACTTTGGCGAGACCATTCACGAACTCGATGCGCGACGCCCCGCCGCGTGGCCGGTGTGTACTCATCACCGCGCTATTTCTGGCCGCTGCCGCGAAAGCCGTCGAAACCCCTCCATCTGCCGATCGCTCCTCCGTGTTAGCCGAAACTCCACCCATGGGCTGGAACAGTTGGGATGCCTACGGCACGACCGTCAATGAAACTCAGTTCAAAGCAAACGCGCAATGGCTCGCGGACCATCTGAAATCGAGCGGTTGGCAGTATGTGGTTGTCGATATGGAATGGTTTGTCACCAATCCGGTGCCGCCAGGGAATTCGCCGTCATCGCAATTCAGCCTGGACGATCATGGACGATACACCCCGGCGATCAATCGCTTTCCTTCCGCAGATCACGGTGCCGGCTTTAAGCCTCTTGCTGAGTATGTCCATGCGCTTGGGCTGAAGTTTGGCATCCACATTCTTCGCGGAATTCCGAAAGCGGCTGTGGAAAAGAACCTTCCCATCGAAGGCTCTTCATTTCATGTCGCGGATGCCGCCGACACACACGATATCTGTCCCTGGAATCCTGATAACTATGGAACGGACTCAACCAAGCCAGGCGCCCAGGCCTACTACGACTCGATTGCCCGACTGTACGCCAGTTGGGGCGTCGACCTGATCAAAGCGGATTGCATCAGCAGCCGCCCCTACAAAGGCGACGACATTCGGATGCTAAGCCTGGCCATAAAGAAAACCAGACGCCCGATGGTTCTCAGCCTATCTCCCGGTGCCGCTCCTCTCGACAGACTCGATGAGATGCGGCAGTACGCCCACATGTGGCGAATCTCGGATGACGTCTGGGATCTTTGGCACAGCACGGTCGACTATCCGCAGGGTCTGGGCGACCAGTTTCCGCGCGTGGCCAAGTGGGCCGCTTATGCTGAGCCGGGCCACTGGCCCGATGCCGACATGCTGCCGCTCGGGTTCCTAGGGCCTGCTCCCGGTTGGGGGAAGCCGCGCTGGACGCGACTCTCGCAAGATGAACAGCGAACCTTGCTGACCCTTTGGTCCATATTTCGCTCGCCACTGATGATGGGCGGCGACTTGCCATCGAACGACGCGTGGACGACATCGTTGTTGACGAATCCTGAGGTGATTGCGGTTGATCAACACACTACTTCCAGCCGCCCAGTGATTACGACCGACAAAGTTGTCGTGTGGGTGGCGCGCGCCGGGTCTGAGGATCGCCGGTATCTCGCGATCTTCAACATTGGGGACGAGAAGTCGACATTTCAGTATTCGTGGAAAGCGCTAGGCTTCGAAGCGCCGGCTTACCGGTTGAGGGATTTGTGGGAGCGCCGCGATGTCGGTACTGCCAAGTCGATCACTGTGGAACTGCCTGCACACGGCGTGATGCTCTACGAAGTCTCGTCTGAAGATGACACAGAAGGTAGGCCTCAGTGAGTTCTGGTTCCATTTGTGAAGTCTCTTGAGAGAGCTACTCTGGGAGGAAACTTTGAAACTTCTTGCGTTCGTGATTGCACTACTACTTGTCGGCATAATGATGACGTGGCATGTGCCTGCCACGGCTGAGGCAAAATCAACCATGAAGAAGCAACCCTTCGGAAAAACCAGCGACGGACAGGAAGTCGATCTGTACACCCTGACCAACAAGAAGGGGATGGAAGTCGCGATCACCAACTTCGGCGGAATCATCGTCTCGCTAAAAGCTGCGGATCGGCATGGAAAACTCGACGACGTCGTTCTAGGCTACGACAGCCTCGATGGCTACCTCACCAACAAAGCCTTCTTCGGCGCGCTCATTGGCCGGTACGGCAACCGAATCGCCCATGGAAAGTTCGCGCTCAACGGAAGCACCTACACGCTGCCCAAGAACGATGGCGACAACACGCTTCACGGCGGTCCGGAGGGATTCAACAAGCGCGTATGGACCGCGAAAGATGTTTCCGGCGCCAAAGGACAGGCACTGGAACTCTCCTATCTGAGTAAGGACGGGGAGGAAGGTTTTCCAGGAAATGTCTCAGCCAAGGTCGTCTACACGCTGACGGATCAGAATGAAGTGACGATCGCCTATTCTGCCACCACCGACAAAGAGACGGTGTTGAACCTTACGAATCATTCCTATTTCAACCTGGCAGGGCAGGGGACTGGCGACATTCTCGGTCACCAATTGATGATTCGGGGAGATCATATTACGGCGGTTGACGATACCTTGATTCCGACCGGAGAACTGCGTCCGGTCAAAGACACGCCTTTCGACTTCACGCATGCCACTGCGATCGGCGCGCGCATTAATCAGGACGATCCCCAAATCAAGGTCGGCAAGGGCTACGATCACAACTGGGTGTTGAACTCTCCCGGGGCGCATTCACCTGTATTGGCCGCCGAGGCCTACGAGCCTAACAGCGGCAGAGTTCTTCAGGTTCTCACCGTCGAGCCGGGCGTTCAGTTCTACAGCGGCAACTTCCTCGATGGAACGATCACGGGCAAGGGTGGCAAGGTCTACAAACACCGTTACGGATTCTGTTTGGAGACGCAACACTTCCCGGATTCGCCCAATCATCCCAAGTTTCCGTCTACCACGCTAAAACCGGGACAGACTTATTCCACGACCACGATCTTCAAGTTCTCCACGCGCTAGAAGTTGAGTCATTGGTAGGACGGGTGGGCTGCAACGCAGTGTGTTGAAGAGGTGCATCCACTCCAGGCCGGAAGTCTGATTTTCATGATCCTCAATCTCGGAGGCGAGTCATGATTCGACGCAGGGACTTTCTTCGCAGTACGCTCGCAGGAGCCGGAGGCTTGCTGGCCAGCCGTTACCTGCCCTTAGCGGAGGCATTCGACTCCGCCTCGATCGGCGCTCGCATCGAAATTCTTCCCGACGAGCCGCTAGGCATGATCTCGCCCAACATCTATGGGCATTTCACCGAAAACCTCAGCGGAGTTGTCTACGATGGAATGTGGGTTGGAGAGAATTCGAAAATCCCCAACATTAACGGCATTCGCAAGGAACTGGTCGATGAAATGCGCAAGATCAAGCCTTCGGTCGTGCGCTTTCCGGGTGGTTGCTTTGCCGACAGTTACGACTGGCGAGATGGCATTGGGCCGACGGACAAGCGTCCTCGCCGCACCAACTTCTGGGAGGACGAAGAATCCCCCGGCGCTCCGGTCAGCCACAAGTACGATCCCAATCAGTTCGGCACCAATGAATTTGTCCGCTTTTGCAAACTTATTGGTAGCGAACCCTATCTCGCCGGCAACGTGCGCAGCCTGACGGCCCAAGATTTCTATCGCTGGATCGAATACTGCAATTCGCCCGCTGGCACCACCACGCTGGCAGACACACGAGCGGCGGCTGGATTTCCCGACCCATTCAATGTTCGTTATTGGGGTGTGGGAAATGAAAGCTGGGGATGTGGTGGCAACTTCACTCCCCAGGAATATGCAGTCGAGTTCCGCCGTTGGACGACCTGGGTGCCGCGTTTTCATCAAGAGCTCGCCTTCATCGCATCCGGGCCGAATGTGGATGACTGGAACTGGACGCGAGGCTTCCTGGAAGAAATCCTGAAGAAGGGAAGAGGACAACTGCGCTCAATTTATGGCATGGCTCTTCATCACTATGCGTGGAATCTGAGCCGCGGCGCCACTCAGGACTGGGTCAAGGGCAAAGGCGATGCACTGAAGTTCGACGTCGTCGATTGGTACGAACTCCTACGCGAAGGCGAGCGAATGGAAGGCCTCATCGCCGGGCATTGGCAAATCATGAGCGAATTCGACCACGAGCACAGCATCAAACTCATCGTCGACGAATGGGGGCCCTGGTATCGACCGGGCGGCGAAGCAACTTCGACAAACCAACTTGAGCAGATACCAACACTACGCGACGCGGTGTTCAGCGGGATGACGCTCGACATCTTCAATCGCCATCCCGAAAAAGTTGCAATGGCGAATTGCGCACAGCTGATCAATTGCCTCAACAGCCTGTATCTCGCGCACCAAGATAAATTCTGCGTGACGCCGGTTGGTCATGTCTTCGCGATGTATGCCGACCACCAGGGTGGCCAGAGCCTGCGTACGATCTTTTCCGTCCCCGATGTAACTTACGAACGCGACGGCAAGCAAGCGCGCTTCTGGGGCCTCAAGGGATCGGCGTCCTTGCACGACAAGCAACTGGTGCTGACCGCCGTGAACCCGGACGTCACTGCTGCGCACGAGACTGAAATCGTTGTCCGGGGTGCAACGGTTCAGGCTGGCTCCGCCACCACGCTCACCAACTCCGACATTCACGCCCACAATTCATTCGAGCAGCGCAACGTCGTAACCCCGCAGAGCAATGCCGTCGAGAGCAAAAGCGGAACGCTGACGTATACCTTTCCACCTGCATCGGTGACCAAACTCGTGTTGAAACTGGGCTAGGTAGACGCTCGTGCACTCAAAATTGGAAACTGACGAACGATACTTGTCTTGCACTCAGAGGAGACGGTGCGCGGCGAGTAATGTCACGGCTCCACGTCCAGTGTGATCACCGATACGGAATGTGCGGGGAATGTCACCGTAAAGGATGAGCCAGTATCGATCCTGCTGGTAGAGATCCGCACGGCGTCCGGGTGGCTGAAGTCATTCGAAGTGTCCAGGCTCCCGCCATTGACGGTTTCGACTACTGCCTGCCGCGCCACATGAATCCCAGTCAGCGATACTGTGGTGGCGATGCCGGTTGACGGATCGGTATTGACAGCCTTGATGAAAATCCGCTTGCTGTCCGCGGATCGAGTTACCACGGCGTCGATCGTCGATACGCCCTTACCTTCCAAAGTGGAGTCGAACGTCGGTCCCTGAACGGTGCTCGGCAGCCGGTCGCGTCCGAGGTGAGAAGCGTACAGGGTATTCACCAGATAAGTCGGTGTGACAAATACTCCGTGGCGGCTTGCTTGAATGACGCCACCGGTCCACCCGTTTACCAGATCGGAAACGGCGCTCATCTGGACCACGTCGCCGGTGCGCTCAAAAACATTCATCAGGCGACCGGCGTAGACCGCGGATTGCATCGAGTGTTGCTGCGGCAGCGAAAACGTCGTGTTCCATTCGTTGACGGCCAGTTTGATGTCGCGGCCGGGCGCCAACTCCCGGATCATTCTCTGCATCTGGCGATAGAACTGTTCGTAGTGGAGTGGTCGGGCCCGGAGATTGTTGGCGTCGCCCTTCATCTCGGTGGGACCGTAGTAGTGGTGAACCGACAGGTAATCAATATTTTTGCCCGCAATCGTGAGGACGGTGCGGTTCCACTCGAGGTTATTGTCGCCCGTGGCGACGATTCGAATCGATGGATCGACAGCTTTCATCTTTTCCACGTATCGATTCAGATTGTTGGCGTAGGTGGTGGCGTCGCTGTGACCGCGAACCCAATCTCCCCAGATTTCGTTTCCAATTTCCCAATAGTGCACGTGGAAAGGTTCTGCATTCCCATTTGCTGCGCGCATTACGCCATATTGTGATTGCGGAGACCCATTGCAATATTCCACCCATGCGGCGGCTTCATCCGCTGTCGCTCCACGCCCTTCCACATTCACAGTGAGAGACGGCTCGGCTCCCATCCGCCGTGCGAATTGGATGAACTCATCGGTTCCAAAGTCGCTCGGCTCCAGTTCGTTGCGCCAGGCTGCATTGACCCAGACCGGCCTTTCATCCCGCGGGCCGATGCCCCATTGCCAGTGATAATCCTGCGCGACGTTGCCACCCGGCCAGCGAATGAATGCGGGATGCAGTGCCAGCGCCTTCTCAGCGACATCGCGGCGAACTCCACCCTCAGCATCGCCCGGAAGCAACGATACTTGATCGATCCAAATTCGCCCGTGGCCATTGAAGAGAATCGCGATCTTCGCCAGGGAATCCGACTTCTCCGGCACCAACGTAAAACGATACTGCTTCCAATCACCGTTGACACTCGACAGCGTGGCGCTGGCATATCGCTCCCCATCCGTTTGATCCGCCTCCAGAGCAATGGTGATCGTTCCGCTGTAGTCTGCCGCTTTCACCCAGACGTAGCCCTTGTATTCCAGCCCTTTGCGAATGGGAATCCAGCCTTGCCGAATACCGCGCCTTCGGCCGTCGTTGCGGTCGATGTCGACTCGTAACGAATGCTGCGAGGAAAGCGTGTTGGCATCGCTTCGTACCGGGGTGTAGACCGAGTCGTCCCAGGTGAAGTGCAGAGCGTCGTCGTCGTCCCGGTCGTCGGGATCGCGCTCCCAGTATCTCGACAAGCCGAGAGCGTTCGGCGCCTCGTTGAAACCACGATCGCGAATCAGTTCCGCATACAGTCCGCCCTTAATATCCTCGAACATGAACTCGGCGAATTGCCCGTACAAAATCGGACTGATGGTGTTCTCGACTTTGCCCGCATTGATTGCGAGGGATGCCTTGGCCTCTTGCTGCGCAGGTGTGATGGTACACGCGCAGAAAAAGAATAGGACGAGCAACACTCGCCGATGATGTGTGTGCATGTTCAGCGTTGTCCTGCGCGTAGCGGATGTGTGCTACCTGCGCCGGCGGCATGGTATCAGAATGTAATCGTTTACACGCGGCTCAAGGTTTGCGGGATCGCTATTTCCTGCCTTCTGATTGTGGTAACGTACAGGGCGTTCGCAATCGTTTACCCAACTCGAAACTCCAAAGCCGCACAAGGTAGGTGGGACCATGTTTCCTAATCCGCAAAAGCCTTTTTTTTCGGCCTTTTGTTGCATCGTCGCATTTCTCTTCTCAACCTCAACGGCATTGCTTGCGCAGAACTCCCGCTGGTCGGAGGAAAAAGCCAAATCCTGGTACGACCAGCAGGCTTGGCTCGTCGGGAGCAACTACATTCCCACCGACGCTATCAACGAACTGGAGATGTGGCAGGCGGCGACCTTCAATCCGGCGCAGATCGACAAAGAACTGGGCTGGGCGGAAGACATGGGGATGAACACGATGCGCGTGTTCCTGCATGACCTCGTGTGGCAGGAGAATCCGTCAGGGTTTAAGGAGCGCCTCGACAAGTTCCTTGAAATTTCCTCAAAGCACCACATCAAGCCGCTATTCGTACTGTTTGATTCTTGCTGGGATCCAAATCCCAAACTCGGCATGCAGCATCCACCGGTTCCCGGCGTTCACAATTCGGGTTGGGTGCAGTCCCCTGGTGCGGCCGCCCTGAAGGATCCTGGCCAGCAAGAGAGGCTGAAGGCGTACGTGGTTGGAGTGGTGGGCGCATTTGCCAATGATCCTCGCGTACTGGGTTGGGATGTGTGGAACGAGCCCTCGAATACCAACGATGGCAGCTATCGAAAGCAAGAAATTACGAACAAAGCGCAGGTGGTGGAGGAAATGCTTCCCAAGGTTTTCTCTTGGGCAAGGGAGGCGCATCCTTCGCAGCCTCTTACCAGCGGGGTGTGGGATATTGACTTCATGAAGGGCACGCCGCCGACGAAGACTCAACAAATCCAGTTGGACGACTCGGACGTGATCACCTTCCACAACTACGGATGGCCAGAGAGTTTCGAGAGCGAGGTTCTATTCCTGCAGAAGTTTAACCGCCCCGTGTTCTGCACGGAGTACATGGCACGCGGCGCAGGCAGCACCTTTGACACAGTGTTGCCAGTCGCGAAGAAGTATAAGATCGGAGCGATCAATTGGGGTTTTGTCGCCGGAAAAACGCAGACCTACTACCCATGGGATTCCTGGCGGCATCCCTATATCGTGGATGAGCCGGCTGTCTGGTTCCATGAAGTTCTTCACCCCGACGGAAAGCCGTATCGCGAGGCCGAAGTGAAGCTCATACGCGAATTGACGGGCCGGGGAAAGCCCTCGAGTTAGTACTCTGAATTCATCGCGCGAGATAATTGAGGGCATGAAACGGTGGGCAAGGCGCGCCTTTACCGTGGGTGCCTTGGTTTCCCTTGTTTTCGGTACTCTTCTCGCTCAAACCAACGGGGATCCGATCGGCGCGGCTACTTCCGCACTGCGTGCCAGAGAATTCGACAAGGCGCTGCAAATTTTGCAGCTGGCGATCCAGCAATCACCTGGCCGTGCGCAGTTGTGGATGCTTCAGGGACTTGCTTATTCGGGCTTGGGAAACACGCAAGGGGCCCTCGCTTCTTTCCGCACAGCGCTGAAAATCTCGCCCGATTATCTGCCTGCCCTCGAAGCTGCGGCTCAGATTGAGTACGACGCCGGCAGCAAGGGTGCCGTCCCACTCCTCGAACACGTCCTCCGCTTACGGCCTGACGATACGACGAGCCACGCCATGCTTGCCGTCTTAGCCTACAGGCAAGGGGATTGTGCAACTGCGGTGGAGCACTTCGAGAAGGGTGGGCCGCTCATGAGTTCTCAGCCGGCGGCATTGCAGGAGCACGCCGCTTGCCTGTTGAAACTCAAACAGTTCGATCGAGCGATAGCAGTTTTGCAGGCCGCTCTGAATCTGAATCCTGAAGACCGCCGCGCTCGCTCCCAACTCGCGTCTACACAATTAATGGCGGACCAGCCCAAGGACGCCGTCGCGACTCTCGAACCGTTGCTGAAAATAGATCCTCCCGACGCGAAGTTGTTGCGGCTTGCAGCCTCGGCTTACGAAGCAAGCGGCAATACTCCCGAGGCAGTTCGAGTTTTGCGGGAGGCGATTGTTGTGGATCCGCGCAATACCGACCTCTATCTTGACTTCGCAACTCTCTCGATGGACCACCAGTCGTTTCAGGTCGGCGTCGATATGATTAACAGCGGATTGAAACTGCAGCCTGCGGCTGCTCGCCTTTACGTGGCACGGGGCGTTCTTTACGTTCAAATGGCACGCTACGACGAGGCAGAAGCCGATTTTGAGAGGGCCAACTTGCTGGATCCGGCGAACTCCCTCGGCTCCGTTGCGCAGGGACTGCAAGCCGTGCAGAGCAACGATCCAGATCGCGCCTTGACGACCATTCGCGCAAAGTTGGCGAAAAAGCCGACCGATCCCTACTTGTGGTATTTGCAGGCCGACGTATTGGCGCAGAAGGGCTCCGATCCTGGATCGGTCGATTTCGAGACTGCGCTGCGCTCGGCAAAGAAGGCGGTCGCGCTCCAACCAAGCTTTAGTGCAGCTCACGACGTGCTGGCCAAGCTTTACCTGCAGGCAGGGCAAAACCAACTCGCCATCGAACAATGCCGCAAGGCATTGAACAGTGATCCGAAGAATCAGACGGCCGTCTACCACCTGATTCAGGGACTTCGCAAAGCGGGAGAAAAGGCTGAGATTCCAGACTTACTCCAGCGCCTCGCGCAACTCCGCGCGGAGAGCTCCAAACAAGAGATGGACCGCAACCGGTATAAACTGGTCGAAGACAACGCTCCCGAGCCAGCAGCCCAGCCGCCTCAGTAAACCTTTACTCGACCGACGCTGCGGATGCATGCAACGGAACATTTTCGGAAACAGGACAGAATTTCGTTCATGCGATTCACCCGGCGCTCCTTCGTGCAGCTCTCGCTAGGCTCCGTGATTTCGGCGTCAGCGGCAAGGATGCTGGCGCAGGGTGTGTCCACGCACAAAGCCAAGTCCCTGCAACGTCCCCCCGCCTCGGGCCGTCCCTTCAACGCGCACTTCATTGATGTAGCTGCGGAGTCGGGCCTGCGCGCTCCCGTGATTTATGGGGGTGTCGAGAATAAGAAATACATTCTGGAATCTACCGGCTGTGGGTGCGCCTTCTTCGATTACGACAACGACGGATGGATGGACATCTTCCTGCTTTCCGGAACGCGTCTGACGGGGGATCCTCCGGAAGCCACCAACCGTCTGTACAAAAACAATCGAGACGGAACGTTCACCGACGTTACCGAGAAGGCCGGACTGAAGGCCGTGGGCTGGGCTTCGGGCGTCTGCGTTGGCGATTACAACAACGATGGGTTCGAAGATCTTTTCTGCACCGCCTTAGGGCAGAACCGCCTGTATCGCAACAATGGAGACGGCACTTTCACCGATGTGACGAAGGAAGCGGGTTTGTGGAACGACCAACCGCGCTGGGGTGCGGGGTGCAGTTTTGTTGACTACAATCGCGACGGCCATCTCGATTTGTTTGTCTCGAACTACGTTCGATTCTCGTTCGAACACGCACCGGTGCCGGGCGAGAACAGCAACTGCAACTGGAAGGGCGTCCCCGTCGAGTGTGGGCCCCGCGGATTGCCCACCGGGCGACACTCTCTCTATCGCAACAATGGCAATGGCACGTTTACCGACGTAAGCCAGCAAGCCGGAATCGCCAAGGCCACCGAAAGCTACGGCATGACCGTGGTTGCGGCCGATTTTGATGAAGATGGATGGCCCGACATTTTTGTGGCCTGCGATTCCACGCCCAGCTTGCTGTTCATGAACAACCACGACGGCACGTTTCGCGAAGAAGGCGTTGTACGTGGAGTTTCCCTCAGCGATGACGGCATGGAACAAGCCGGCATGGGTCTTGGTGTGGGCGATTACGACCTGGACGGCCATCTGGACCTCTTCAAGACGCATTTCACCGAGGATGCAAACGGTCTCTACCACAACGACGGAAGCGGCAATTTTGACGACGTCACACGTTCTGCACGCATTGCGGTCGAGACTCGTTACATCTGCTGGGGCGCAGGCATCGTCGATCTCGACAACGACGGGCATCCCGACATTTTTATGGTGACCGGCAACGTGTACCCCGAGGTGGAGCGCAAGTTGCCGCAATACCCCAACAAGACTCCGCGCGCTATCTTTCGCAACCTGGGCAACCGGACGTTCGAAGAACTCGGAGAGGAAGCCGGCCAAAGCGTGGCTGAGCCACACTGCAGTCGGGGTTGCGCCTTTGGAGATTTTGACAACGATGGTGACGTCGACATCCTGATTGTGAATCTGAATGAGCCACCGTCTCTTCTGCGCAACGACATCAAGGCCAAACAGAACTGGATCAAGGTGAAGTTGGAAGGCGTGAAGTCCAATCGCAGCGCCATCGGTGCCCGGGTTCTTGTGCGCTACGGCGGGAAGGTACAAGCTCAGGCGGTGCTGAGCCAGTCGAGCTATTACTCGAGCAACGATCCGCGGCTCCACTTCGGTTTGGGCGCGTCGAGTTCGGTCGACCTTGAGATCTGCTGGCCCAACGGTCTTCGAGAAAAGTTCAAAGGGATAGCATCCAATCAACTGGTTACTCTACGGGAAGGCGCAGGGATCGTGCCTTCGAAGGGCTGGCCGAAAAAGTAAGTCTTCGTTGATTTGAAGACGTGGTCCGGAAGCTTTGAGCGCCGGCGCAAGCAAGCGGTCGCCTCCTTACGAAATCGATCTTCTACGGGGAACCAATTAGAAATTTCTTGACACTGATCTGGGAGAGAGCTATAAGTGTCAGCCATCAGTAAACGTTTTCCCGTAAAACGTCTTCCGTTCGACTCATCGTGGGGATGATCATGATCGCAAAAACTCACTCTGCATACTCGATCGCCGTCTTCGTGGTTTTGTTGCTGGCTTGCGGGTCGGTCTTTGCACAGTTCACGGGTAGCATTCAGGGAAACATCCAGGATCCCAGCAACGCGGCGATTGCGAATGCAAAAATCACTCTCGTAAACCCCGCCACCGGAGTTACGTCGACCACGGCGTCCGATGCGGCAGGAGATTATCGCTTCGTGAGCCTGGCCCCAGGGGCGTACAAGATCACGGTCGAAGCGGCTGGGTTCAATAAAGCGCAAGTCGAGATCAACCTACTCACCGAGCAAAATCTGAGTGTTCCAATCACGCTGAAGGTAGGCTCGATTTCTGAGCAGGTGACCGTTACCACCGAGGCCCCTGTGGTCGATACGGCAGACAGCCGAACGCACCTGACGCTGGAGAGTCGCGCAGTCGCCCAGTTGCCGGTTGCAGGCCGCAACCTCGTGACCTTGGTGACGCTGGCACCCGGAGTCTCCGGTCTAGGCACCAGCGGATCAGGCAGTCCGGGTTCGGGTGTCGACAACTACTCAACAGAAACGCAAGTGGACGCGAACGCTAACGGCCAAGGCCAGAACAACAACCAGTACGTTGTGGATGGTCTTGACGTGACTAGTGGAATTCGTCAAGGGGTTTTGAATCTGACCCCGAATCCGGATGCCATCCAGGAGACGAGCATCCAGGTCAACACCTTCACGAGTGAGTACAGCCGCGCGGCCGGACTGCAAACGATTTTCACGACCCGATCGGGCACGGACCAGTTTCACGGATCGGCGGCGGATTACTTCACATATCAGAAAATGTTTGCTCAGCAACACTTTTCCGGCAAATACCAACCCTTCCACTCGAACAACATGTCGTTTGCAATTGGTGGTCCGGTCATTCCGCATCACCAACTGTTTTTCTATTTCGCGGTTGAACCCCTCCGTTCATCGGTGGGCGCCAGCGGAACAAGAACGTTTACTGCTCCGGAGTTCATCGATTGGGCCCAACAGCACCATCCAGACTCAGTGGGAACGCAGGTGATGGCGACCTACCTGCCGGTCAATTTGGGAGGGATCGGAGTAGCGCCAAACGGAACGGCGCAAGGAGTTTTTGGGTTGGACGCGAACAAGAATCCTATTTGCGGAACGGCTGCAGTTGAGAACATCCCTTGCGATCTGCCCATGATCGACTCGGGCTCATTTGGCGGTGTGCAAGTTCGGAACGGGACACAATACTTTGCCCGGCTCGACAAGGTATTCAACAAGGATCGAATCTACGGGAGCCTCTTCAGAACTCTCCTAACCACCGGAGTAGCCTCCCCCATGCCACAATTTTCCGCCCTGAATAACACGTGGCAAGTCGCCTTGCAGGGCGTTTGGACGCATACATTTTCGCCGACAACGCTGAATGATGCCACCTTTGGTATGAGCAGGGTTGAAGGTGTTCTGGGCAGTGGAGCGAAAGACTATACCGTGCCCTCCATTTCGGTAAACGGCGTCAATACGGTTGACGGGAATCAGGCATTCGGCGTGGGCTTCGCGCAAGGCGATTTCATTCAGCACAACTACCACTGGCGTGACGTCCTCACCCACGTGCGGGGCGCCCACACCTTGAAGTTCGGGTATGAAGGCTGGTACGGCGATGATGTCGAGCCTTTTCAAGGGCCCTGGTCTCAGCCAAAATTCCAATTCGACAACCTGTTGAAGCTAGCCCAGGACGCTCCGACTAACGAAGGCGGCATCATGTATGACCCAGCAACGGGTCAACAAAAGTTGTGGGATTGGAATGCCGCCTCCCGCACCTTCGGGCTCTTCGTTCAGGACACATGGAAGGCCAGAAAGAACCTGACCCTGACCTTGGGACTTCGCTACGACGACAGCGGGAATCCGTGGTCAAAGAGCGCTTCCACCGTATTCGGAAATTTCTATCTCGGCACAGGGCAAACGCAACAAGAGCAAGTAGCGAACGGCTATGCGAAAGCTACTCACAACGCACTGCTGCACTCAGTAAACAATTTGTTCAGTCCTCGGGTAGGTGTCTCATGGGACCCGACTGGAAACGGCGACTGGGTTGTGAAGGGCGGCTT